>ENA-OQER01000691-OQER01000691.1-human-gut-metagenome-genome-assembly--contig:-NODE-691-length-17945-cov-2.177237_pt1 | contig 17945 bp, 29 predicted proteins | sample MGYA00242797_ERZ504639 | MGnify/ENA primary metagenome ERZ504639 (study PRJEB26092, sample SAMD00036306) | human gut metagenome | host: Homo sapiens | study: EMG produced TPA metagenomics assembly of...
GGCAGGGTGGTCTGGGCCGCGACCATGCCCGGCAGATGTGCCGCGCCGCCGGCTCCGGCGATGATGACCTTCAGACCGTTGGCACGGGCACTATGCGCGAACTCGCCCATCAATTCCGGGGTGCGGTGCGCGGAAATCACCTGCTTCATGTACGGCACTTCGAACTGGTCAAGCATCTCGCAGGCATGCTTCATGGTTTCCCAATCGCTCGCCGACCCCATAATCACTGCGACTTCAGGCTTGTTGTCTGCCATCAAGGACCTCCGAAAGAATCCAAAAGAACATGTTCTTGAACACCGTTTACTTTACGCAATCGGCTAGATGTGCAGCACGATTTTTCCGAAAACGTCGCCATTCACGATCTTGGAGAACGCAAGATGCGCGTCGTCGATCGCATATGCGGAATCGATGACCGGATGCAGATCGGCATGTTCCACGAATTTCAGCAAACGTGCGAAATCCTCACGGGAGCCCATGGTATTGCCCTGCACTCGAATATCCTGGAAGAAGATTCTCGTAAGCTCTGCACCCGGCTGGTCGCCAGTAGTCGCGCCGCAAATGGCGATAGTTCCTCCCGGACGTACGGATTTGACGGAATGACTCCATGTGGCCGCGCCGACGGATTCAATGACGGCATCCGCCTTGCGTGGCAGTCGCGCACCCGTTTCAAAAGCCGCATCGGCACCGAGCTGCAACACTCGCGCACGCTTGTCTTCGCTTCGTGACGTGACGAACACTTCCAATCCGGCCGCGTGAGCAAGCTGAATCGCCGCGGTCGACACGCCGCCTCCGGCGCCTTGAATAAGCACCGTGTCTCCCGGCTTCACATTCGCCGATGCGAACAGCAGGGAATATGCGGTAAGCCAGCTGGTACCAATGCGGCAGCCTCATCAAGATTCAGATTCGCGGGCTTGGCGAACACGTTGGCGCTGGGCACCTGTGTGCATTCGGCCATGGTTCCCGCATACCGTTCGGACAGGATCGAGCGTCTCTCCCCCGGCATCCACACCGCGCCATCGGTACCAACGAAGGTATACAAGACCACTTCGGAACCGGCCTTAAGTCCCTTTCGTACGGGAATGTCTTCTTCCAACACGCCAGCCGCGTCCGTGCCGAGGATCATCGCGTCTGCTCGTCGGAAAGCCCCACACCTTGCAGATCCACACGTCATGATGGTTCACGCTCGCCGAGTTCACACGAATGGTGGACCAGAATGGCTTGGTTTCAGGCTCAGGCATAGTGCCCACTTCAAGCACGGACAGCGGATCATCATAATTCGTTCCGGTGGCATATACGGCTTTCATGTTCGCGCTCCTTTGCGAATAACGGCTTTTCACGATTGCAAACACCTCTATTGTGCCTCAAGTTGAGAAGACTTTGCGCTCCTTTGCCCGCAACACCCTCGTCGGGGCATACAGTGGATATGATTTCGCACTTGGTTGCACTGATCGTAGGGAAGGGTGATTGCGCACGATGACCGCTGGCATTTTGAGTTCGATTCACACTCCGGCGGACGTACATGCCCTTTCAGCCCAGCAATTACGCGATCTATGCCTCGAAATCCGCGCCACGCTGCTCGACTACGGCAAAAAACATGGCGGGCATATCGGCTCGAATCTTGGCGTGGTGGAGCTCACTGTGGCATTGCACCGCGTGTTCGACTCGCCCCGCGACCGTTTCATTTTCGACGTGTCGCACCAAAGCTACGTGCACAAAATGCTTACCGGACGCGCCGAAGCATACTTGGACCAATCTCGTTTTGATGAGGTGACCGGTTTCACGAATCCGCTGGAAAGCGAACATGATCCTTTGTGCTCGGCCATACCGGCACTTCGATTTCTCTGGCCTGCGGTCTTGCCAAAACCCGCGATATGCAGCGCGGCGCCGCCGGCGAAAGCACTATCGGCAATGTTATCGCCATTATCGGCGATGGATCCTGAGTTCGGCCATTGCGTTCGAGGGACTGAACAATGCGGCCGAACAGGGCGGTAATCTCATCATCATCGTCAACGACAACGAAATGTCGATCGCTGAGGATTTCGGCGGTATGTACGGGCAGCTTGCCAAGTTGCGTACGTCGAATGGCATGGCCGAACTGAATCTGTTCAAAGCATTCGGCTTGGACTACCGCTATGTGGAGCAGGGTAATGACGTTGACGCGCTGGTGGAAGTACTGAACGAGGTCAAAGACATTGACCACCCGATCGTAGTGCATATCCACACCACCAAAGGCTTGGGCTTCAATGACGAAACGGAAGCCGACAATGGTTCGGATGGCTGCAATCAGACCAATCCTCAACCTCATGCGGGCCAATGCGAGGCCAACCATTGGCAGGATCCGGAGGCTCGCTCGGCAAACCGCTCGACGCACGCAAATATTATGGCGAAATGGCCATGGCATCGCTGGAACGTCGTTTCGACAATGAGCCGGGATTGGTGGTCATCTCCCCCGCAACCCCCGGATCGAATGGCATCACCCGAGATTTTCGTGAACGTGCCGGCGCCCACTACGTCGATACCGGTATCACGGAAGAACATGCCGCCGCGTTCGCCGCGGGTATCGCCAGGGCTGGCGGACGCCCGGTGCTTGCGACTTCCGCCACGTTCTTCCAACGCACGTTCGACCAGCTGCAGCAAGAGTTGGCATTGAATCATGTTCCCGCCACGCTGCTGATTTTCGGCGCGGGAATTTCCGGCGCGGACAATACGCATTCGGGCACATTCGATATGACGATGTTCGCCAATGTTCCGACGTGACCTGTTTGGCTCCCGCGAGCGGCGAACAGATGCTTGACATGTTGGCTTGGGCTACCGGCCCGTCCGAACATGGCGTGGTGGCGATTCGTATGCCCGGCGAGCAGATTCTCGCACTTGAACGTGCCGCCGATATGGCGTTCGACCCGTTGCAGCGTGCCGAAGAGCATGATCCAGCCGTCAATATTGCCGGAGCATGCCCGTTCGTCCGCTATCAGATCGTTCAGCCCGGCAGGGATGTGGCGATTCTTGGACTCGGCAACACCATGCCGTTGGCTGCCGAAATTACGTCGGCACTGGCCGAAAATGATGAAGAACATGCTGCGATTACCGCGACGCTTGTTGACGCATTGCAATATTCCACGATGGATGCCGAATTACTGGCGATGCTTGCCGATGGGCATCGTTTGGTTGTTACGTTGGAAGATGGCCAGCTAGAAGGCGGATGGGGTGAGAAAGTCACCGCATTTTATGCCAATTCGAGTAATACCAAGCTTCTCACGTTCGTGTGCTGAATTTCGGCGCAGCCAAAGAGTTCACCGACCGAGTGCCTCTTGGCGAGCTTAACGAACGTTACGGATTGACTTCAGAAACCATCGTCTCTCGAATCCGCGGTATTCTCAGCGAATAATCGATACATAAGCGAATTGGCGGGAATGATCGGTATATCTGTGGACCATTCCCCGCCAATCTATAAATCAGCGATCTGTAATCAGCAATCACTGATCATTCTTGATGGCATCCAAAGCGGGAATCTTCACAGCCTTATTGGCCGGGCCGAAACCTGCTACCACACCAACGGCGATCGAAAACAGCATGGCCACCACAAAAAGCCACCACGGAATCACCGAAATGCGAGTCACATCGTCGCCGCCCATAATCGCTTTGCCGATATTCTCAATGCTGAATCCACCCAAAGACGCCATATTGATGCCTATCGAACCAATCGCGGAAATCAAGCAAGCGATCACACCGCCGACAAGGCCGATCGCACCAGCCTCGCACAGGAACATCATGCGAATATCGCGCACATAGCAGCCAAGAGCTTCATAATGCCGATTTCGCGCGTACGTTCCGACACCGACATAATCATGGTGTTGGCAATACCAATCGCGGCAACGAAGAACGACACCGCGCCGATGCCGCCCAAAGCCAACCTGGATGCCCCGCGACTGCTTTTCGATCTCCTTACGCGTTTGCTCAAACGAGGAAGTCTGATAACCGGCGCCCTTGATTTGCGCTTCAACGTCGGCAACGTCTTTGATGTCTTGGGTGTGCACCAGTACCTGATCGTAAACGACCTTGCTCGACGTGTTGGCCTTGGTGTCCCCCGATATTTTGGCGTTCAACGTTTTCATATCGTCGATGCTCATCACAATGCCGGAAGTGAACGCATCATAGTTGTTGGCGGAGGAATCAATGACACCCACCACCGTGTATGGCATGGTAATGGTGGGACTCTCACCACTGCCGGAATCGGATGGCGCCACGGATCCGCCGCCCACCTTGCGGTAGTCGTCGGGACTTTGATAGTTGGCTCCGGTAATCAACGTGATTTTGGAGTTCAGCATATCGAAGAACGGGTCTTCGCCTTCGGATTGGGCGCAACCGTTCTCATCGCAGTAATAACCGCCCGCTTCTATACGATGATTGCTCGGATCTGACGCATACTTATCGTAGAACGAATACACGAAGGATTTGCCCGCCAACACTTCGCCGGCACGCATCGGAAGACGTCCGCTGGCCAATTTATAGCCGGATTCTTCCAATTGCGTGGCGTCGACTCCCACCACGTTGACATATTGCGACACGTACCGGGAGCCAGCTCCTTGCGTGGCATCCACACTGTATGACATCGTTTTCTGAGGAAGCACTCCGGCCACACCGGCAATGGTGCGGAAATTCTGCACGGCGTCATCGTCGAGTTTCGCCTGTTCGCCGTCGGCACCGCTCACGCTGGATGACGTTGCCGTGGAATGTGAACCTCCGCCGTCCGCATATACGGTGATGTCGTTCAGGTTGCCCATGTTTTTGAGCATCTGCTCGTTCTGTTCGTTGATGCCTTGGCCAATGGAAATCATGAGCACGATCGAACAGCAGCCGACGATCACGCCAAGTACCGTAAGAATCGTACGCGATTTGCGACGCAGCAGATTCTGCGTGCATGAACGTGCAATATCCGAAAATCGCATGCTCACTCCTTGGCGGAGGGCACGGAATCAATCACCTGGGTCGCGCGTCAATGGCACCAGCCGTATTAGCCGCACCATCATCAGCACCTGCATGCGAATCGGAGGGATCCCAATCCCAATCGTCATCCTCGGCAGCCTTCTTCGCTTCTTGCGGCGACGCACAACCACCACAACCACAATGGCGATCACGGCAACGACAGCCACGGCAACGACAATCCACACCCAAGTCGGAATGCCTTGATTTTCCTGCGGGTCAACATCCATACCGGGATCGGCGGGAGCCGGAGCCTCAGACACCGTAATCTTCACCGGCGATTCCTTGGTCTGCTGCTGGCCGTCGGCATCCTCGTACGTCACCTTCAGTTTGGCATCATATTCGCCGGCCGCATCCGCAGTGAAAGCGAATCCGATGGAACCAGAAGCGCCGGACGCCACATTGCCGATATACTGCGTGGCTTGCGTGGCGGTGATGCCGTCACCCTCGATGGACGCTTCGACATTGGATACATCCCCCTTGCCCTTGTTCACGTATTCCATGGAAATGGTGGATTCCTCGCCCGCATTGATGGCGTCTGGAAGCACGGGATCGCCCAGTTCGAAACGGTCGGGCTGCGAAACAGGTACGGAAATCTTGATATCCGAAGTGTTGGAATTGCGGGTGCCGCCATCGACATACTCGTATTTGAAGTTGATATCGATGCCCTGCGCGCCGTTCTTCGCACTCGACAGCACCTGCATGGGCACGGTCTGGTCAGGGAATAGCCCGCCCACAGCGAATCGTAATAGAACGTGTTCGTACCGCCGGAAATGGCGAAATTCTCGCCGCCGTCAACGGTCACGACCATATTGCCGACCGCGACCTTGCCCATATTCTGGAAGGTGAAGCCAAGATCGAAATTCGTGCCGACCGCCACGGAACCGTCGCCATAAGTGAAGTTGGTGATGATGATGTTCGGCACCGGACCGGCCGGCTGCACAGTGGAGCCGCCGTTGTTGTCGTCAGTGCCATCACCGTCTTCGGCGAGCGCCGTCGGCACAATGCAGGTCAGCGCGATGGCGATGGACGCCATCAATGCGATGAGCATGTTGATGAATTTTGCGGAATGGTTGCTGTTACTCATGGAATTTCCTTCTCTTCTCTGCCGTCACACGTTGTTCATCAGACGGTCATCGATGATGCGTCCGTCAAGTAGCGTTACGATACGGTCGGCATATTGCGCCATATTGTCATCGTGGGTGACGAGCACGATGGTTTGGTCGAGGTCGCGAGCGAACGCGCAGATCATGTTCATCACGTCGGTTTTGGTTTTGGAGTCGAGGTTGCCGGTCGGTTCGTCGGCGAATACGACTTGCGGTCTGGCTGCGAACGCTCGCGCGATGCCGACACGCTGTTGCTGTCCGCCCGACATTTGCGTCGGGTAGTGTTCATGCGTTTGCCGAGCCCTACTCGTTTCAGCATTTTCTTGGCGATTGCCTCACGCTTGTTTTTCGGCATGCTTGGAACATCAGCGGCATTGCCACGTTTTCCACGGCAGTCAGATTGGGAAGCAGGTTGTATGACTGGAATACGAAACCAAGATGTTTTTGCCGAAATTCCGCCAATTGCCGTTCATTCAACCGAGAAATGGGCACTCCCCCGATGCGCACGCCGCCTTTGGTTGGTTTTTCCATACCTGCTAGCTGGTTCAGCAGAGTGGATTTGCCAGAACCGGATTCGCCGTAGATACAGCAGATCTGCCTTGCGGAATGGTGAGATTGATGCGTTCCAGCGCCACGACGGTTTCATCGAGCACCGGATATTCCTTACGCAGATTCTTGACTTCGATGATGGGCCTGCGCGTCCCCGCCATCGACTCTTGCCCTTCATGATCTGTCATAGTCTTCGTTGCCCTCCCCCACACGGCGTCAATACGTCTGTCCCACAACCGAGTTTATACCGTTTTCCAGTTCCCTGCATCCCTTAGGGGAACACCCCGAGAAGCACAGACCCCCGTCTCACATCCTCCTAAAACAACCCTAACTAGGGTGGTTTTCTCGTTTCGTGCCAAAAACACTTCGTTTCGTGCCAGACGGCAAAATCCCCGAATCTCGCAAAAATAGAATGAAAACAACGAGGCAGACATGCGGATGACGTTGTCGGAAGCGTCATCCGCATATCACACAAGGGGAACCATCATGCGTCGTCGTTTTACTCAAACCGAGGTGTATTACCTGAACACCCTGCCCGCGGTGGAGCGAGCTTCCATGGACCGCATCACGTACTCGAAGGAATTTCAGGTGCGTTGCATGGCGCAATATCTGCGCGGCAACGGTCCTACCAGTATTTTCGCCAGCGCAGGTCTTGATCCGAAAATCGTGGGAGGCAAGCGCATCGAACGCGCGATCGCCCGTTGGAAAGCCGATCCGAAAATCATGCTTGAAGCACAGACGTTGGCAAACAAATCCGATTCCGGGCAGCGCGATCTGCTGGTGATCACCCAAGCCATGACCATCAAATGGCTGGAAAAGAAAGTCATGGACCTGCAGAAACAGCTTCACCTGCTTGAATCACATGCGATGAACTGCTCACTGCCGAATTCAAACTCCAAGGAAGGTCTTGCCAGCATGGCGTGACATACGCCGAAACGTATGACATGCGTGCGCAAAACACGGTCATTGCCGACAGGCCAATCACATAGACGTGCGTTGCGGTACGGCAACGCGCCAAACAATAATCCCTCCTTTCACCGCCGCGCTCTCCGTCACATATAAGCGGCCGTCTCGAAAGGAGGGATTCTTCATGCCTCTGGAACGTCAGCGAAACATCCTCGCCCCGTATCGGCACTCTGCATTTCGTGTATAAAACGCGCTGTCCTTACTCTGCATTTCGTGTAAATGCCTTAATTTTCAAGGAGTACACCATGCTCTTCAGGCGCAAGGCATATCAAACACTCATGGCTTGGAAAAGCCAGTCGAATGGCAAGCGCGCCATGCTTATCGAGGAAGCACGACGTGTTGGAAAAAGCACTTTGGCGCAAGAATTCGCACAACACGAATACGAAGGTCATCTTGTCATCGATGCAGACGCATCGGCGACGGCTATTCTGCGACTATTTCGCAGCTTCGTCCGCGGACATCATGGCCTGGGTGATCTGGTCGCGCATCTCGTTGAAACCGCCAGGCGTCGAAGCCGGCAACACCACCGTCTTCGCATTCTGCGACGAGGCGAGATTACGCATGGTGTCGAGATACTGGTTGAACAACACCACATTGTTCACGTCGTTCACGTTCATGCCGACTGCCTGCAGGCTCTTGATCTGGTCGACGATACCATTGGCGATCTCACGACGATAGTTGGCCTGGCCTTCACCCTGAAGACGGGTCTTCTCAGCCTCGGCTGCCGCCTGGGTCTCGATCTGAATACGCTGGGCTTCGGCGCGCTGACGGGTGGCCTCCTTCTCGCGCTGGGCAGCGTTGATGGATCCATGGCGTTCTTGACCTGCGGACTCGGATCGATGGCAGTGATCAGCGTCTTGACCACAGTGAAACCGAAGCGGGACATTTCGTTGCCGACGGTCTTCTGTACGTCAAAGGCACATCGTCCTTACGGGAGAAGGCATCGTCCAAAGACAATGCAGGAATGGCGGAACGCAGCGCATCCTCCATGTAGGAACGCAGCTGACCAGCCGGATCACGCAGCTCATAGTATGCGGTGGCCACATTGCTCGGGTCAACACGGAACTGAGTGGACGCCACCACCGTGACGAACACATTGTCAAGCGTCTTGGTCTCCAACTGCACATTAAGCTGATTGACGCGCATGTTGGTTTTCATGGCGATACGGTCCACGAACGGGATTCGAATATGAATGCCGGCGAACTGCACCTTGTTGAATTTGCCGAAACGCTCAATAATATAGGCCTGCTGCTGCGGCACGATAAACAACGTGGACAGGAACAGGAACGCGACGATAAGTGCAAGTACAAGGAGCGTAATAAGGAACGGCATGACATTACTCCCTTCTTTGGTTTTCTCTCGAAAGCCTGTTGATTGACGGCTTTCCGTAGGTTCTGCAACCATTGCCGAACCCAAGCAAAAACTTACCAAAGAATGCAATCACGTGCAGACAATGTCCGCGAGTTGGGCAAAGTCCATTCGGAAGCCGACCCACATACGTCTACGAGCCGAACAGGAGACAATTCTCCTTGTCCGCTCGTGAGATGGCATACGCAATGTTGAATCAGATCAGGCCGAGTTCCTTGCATTTGGCTTGCAACTGCGTGGCCGAAGGCTCCACCAGCCATGAGCCATCGGCGAACCGAATCACGGGAATATGCTGTTGTCCGCTGATCGCAATGGCCTTCTCTGCAGCACCATCCTCATGCTCGATATCATGAAGGCTGTAGGCGACCCCGAAACGGTCTAATGCTGCCTTGGCTCGATGGCAGTCGCCGCACCAGTCGGCTCCATAGAAATCAATTGCCGCATTGTCAATCATAAAATCACTCCTTACGAGGCATTAATCTCATCAAATTTAGGCGATGCCTCAAGCAACATCTTCGTATACGCATCTTTAGGGTGTCGTAACACGGAACCGACAGCTCCATATTCGACAAGATGGCCGTCTTTCATTACCGTCACCTCATCCGCAACTTCTGAACAATGTCCAAATCTCATACTCATGCCCCGACAATCCCGGATAATGCACGGATTTTACCAGCGGATGCAGCAACAGATAGCTGGAGATCGCACGCGCGTTCTCCTGCTGGCGGTCCATGCGCAGGGCGAGCGTCTGAATACCACGACGCACCGAATCGCATTCGTTCGGCGCAAGCACGCCACCCAAACGATTCTGCGCGAAGTAGACACGTTTGCCCAACCCGTCGTCCTTGACCACCACAAGACCGGCGTTGACTTCGGAATGGCCGGCCAGATACTTGGTAGCGGAATGGATGACGATGTCGGCACCTTGGTCGAGCGGCAGCTGCAGATACGGGGTAACGAATGTGTTGTCGACAATGGAAATCGCACCATAGCGATGAGCGATTTCAGCAATCTTCGTCACATTGTTGACCTGCAGCAACGGATTGGTAAGAACTTCGAAATACACGGCCTTCGCCGGACAACCATGCGCGGGTCCCTTGGCGGAGTGCCCGGAAACAGCGGCATCAAGCGCTTCGTAGTCGGCGGGTTCACGGCTCCGGTGTTGTTATCGTTGACCGGCAGTCCGTGGACAAACTGAGTGTTGAATCTGGTCATGATGTGCGCCCCCTTGGGTTGTGGTTCATTGCCGCGTGCCATTCACGCGGTCGCTGGTACCCACTAAACCGCATCCTGCATTTCAACGCGCGCCGCACCTTATCAACGTTGCTATAGAACGCGCGAATCGCCATAACATTTCCTGTAAGCAGCTATCAAACGGCGGAGATGCAAGACACCGCACCGCAATCGCAAAAACGTCGCTGCATAAGGAGCGTGCGTCGGTTTCCTACGGGAAAGACGCGTCGATGGCAATTGGAGGATGGGACGTCCACAACCGATCGAAAGACGATCGCAAACAATCGGAGGAAAATAGAAAAAGCGATTGTGCAAGCACACAATCGCTCATCCATGCAAAAAGGCTACGCAGGAAAAATTACGCTAGCACAGCAGCCACCCGGCGCACAGCCTCACGCAACTGGTCCTCGGATTTGAGCAGGCTGAATCGTACGTAATCCTTGCCTACTTTGCCAAAACACGTGCCCGGCAGCGCGGCGACGGCCGCACGTTCCAGCAGCGTGTCGGCAAACTGTTCACCCGTCTGATCTTCAGGAGCGTGCACCCAAGCGTAGATGCCACCGTCTGAATCGAAGACATCAAGTCCGGCTTCACGCAATCCACCTGCCACGATTTCGCGACGAGACGCATACCGTTCCGCAAGTTCGGCCACACAGCTCTGATCCGACAGCAGCGCCGCAGTGCCCGCGTCTTGAATGCTGGACGTAACCATGGAACCCATTTGATAGTGGTACTGCTTCACATGAGACACAATGTCGTCGTTGCCCGCGATGAAACCGGCACGCCAGCCGGCCATCGCATACATTTTCGACAGCGAACACACTTCCACCGCAACTTCGAAGGCACCCGGCAGCGATAGTATGCTGATTTGCTGCGCATCGACCCCCAATCCCGCATATGCGAAATCCTGTACGATCGCGACATGATGCTCATGAGCCAAATCGATGGCACGTTGCAGAAACTCGCGCGGAGCCTGCGCACCCGTCGGATTGTTCGGATAGTTGAGCACCAGCACTTTCACACGATTCCACACTTGCGCAGGCACCGCATCCAAATCAGGCAGGAAGCCACGTTCCGGCAGTGACGGCAGCAGCACCTCCTCAGCTTGGCTCATCACCGTCATGCAATGGTACGAGGGGTAATATGGATCCGCATATGCCACAGCGTCGCCCGGCGAAACAAGCACGGCGAACAGCGCCGCGAGACCATCAACCGCGCCCTCCACGGCAAAAAGCTGTGTTTTCCAATCAACCTCAACACCATACGTGTTGCGATACCACTGTTCGGCAGCCTGCAGAAAACTCGGTTTGCGTCGAACGGCGAATAACGGGCATTGGCCGGATCGTCAACCGCCTTTTTGGCCACTTCTCGAATGAAGTCAGCGGGGAACGCATCCGGATTGCCTTTGGCCAGGTCGATCACGTCGGCCCCGTCCGCAACCGCGGCAGCCACTTTGCGATCCATATCGGCGAACACATTCGGCGGAATCGACTGCGCCACCGTAGTGAACGCAACAGGAGAAACATACGAAGTCATTCATCAACCCTCCCTATCATCGTGCGACTGTATATGCGCACATTCACGCATATACGCAACCATCAGTGCGTCACCTTGCGCGCGAACCAATCGCCAATCCATTGAATGATCTGCACAATGACGATCAGAATAATAACAATCACGACGAGCACGCCGGTTTCGTAACGGTTATAGCCGTATTGAATGGCCATATCGCCGATGCCGCCAGCGCCGATCGTTCCGACCATTGCGGAATAGCCAATCAGTGAAATAATGGTGAGCACCACACCACGAATGAACGACGGCAAGGCTGAGGGAATACCGCATCCACAATGATTTGGCGTGTGGTGGCACCAGTGGAGATGGCAGCTTCAAGCAAGCCGGATCAACTTCGGAAAACGCGCTTTCCGCGATTCGCGCAAAGAACGGCACCGCGGCGATCGACAGGGAAATTGCGCCACCTGTCGGCGTGTAAGGATCACCCAGAATCAATTGCGCAACCGGAATAAGCACCACCATGAGAATCAGGAACGGCAGCGAACGAATCGCGTTGACGATGAAACCGACAATAACGTTCAACGCATGATTCGGCGTGAACAAACGATTTTCGGTCAAATACAGCAGCAACGCCACCAACGTGCCCAACACCACGCCGATAATCGCCGACACCACAACCATGTATGCCGTGTCGATCAACGCCTGACCGAGATTGTCTTGAAGGATTTCCAGAGTTTCTTCCATTGTTCTCACGCCTCCTGATTATCCGCAGCTTCGGCGGCCACAACCAGCTGCCCACGATCAAGTTCCCGATAGCTGAACACATGCGTTCTCAACGTATTCAACGCCTGCACCAGCGGCTCCCCCGCGCCAGAAACGAGCACAATCAGAATGCCGATGGCCTGCGAACCGAAATATTCCACATTCGCATGCAGCACGTCGATGCTCACGCCGTAATCCTGCGCGACCCGGCTGATGAGCGGTTCGAGTGCCGCATCCCCCTTGTATCGCAGTTCCACGATGTGCCGGCCGCAGTGACGGCACCAGCTGCGGCGGCACCGCAATGCCCAGATAGCGTTCCACCAACGCTTTGGTGGTCGGATGCTTCGGCGTGCTGAACACGTCGAAGGTGTTGCCTTGCTCCACTACCACACCGTTTTCCATAACGGCCACTCGGTCGAAAATCTGCTTCGCCACGTCAAGCTGATGCGTGATGAACACGATGGTAATGCCCAGTTCGCGGTTGATGCGTTGCAGAAGCGCCAGAATGCCTTCCGTGGTTTCCAGGTCAAGTGCGCTGGTAGCTTCATCGCACAGCAGGATTTCCGGCTTGTTGGCGAGCGCACGTGCGATGGATACACGCTGTTTTTGCCCGCCCGACAGGCTTGACGGGTAGCTGTCGATTTTGTTTTCCAAACCGACCAGTGCCAGCAGTTCGCGGATGCGTGCCGACCATTGCGCTTTCGGATATCCGCCGGCTTTCAGCGCGAATTCGATGTTCTTGCCGACCGTGACATTGGTGATCAGGTTGAATCCTTGGAAAATAAAGCCGATTTTCTTGCGCAGGTCGCGCAGCTGACCGCCTTTGAGTGCGGTGATGTCGCTGCCGTCGATCACCACATGACCGCCCGTCGGTCGTTCCAGCAGGTTGATGGTGCGCACCAACGTGGATTTGCCTGCTCCGGAGAAGCCCACGATGCCGAAGATTTCGCCTTTTTCCACGCTGATGTTCACATGTTTGACCGCTTCGACGGTTCGTCCGCCTTCATGAAAGGTCACGGACACGTCGTTGAGTTCAATAACGCTCATGGTTCGTTCCTCATTCCGTTCAAGTACGTGTTTACGTTCGTTCGATACGTTTCGTTCGATACGTTTCGTTCGATACGTTTCGTTTGATGAATCTCGTTTGCATAAAGCCCGTATGAGTTTCCCAATTCATACGGGTCTTTGCATATTACCTATCGCCGCGCTGCAGCGGTCACCAAGTGGTCGGCTTGCCGAAATCCTTGAACTCGCTCTTGGCGATGGCGTCCTTGAATTTCTGACTGACGAGCAGTTTCTTGACGGCCTTGCCGAAGTCGGAATCGACGTCCTGGGTACGGACCACGAACACTTCGATCACGCCATCATCCTGCTTTTCCATGGCGAGCGCATCGGCAGGCTTCAGATCAGCAGCCCAAGAGTAGTTGCCCGGCACCAGAGCCACATCAACGGTGTCCAAGGAACGGGCCAGCTGTGCAGCATCGATCGTTTTGATTTTGAGGTTCTTCGGATTGGATGCGATATCGTTGACCGTAGCCTTGGTGGCATCGACTTCGCCCTTGAGCGTCACCAGACCCTGCTGCTGGAGCACGCCGAGAGAACGTGCCAGGTTAGAGCCATCGTTCGCGATTGCGACCGTAGCTCCGTCTTCGATGTCATCGATGGACTTGTACTTGTTGGAATAGATGCCCAAGCCAAGGTTGGGGTCTGTCCAAGGGAGGTCAGGTCGAGATTGTTGTCGGCGGTGAACTTCTTCAGATAATTGCCATGCTGGAAAAGATTCGCCTGAATGGAACCAGATGCAAGTGCCTTATTGGGCTGCACATAATCGTTGAACAGCTTGGTCTTCAGTTTGAAACCGTCATCCTTCAGCAGTGGCGCGATAACCTTGTCGACCATGTCGCCGTATGGTCCTGCGCACACGCCGACGGTGATTGTGGTGGTTTTGCCCTTCGTGGTGTTCAGGCTTTCCTTGGATGCGGATGCGCTGTTGCCGGAACCGCATGCCGCAACGGAAATAAGTGTTGCAGCGGCAAGTACTGCTGCAACGATTCGTTTGATGCCGTTCGGCTTCTTGAAAATAGCGATGGTCATGGTTGTTTTCCCTCTCCTACTTGTTTTGAAAAAATACGATTATTCCGTTACCGGCTTACTGGCTTCGACGTCGCTTTGGCCTGTGCGACGATGTCTGGATTGTGGATGGCGAAGGCTTGTTCGGCGAGATGCACTTCGCGGGTTAGGAATTCGTGCAGCTTGCATTCGTAGCCATGCTCGCGTCCGACTTTGGCGATATAGCCGTTGATGTAGTCGACTTCCGTTGGACGTCCCTTGGTCAGGTCTTGATACATGGACGGATAGTGCAGCGGATGCGCCACGCCCGCGGTGTGCAGAATGGTTTCGACTTCCGTTTCGCGCGTGCCCAACAGTTGGTATCCGGCTGCTTCGGCCGCACTGTAAGCTTCATCGACCAGCTGTTCGGTGAGCCAACGCGCGTCGGGATGCGCATGGAATTCGCCGAAACGAATCTGGTACATGGTACACAGCGTGTTCAGCACCGAGTTGAATACGATTTTCGCCATGCACATGCCGATGAAGTTGTCCACGATGGTCGGGTTGAGCGTGGCCGTTGCGAAATCCTCGTACAGCGCCTGCTCGTGTTTGCGCACCTCGTCAGTCACATCATCCGCGTAGGCACACAGTTCATGGCCTTGGCATGTACTCCGCCGGTGAAGTTGAAATCGCCGGGGCCGTACACGTAGGCACCGATCAGTGCGGTGCGCCGTAAATGCGGTCTGTGGAGAAGTATTCGTTGAGCTTTTCGAAGTGTCCATAGCCGTTCATGGCGGAGAACACGATCTGCTTCTCATTGAACAGATGGGCGCAGCGCTTGAGCACGCCGTCAAGCTGCATTTGCTTGAGGAACACGATCCACACGTCCGGCTGGCCGGCGTATTCCTCCGGATAGTACACGTTGATCGGCACGAGATGGCGGTCTTCACCGTCTTGCGATACGTAGGCACCGCCCTGCTCGCGGATCTTCTCGACATTCGGCTTCCATGTATCGACGAAGTCGACGTCTTTGTGCGCGAATTCCTGCAGCAGCACACCGTACTGGATGCCCATTCCGCCGGCACCGATCACTGCGTACTTCATGTTCCGCGCTCCTCTCTCGTAAAACATCTCGCTTGTTTTTCAAGCAGACAATCACAAGATATCGGGAAAACAACATGGCAACATCGGCGTGGCTATATACGCTTTTTATGGAAGGCGCGAATCGTAATAATTGTTTTTATATAGCGTTATCAGCAATCATATATTTGTATGTAAATATGATTATCTGAATATAGAAAAACCTTCCGCCTGAAGCGACGGAAGGTTCAAAATATTTAGTTTGATTAACTAGTTATCAGTCGACCACACCTTTTTCGACCACGATTTCATCAGGATCGACTTCGTCGCCATACACCGGCTTCAGTGTCTCATCATAATCCTTGTGGAAGAAGTTTTCATCGCCAAGCTTGTCGATTTCGTCGTTGATCCAGTCAAGCAATTCCTTATTGCCCTTCTGCACTGCGGCAGCGATGGTGTCCTTATCGCCCAGTTCGGTGATACCGACCTTGAAGCCTTGTTGGACTTGGCCCATGCGAGCACCTCGGTGTTGTCGGTGGAGAAGGCGTCGCCACGGCCGTCGAGCAGCGCGTTGTAGGCATCGGCGTACTGGTCGTACTTCTGCAGCTTGATGTCGGGGTAGTTTTTCTCGAAGAAGGTTTCGGCGGTGGTGCCCTTGGTCACGATCAGGGTCTTGCCCTTGAGCTGGTCAACGTCGGTGATTTCGGCGTTTTCCGGGGAAACGACGCCCAACGCCACCTTCATGTACGGCTTGGCGAAGTCGACCTTCTCCTTGCGCTCGTCGGTGACGGTGAAGTTGGCCAGCGTGATGTCGACCTTGTTGGAGGTGAGCACGTCGACTCGGGCGGCGGCGTCAACGGAGGTGTATTCAACGTCTACGCCAAGATCCTTGCCCAAGCGCTCGGCGAAGTAGACGTCGTAGCCGGCATAGTTGCCGTCCTTGTCGACGTAGCCGAACGGAGCCTTGTCGGAGAACACGGCGACCTTGAGCTTGCCGGACTTCTTGATCTCATCCAGAGTGCGGGCGGTGGCGCTGCTGCTGGAACTGGAATCGCTACCCGTGGAGCCTTCGTCGCTCGGAGTGGCCGCGGACGGACCGCAAGCAGCCACGGAGGCTGCCATGATCAACGCGGCCGATGCGGCCACGATGCTCTTGAATGTTTTGTTGACGATTGATGCGGTCATGGTTTCTCCTCTCTTGCAAAGATGACTGCTATCAAATCTTGGGTTTCGCCGATTCGCGCTATTTCGCGCTACTGTTCGGACCGTTCGGATTGCTCGGCGGACTTGCGATGCCGGTCGAATTCAAACGTATGCAGGAACTGTTGGCACGTTCGGTGGTCGGATTGGTGAAGAATCGTTCGGCATCGTCGGACCGTTCCACAATGCCGCCATCTTCAAGCAGGATCACCTGGTCGGCGATGGCTCGCGCGAATTGCATTTCGTGCGTCACGATGAGCATGGTCTGGCCGGAATCGGCGAGTTCGAGCATCACGTCGAGCACTTCGCGCACCATTTCCGGATCGAGCGCGGCGGTGACTTCGTCGAACAGCAGCACTTCCGGATGCAGGATCAGCGCACGGCAGATGGCCACGCGTTGACGCTGGCCGCCGGAAAGCTCGTGCGGCCAGGAATCCTTGCGGTCGGCAAGCCGACGCGTTCCAGAAGCCTGATCGCCTCCTGCTCGACTTCGCCTTATCTCGCCTCTGCACCAAGGTCGGCGCCAGTGTGATGTTGCCAAGCACGGTTTTGTTGGGAAACAGGTCGTAGCTTTGGAACACCATGCCAACGCGGGTGCGTAGTTCGCTGCTGCGCTTGCTGCGTCCAGCGGACTCAGTGCCCGGCTTGCCCGTTTCGATCACTTCGCCGTTGAGCGAAATGGTGCCGCCCTGAATCGCTCAAGGCCTGCAATGGTGCGCAACAACGTCGATTTGCCGGAACCGGAAGGCCCAACAATCACAAACACCTTGCCATGCGGCACGTCGAACGAAATATCGTTCAGCACTGGCCTGTCGGCATTGGCGTACTGCTTGACCAAATGCGCAATCCCAAGACTTGCTTGGCCTGTCTGAGTCTGCTTGCCCGCTGCGTCAGTCATGCGACCACCTCTTTTCCAGTCGGCGGGCCACGATGGACAGCGGCCAGCACACGATGAAGTACATGAAGAAAATCACCCCGTAGATCCACAAGGTTCCGGTCGGGTATTGGAAACGGTTCGCGTCGATGATCTGTTGCCCCACTTTGATGACCTCGACCACGCCGAGAAGCACGGCCAACGACGTCGTTTTCACGATTCGTGTCGCCAGATTCACCGAAGCCGGCAGAATCTACGCACGCTTG
>ENA-OQER01000692-OQER01000692.1-human-gut-metagenome-genome-assembly--contig:-NODE-692-length-17943-cov-2.350584_pt1 | contig 17943 bp, 28 predicted proteins | sample MGYA00242797_ERZ504639 | MGnify/ENA primary metagenome ERZ504639 (study PRJEB26092, sample SAMD00036306) | human gut metagenome | host: Homo sapiens | study: EMG produced TPA metagenomics assembly of...
GAAATGCAGGGAGAAGGTAAAGGAGGAACAGCATGGATAGGAAAGCAATGTATAAGTTGAGTTATGGACTGTTTATATTGACCGCTAAAGAAGCAGAAAAAGATAACGGATGCATCATTAATACAGCTATTCAGGCATTTTCAACTTTGAACTTACGGATGAAGAAATGCAGACCATAAAAGAAATGGATACCGGACATGATAACTTTAACCTGAGAGAATAAAGGAATTCTCTTTGTTTGGGTACAGGGCACTTGTAGAATTATGACACAGGAAGAAATTCTGGACATTTTTATGGAATGCTTCTAGTATAGTGTTTTTTAATTAACTATACTTTATAAATGCCTTATTTATCAGTGTTTATGGAAAAAATATAGTCCAGTTAATTAGCGAACTTTATACTAGTGAGAACACGCTGGTGAAATTACCATAGAATTAGATTAAACCTTTAGGTATATACTGCATAACAAAACGAGACTTCTGATGGGGTCTCGTTTTGTTTATAATTGGATATAGCAAAGGGCAGAATAGGAATCCTTAGCGCAAAGGAGAAATGGCTGATTATGAAAAAATATAGCGGTTATGGGATTTTCGGCAGGAGGTATTTTGGCAGGTGAGATGTTATTGAACTATGATGGCACGGTAAATGGAACTGTTTTGGATTCTGACTATGTACCGGATGAATTGGATGTGATATCAGCAGATGCTGCTGCAGACGGAATGATTTACTCTTTATGGCAGGCTCAGTGTGGCATCCAAGGATGTAGAGAAATTTGCAACATCAGATTTACCTCCAACTTATTTTGCCTATGGCACGAGAGATCCCTTTGTAAGTGAATTTGAGTCTTGTATAGAGGCTCTTGAGGAAGCTGGAGTAAGTGTGGAAACCAATGTACTTGATGGACGACCTCATGGATTTGGCTATAGGGAAGGCTGGATACCTGATTATGACAGAAGTATTTAATAAAAAGTAAAACAGAAAGGCAGGTAAGTAATATGGCAAAAAACAGACAGCAGGCAGAGAGAGGTTAGGTCAACTGGCACCGGAGTTTGCAAGGGTGAATGACGATGTGTTATTTGGTGAGATATGGTCAAGGGAGGAACAGCTTTCATCACGCGATCGAAGTATGATTACGATTGCAGCATTGTTTGCGGCAGGACAGTATCCACAGCTGAAATCCCATCTTGTTCTTGGAAAGGAGCATGGAATTACAAAAGAAGAGGCAGTGGAAATGATAACACAGTTGGCTTTTTACTGTGGATGGCCGAAGGCATATTCATCATGCAAAAAGTGGTGGAGGACAGATGCTGATTTGTGTCAGTGGACGAGGCTGGTATCAGGAATGGGATGGTGAACCGAGAGAACTTTATCCTGGGGATGTGGTAAATATTCCGGCAGGAGTGAAGCACTGGCATGGCGCAGCAAAGGATTCCTGGTTCCAACATTTGGCTATCGAAGTCCCCGGTGAGGATAGACATACAGAATGGTGCGAAGCAGTTGAAGACAAAGAATATGGCAAACTGAAGTAAGGAGGCAGATTTGATATGAACGATTTTGTTTATTCTTACCCTACAAAAGTATATTTTGGACAGGGAGCGGCAAAAAAGCTCTGCAAGCGGAACTTAGCAAAGTGGGACAGACAGTAATGCTTGCATATGGCGGTGGTTCTGTAAAACGCAGTGGTGTATTTGATGAGATTTGTGGACTACTAAAGGAAGCAGGAAAAGAAGTTGTAGAGTTTTCCGGTATTATGCCTAATCCAACCTATAAAAAGGTACAGGAAGGAGCAACCTTTGCAAGAGAAAAGGAAGTCGACTTTATTCTTGCCGTTGGTGGCGGCTCGGTCATTGATTGTTGTAAGATCATTGCGGCACAGGCGGTTACAGAAGAGGATATCTGGAATATGGAATTTAAAGAGCGTAGATATCCTGCAAAATTTTTACCTATGGGGGCGGTAGTTACGGCTTCCGGTACCGGTGCTGAGATGAATAACGGTGCAGTCATTACGAATGAGCAGACAAAGCAGAAGGCAGGTGTTCTGGGAGCTTATTCTGGCTTTGCAATATTAGATCCGGCATATACGATGACGGTTCCAAAACAACAGGTTATTTCCGGTGCTTTTGATACGTTAAGTCACTGTATGGAAACATATTTTGGCAGTCCCCGCCAGACAATTCTGTCTGATGAGATTGCTGAGGCTGTTATGAGAAACGTGATACGCAATATTCGGGTACTATTAAAGAATATAGAAGATATGAATGCCAGAAGCGAACTGATGTGGGCTTCTGCTATGGCTGAGAACGGAATCCTAAAAATCGGAAAGGTAACAGATTTTCAGGCACATCAGATTGAACACTAGCTTGGGGCTTATACTGACTGCAATCATGGTCAGGGGCTTGCAGTGATTCATCCGGTGCTTTACAGGCACATGTATCAAGATGGAGCAGACCAGTTTGCACGCTTTGCTAAAAATGTCTGGGGCATTTCTGAAGAGGGTAAGACGAAGGAAGAACTGGCAGAGGCAGGTGTTCAGGCATTAGCGGATTTCATTAAAGAAATTGAACTCCCGTCAACATTCACAGAAATGGGTATTACGGATAAGAGTGTACTGAAAAATGTTGCTGATACCTGTAATATTACGGCAGGTTGCTGTAAGAAACTGTCAAGAGAAGAAATCTTTGAGATACTGGAGGAATGCTGGTAATGGAGAAAAGAGTATTAGGAGATGGACTGGAAGTTTCGGCAATCGGTCTTGGATGCATGGGATTCAGCCACGCTTATGGCACTCCTACCGACCATGAGGAAGCTGTTTTTATGATTCACAGTGCCTATGAAATGGGTTACACACTTTTTGATACGGCAGAGGTTTATGGAAGTGAAGATAACCTTCATCATAACGAGGAACTGGTGGGAGAGGCATTAAAATGGGTTCGGGAGCAGGTGCAGATTGTCAGTAAATTTGGTATCCGCTTTGACATGAGCAGTTCCCAGGTAAACCATCCGCTTATCCCGGATTCCAGACCGGAAACCATTCGTGCTTCTGTAGAAGGCTCTCTGAAGCGGCTTCAGACAGATCACATTGATTTATATTTTCAGCATCGTATCGACCCGGCTGTGGAACCTGAAGTGGTAGCGGGGGTTATGTCTGATTTGTTAAAAGCGGGAAAAATTCTGCATTGGAGGAATTAAATGTTGGTTTTGTGGCTTTCTCCCCTATGGCGAATGGCTTTTTATCAGGAAAATACGGGAAAGGTGTGCAGTTTGACAAAAAGTATGATTACCGAAGTAATATGTCGCAGTTTACGGATGAAGCAGTGGAACAGAACAGAGAGCTTCTGGCATTGCTGAACGAGATGGCAGAAAACAAAAATGCCACTCCGGCACAGATTTCCATGGCATGGATGCTGTGCAAGAAGCCATGGATTGTTCCGATTCCGGGAACTCGTAAACTGGACAGGCTGCAGGAGAATGCAAAAGCAGCAGAGATTAAGCTGACCGATGTGGAAGTTAAGGCACTTGACGAAGCGATTGATCAAATGGAAATGTCTGAGGTATTTGGAGGCTCTAGAATAGTAAAAAAGCCGAGATTCCAATACAGACAGCAATATTCTGATTGTGTATTTTACAGCCGCAGAAAACAGTGATGTTGATGCAATCAGTTCTGCAAGCGTTACTGTAGTTGATGGAGTTGCAAAAGGAAATGTCCGTGCTGTGGCAGATATGATTCATGAATATACAGGCGGAGATCTTTATTCCATTCAGACCTCAGTGAGATATCCCGGTAACGGTAATAAATTGATTATGCTAGTGAAGAACAAAACAATGATGCGAGACCGGAACTGACCAGCCATATTGAGAGTTTTGAACAGTATGATGTGGTTTTTATTGGTTATCCTAAAATGGAGTATAGTTTATAGTAGTGTATAGCGTGCATTAAGTTAAGAATATAGGGATGAAAGATACAGCATACACAGATAATGCAGATAAATGTGTATGTAGTTAAGATAGAGAATACATAGAAAAGTAGATGTTGGAGATGAGAAGAAGGATAGGATCAATGTTGCTTGTGCTCTGTATGATGGCAGGGGTGTTAATGACAGGATGCGGAGCTGATAATGCAGAGAAGAAAAGCAATGATACAACCCAAAAAGAAGAGAGCTCAAAGGACACCGTAGCTTCAGACAATTCTGAACAGAGCAGTTCAGGAGCCGGAAAGATTTTGGTTGCATACTATTCTGCAACAGGGACGACAAAAGGAGTAGCAGAAAAGATTGCAGAAGAAATCAATGGAGAGTTGTTTGAATTGAAACCGGTTGAAGAGTATACGGATGACGATCTGGATTGGACAGATGATGACAGCCGTGTATCAAGGGAACATGAGGATGAGAGTTTAAGAGATGTGGAACTGACAGAGGTTACTCCGGAAGACTTCCGTGATGTGTCAGTTGTCATTTTGGGTTATCCCGTTTGGTGGTCGGAGGCAGCCTGGCCGGTAAATAACTTTGTAAAGAACAATGATTTTACAGGGAAAATGGTCATTCCATTCTGCACATCGGCATCATCTGGAATTGGTGATAGTGGAAAACTATTAGAAGAGATGGCAGGAACAGGAAACTGGCAGGAAGGAAAAAGGTTTGCTTCAAATGCAAATAATAAAGAGATACATGAATGGGCAGATAGCTTAAATCTAAAATAAAAAGTGAAATTTACAGAAATAGCAGGAAAAAACGAGATGTTGCATTTCCTGCTATCTTATATTATATGAAATAAAGGTTTAAGCGTCATAAGATATTTTCCATTTAAGCTATTGCCAATATATGGTATAATTAGAAAAAGTGTTGGCAGGAGGATTATTATGGAAATTGTCAATCAAACCATAAGAATTATTGATTATGAAAATAATGCAGTTTATAAAAGAGATACACCAGATGAATTCTCTGATTATGTAAGACAGTTGATTACATATATAAATAGTAATACTTCGATCAGAGAATATTGTACACGTTCGGTTAATACAGAAGTAATCAGTTGTATTTTGGATATTATACATAATCAACTAGATGAGGAGTTTGTAACAGAAAAAATAGATGCTATTGCAAAAAGGTTGCTGATAAAAGAGTGTGCAGCACAGACTACGGTTGCACATATGACCAATGTGCAAAAAGGAAGTTTGATTCAAGCTCTTTTGTATGATGATGAAAGGGATAAATATACTTATTTGTTAGCCAAGGTGGAACATACAGATTTTGTAGATGATTCAGATTTTAGTTTTAAATCGGGATTTTCAAAGGATATGAAAAAGCTTTGGAAGTCGTGTATTTTTGAGATTGATGATTTAAATGCATCAATCTTTCAGGCAAAGGTATATTCTAATAATGTAGCAAAATACTGGTATGATAATTTCTTAGAATTAGATCAACGAGTAAGTGATGAAGTGAATACTGATAAAGCATTTCGGGCAATTGATAGTGCGTTGAATAGAAATATAAAAAATGTTGCTCCTAGAGATCATACTTTGCTAAGGAATGCTGTAATTGCATACTTTAAGTCGAATGATTATATCGATTATGATACAATGGTGCAAAGTACATTAGAAAATTATCATCCAGTGGAATTAGAACAAGAAAAAATGGACAAAGTAATTGAGAAAATACGGGAATTACCAGATAAACATCATTTTGATAAACAATTTAATACCGTATCCTCTGCCATAAATGCAAGGATTAGAAAAGTGTATGATGTTTGTCAAGGCGTACAGTTAAAAATAACGGATGCCATTGATGATTTTGATAATACAATTACGGCATATAGGGACATAGATGGAAATCAATATATAAAAATAAAAACGGATAATGATTTAACATTTAGAAGATTTTCAAATCAAGAATAAAGACAAGGAGGTGCTAGTATGCTTACAGAATTAATTCAGGCGGCAGAAATAAGAGACATTGTTGTTTCAGAAAGAATGAAAGTATATGAAGCCTCTTTTAAATTTGACATAGGAAAAGCTCCAGCATATGGTTATTTTTCAAATATAATACGGTCTATTTCAGAGAGAGATAAAATAAAAATAACTCTACAAGATGAAAGTGAAAGAATCTGTGATTTCACAAAAACAGATGAAGATAGTTATAAGAAATTCATAGAGGATACGTTGGATGATGAAGTGATAGACGTAAAGATACGAATTGACAAAGAAGTAATAGAAAATCATTTTTCTGTTTATTCATTTGATGATTTTGTTAATGATATTTTGTCATTACCAATAGAAGAAGTTATGATGTCATTTTCGAGTTTGTTGAAATTATCACCGAATTTCTTAGTATTTGATGTGTATAGTCCAATCGCAATGTTTGCTACGAAAACAATGTTTTTTGTGCCATGTGAAAATAGGACAATAAACACAGACTTTAACAGAATTCAAAGAATTCAAGATTGCAAGGAAGTCTCTTATTTTTATAACTTTGACATTTATGAAATATTGCCAGATGATTTTAAGATTACAATAGATTACGAAAATAATCCATTGACAGAATTATTTCAGAAAATCATGGTGTTATTATCTATAAGTTTTATTGCAACATCATCATCAATAAATGGGAATCAGCTTAAAGGAGTAATAAGTGGGCAACGAACGACGGAATATTGTTGTGAGATAAGTCAATTACAAAATAATAATGTTTTGTATAGCATATATAATTGGATATATACAGGAGGAAGTCAGATAGATAAAGCGATAATTGCCAGAAATGTAATTAGTCTTCATTGTAGATATGTATCTATAACGGAAATAGATGAAAAGGTAACCGCTTCTATACAATCAAATTACAATCTTTATTTAAAAGAAAATGTAAAAGATTATTTAGAATTAAAAAATAAAGTAGCAGAGTTCATAAGTGATACAGTATCTAAAACGGGAGAATATGCAACAGGACTGTTAGATAAGTTTAAAACGAACATAATTGCCATTTTTGGATTCTTATTCACAGTTATATTGGCTAATATAGTCTCGAGTCAACCGTTAGATAAGCTTTTTACGAGAGAAATTACCATTTGGTAGAATGTGTGCTATTTGGTTCGTTGATATATTTGCTTATCTGTTATTTCCAGTCCCGATATGAAATTAAAAAAGTGTACGATAGTTATGAACTGCTGAAGTTGAATTATAAGGATATATTGACAGAAGATGATTTAGAGGAGATATTTTGTAATGACGAAATATTAGCTGAGATGAAAAAAACAATTAGGAGATCAGAAAAAATATATTTAAGTATATGGATAGCATTTTTAATAGGAGCTTTTGCTGTTGTTGAAATTGTAAGTATAAGTCCAACGTATCAAAGTTTATTTGATGTTATTCAAAGAATATTGAAATTAATGCAAAATGCATTTGTAAGAAAAATTGTCTGAAGAAGAGTAGTTTTTGAATATTTGTAGAGCATAGCTATTTAATGAAAAAATATATAGGGAGCATATATGGAATTAATAGAAATAGTAAAACCATTTATTTATTCAGAAGATACTTGTGATGCAGTAATAGAATATTTTAAAAATGGAAACGAACCTAAAGGACCATATGTTAATTTAAGCCAATATTTTATTAATAAGAATTATGATAAGCATACTAAAGCAGATGAAGCATATAGAAAATGGCTGGAAGAACTGGTTGAAACTGAAAGAGAAGGTGAGTCGATTATTGTAGATTGTTTAAGAAAGAAATATCAAAATAAGGAATGTTTATATAGATTTGTATTCTTATTAAATAAGATGGATTCAAAGTTAAATCAAAAATGGCATTTCTTTATTGGTTATTGGGGATATAGGGAGTATATAACTAAATATCCAGAAACAAATACTGATAAATTATCACCATTAAAAAATAGTAATGAGGCAAGATCAAGAAATCCATTTGTACAATGTCCAGAAGGAACAATTTGGTATGAATACATGCAGAATAAAAATTTTTTAGGAAGAAAAGACAATGCCGAAAGAAATAGACATGTATAATACATATTTTGGAGATTGCTATATGGTGAAAAATGAAGGCAGTAATCTTCTAGTAGATTTTGGAATTCATTCATGTGCAAGTGTTTGGAAAAATACTTATGGTGACCGTCAAAATTTAATAAAAGGTATTGCAGAAGATATTGTGAAGCGATATGAACAAGTTAGTGTATTAATTACACATTTTCATACAGATCATATTTATGGATTGATATATATGTATAAAAGTGGTTTGAAAAAGTATAAGGGATTTTTTAATAAGATATATGTTCCTAATGTGTGGGGAAATCCTTTTTCTATAGTTGCATCACTCTTGAGGAAATGTTACTAAGAATTCAATTTAAGCAAGCATTATTACCAGGGAAAACATGTTCATTAATTGATTTGGTTGAATTTTTGTGTGCTAATGCGAGAAATGTGGAATTGTTAAGTCGAGGAGTGTCTTTTGAAAATGATAAATATCTTGTTTTGTGGCCATCGAAAAATATCAGTAGGAAGGAATATAAAGAGCTTTTGTATCATCTGAATATGCCAGCTACCATGCTCAAAAGCTTGTACAAACTTTCGAAAAGTATATGCATTTATGTACAAGGAATCCTGAACCAAGGAGAAGATGGCATAGTATTTGATCCAAAGGAAACATATGCGTTTAAGGAGAATTACCAAAAGATAATTACAGAGTATGAACAGTTAATTACAAATTTGGATAAAAATGAACAGTTAAATAAACTCAATAAATTGAATCACAAAATAAATATTATATTTCATGATAAAGTAAATGGAGATGAAAATATTCTTTTTACTGGAGATGCTGAAGAATCTGATATAAATGAAATTGTATCGAAAACAGATTATCCTGTTTATGATTCCTACAAATTTATTAAAGTACCGCATCATGGAACACGTACACATTATTATGACTTTTTAAAATATAACCCTGCCTATATTTTGATATCTAACGGAGTTGTAAAGGGTCATGAGAATGATGATGCTTATAAGATAGACAAAAGGTATGGCGCATTAAATGCCGAACATTTTTTGTTCGAATTCAAATAACTGCTTATGTTGTATGAAATCTTGCAATTCAAATTTATACTGTTGTGGAAAGACAAAAAATATTGTGTTTCCATCTATCTATAAAGTGATAAGATGAAAATGAGATTAAAAAAGAAAACAATAATGAGTTATTCAGAGAAAAAATAACTGTTTTGAGCAGACTTCGATTAAGGGGTCTGCTTTTCTTTCGCTATTTTTGAAGGAGGTGATGCAGGTGGAGGTGTAAGTATCCATGAACTTTTAGCGGCAGCAAGGGAGGCGGTGAAATCAGATTATATCAAAGGCGAAAGCATTTTTATGTGTGTACTCTAACAGAATAAATGTCAAAGGTATGTGAAAAAAGAGATAAGGTGATAGATGGTGGGAAACGCTGGGAAGTACCGAAAATCAAGGGATTTGGCGAATTTATAAAGAGAGTTAGGATGAGGTTTGACACTTATTTTGAGAAAAATGGCAATTTTTAGGAACAAAAAGAAAAGTTATCCACATTATCCACAAAAATAGCTGGAAAGTCACTGTTTATGCGGCTTTCCAGCTATTTTCTTAAGTTGGAATGAATAAAGGAAGGTGATTCAATCACCAAGATTATTTTAACATGCCCGATGTTACGGGGCAATGATTGTAACGTTATAATTCCGCGTTATAGCGTTATTTTTATTTCTGCAAATAGTTCAAGAAAATCGCGTAAAATGGGCGTTTCCTCGCGTTACAAGTCGCGTCACAGATCAGAAGAAAACCGCGAAAACGAGAGCGGGCATCTGTAAAAAACGTCACAAGTGCAAAGGTGCAAAAAGCACACTACAAAAGAAACCTGCACCTTTGGCTTAAAACAAGGCTTTTCGGCGTTTATACAGCAGTTTTTCAGGATCAGATCAAAGGTGCAAAAAAGGAAAACAAGTTTACCCTAAGAGGATGAAAAAATTATGCAGTTTCAGATGTTGATGTGTCCTCTAAATTTAACGATCTTGCGAGACGTTTCTTTCTGCGAATCTTCATTTCTATAATATCAAGTATTTCCTCTTGATCTAAAGGATCTAATTCTTTTAAAGATGAAAGAATCATTTCTTGAAGTGGAGAAAGAGATTCTTCGATATTAGAAGAATATATATTCTCTGATTTTGAAGAATTTCCAAAAAGAATGTAATCCACACTACATTCTAATATTTGAGAAAGTTCACACAAAGCAGAAGCAGATGGTGCAGAAGAACCTTTTTCAATTCCACTCAAATTTCCTGTTGATATTCCTGTTTTGTTGTAAATAAACGATTGTGTGTAGCCTAATTCTAGCCTTCGCTGTTTTATTCTTTTTCCTATTTCCACGTTATTCATAAATCCTCCTAACTCCTAGCATTTTCTTTAATTAAAAAGAATAAACACAAATATTTTCTAAAATTGGAGGTATCTACTTGACATACTCTAATATTAGAGATAATATAGTGCTAGGGAAACAAATTTACCAACCCAACTATAACATAAACACTTCAAGAAAACATCTAAATTTTCTTATTTTCTCACATTCGTGGAAACCGCCCCGATCTGAAGGGAAGTGCTCTAATTAAGAAGAATAATGAAAGGAGAAGGACATGAAAAACGGCAAGAGACCAACATTGCAGCAGAAGCTAATTATGAGGTCACATGGACTGCAGCCGGATAACTGGCTTATCGTCAAAAACACGCCAGAGTATCTGGAAGTAGTTAGTCGGATGTCTCTGAAAAAGATTGGAGGCAGGCCGAAAATCCGGAGGTTGTATAAGGTAGATTCGAGTGAAAGGAGTATGTGATAAATGAAGCTTGAAATAGCATTAAATGAAACTGAAATTGGAGCAATTAATTTGGCTGCAATGATGAGTCATAATGCTGCGGAGGAGTATTTAGAAACACATTCGGACGAAGACGTTGCTAAACATAATACATATAATGATTATGTTTGTATGGAAGAAGTACTTAATAAAATTTATTATGCTTATCGTAATCGTCTGGATCTTAAAACTGAAATGAGTCAAGAAGTAAAGAATGATGTCCGAAAAAAGAGACAAACTAGGACGATGAGTAGAAGCAGTTATATGAGTATGTGGCACATGTATGAAATGATGAAAGATTTGTTTTTTTCATTGCTTAAGCAGGCAGAGGATGACAGTGAAGAGTCTTATGAGAAAATGATATCTTGGATCGGAATATTCCTGAAAATACACCATTTAGTTTCAGTAAGGATGAATTAGGTTGCTTTACTTTTGCAGTTATGCAGAGCGTCCCAGTAGAAGACGAGGACGCTCTGGAATGAATTAATAACGTTCAGGATTTCGCCTTGGAGCGGCATAAAAAGCCTGACGTGTACCGCTAGTATTGATTTGGTTTTCTTTTGGAAATGCCTGCAAAAGATGAATCAGCAGGATGATAGGAATGCGATCACAGCTAAATGCCAATTCATTTCCTTTGAAAATAAAAAGGGAGATAGAATGAGAAGGATCACAGCCTGCATCACAGATACAGTAATCTGGATCAGGCAATACATAAGGGAAATTGTCAACACTACGCTGAATGTTGTTAAGATAGATTCATCCATGTCGAAAAGGGCTAATGGAACATAACTCATACCAGTTATAACATACAGTCTGCTTCTATTGGAAAGATTGACAGGAATATCCTTTATTTCATTGTATTTGTCCATAAAAATCTGTGTATATTCTGGAGTCAGGTCATCCTGAAACCATTCATATAAGAATGGATAGATTACTTTGAAATCATGGATAACATCCATACAAGGCTGTTTCAAGCATGCGATAGAACGGATAGTTTGTGCATACGGATGAGTGGTATCATATTTGATTCGTGGCATTTTGAAAAACTCCTTTTTTAAAGAGTATAACATAAAAATATTTTTCATAAAAGAGGGTGATTATATGGCGGAACAGAAGAACAAACTGACGCCGCTGGGAAAGGATATAAAAAAGAAACTAGCTGATAAGGATATGAGTCAGGTGGAACTGGCAGAGAGAGTTGGAACATCGAAGAGCTACCTCAGCCGTATCATGCGAGGCGGGAAGAGCGGAGAAAAATACCTAACTGCTATCTGCATAGTTCTGGACCTGGATCCAGAGAGATACCGGGTGTCAGCATAGGAGGGTGAACATGGGAGCAACAGAAGCATATATCACCTTGGAAGAAGCGGCAAGACTAGAGGGTGTAAGTTACAATACACTGAAATCCAGGACAAGGCGTGGAAAGCTGAAGACCAAGAACGAGACAAGGGAAAGTGGCGGGAAGGACATCATACTTGTAAAAGTCAATTCCCTCTCAAAGCAGGCACGCAATGCCTACCGGGAACAAGAAAGGCTGAAAGCCTTGCAGCAGACAGCAGCGACATCCAGGAAGAACAGAAGAAAGAACAGCCCTGGTATGTGGACACAGATATTGACTGGTACATGGAACAGTACAAGGAACGCTTTTACAAAGCAATGGAACTTGGAAATGTAATCAGACAATATTTGAAAGAAACTGCTGGGATGTACGGGGAAGTTACAGCCTATGCGGAAGCTTATGCACAGGAACATCTGGGAAAAGGGTATCGAACTCTTTACCGACTGATTAAATCTTATAATGAAGCTCTGTTCTGGCAGGTGAAAAAAGAAAAAGAGGATGGATGCTCTTATGAGTATTTCAGAGTTTTGTGTTTGTGCAGAAAGCCGAAAGATGTTGGAAAGTTTCCATCTATGTCCCTGGAAGTTCAGCAGACAATCAAAAATATATGGTTTGATAAAAATTTTGCAGGAAATCGTGGAACAAAGCAGATGTTGTATGAACAACTTGAGGTTATTGCCGAGCTGAAGAAATGGAAAAAGATGCCTTCGTATCAGACAGTAGTAAGATATATCAACCATATTATGCAGGATGAGGGAATGAAAAATGCTCACTTCTTGGTAGCAAACGGAACAAAGGAATATAAAAATAAAGTTATGTGCAAGCGAAGGAGAGATACAACAGGGCTGCAGGTGATGGAGATGATTCAGGGTGATGAACATACTTTTGACTGCTGGGTTACATATAAGGCACCGAACGGAAATATTATTCCGATTCGACCGAAACTGGTCTGCTGGATTGACACAAGGAGTCGTATGATCCTGGGAGATGTCATGTGTAAGGATGCGGACAGTCAGACGCTGAAGCCAGTCTGCTGAAACTGATTTACCACGATGCAGGAAGTGTTCCACGGTATCTGTACATTGATAATGGAAAAGACTACACCAGCAAGGAAATGCTGGGTGTGGATCGGAAGTATCGGCACGATCAGGCAGAGAAGGAAAAACACTTTGCGGTAGCTTTTGATGATATGGCACGAGGTTTTTACCGATCTATTGGGATAGAAGATGTACATATATCAATGCCGTATGAGCCGTGGACAAAAGGGCAGATCGAGAGATTCTTTGGAACTGTATGTAGAAAGTTTACCAGGTGGGTGACAAGTTACACTGGGACTCTTACCGGATCTTTCACAGCGGATAAGGTGAACAAGAACATCAAAGAAATGGCAAAGCAGGGCAAGCTTCTGAGTCTGGAAGAATTTTATGAAAAATGGACGCAGTGGAAATTGGAAAAATATGAAAAGTATGTGCATTCAGAGCTGCGAAAATTCGGAGAAAAGTACATCAGACCAGGCGAACTGTTTGAATATGGCGAACGTTATGAGATGGCACCGCCGCCTAAGTCACAGGCAACTATCTTGATGATGAAGTCAGAGAGTGTAAGGGTAAGGAATACTGGCATTGAGAGAAATGGATTCTATTACAATGATCAGGATCTGATGGCCCATATTGGTGAAAAGGTGGACATCAAGTATGATCCGGATGATGTGTCCGTGATCTACGTCTATGATAAGAAGGGACGCCCGATCTGCTCCGCACAGAGCTACGACCTGCTCCAGTTCGGCAAGGTATCAGATGAGACGCTGAAGGAGCACCGCAGACAACAGAATGCACAGATCAGACATGACCGCAAGATTGCAGAAGAGGCAAGTATTCCGTTTGAACAGTTGAATGACAGACAGCAGAATGCAGATAAGGTGATTGGAGCCGTCAGTCTGATGATGGAAGGATCAAAAAAAGAACAGCAAGGTGACGCAAATGCCGAAGGATAGAACTTGGAGGCAGACCGGGGTGCAGCTGAGACAGGAGATGCAGGAACGTCAGAACTGTGAATATATGAACAGTCAGGCACAGAAAGCCTGGAACGTCTGAGACAGACACGGGAAGCGTAGCGTGTCAAAAAGGAATGGATATCAAAATAATTGTCAAAAAGGAAAGGAAGGTAACACCATGAATGAAACTATCAAAAATGAAGCTGTAACATTGACACCGCTTGCGGTAAAAGTAAATGAACGTTTGAGAATATTGTGCATCACTAAGCAGATGATCGGAGTGGAATATCACTGCAGCCGTTCCATGATCAGCCAGTATTTGTCCGGTAAGTACAGAAGCAATCCAGAGATAGTCGAGAAGATCCTGACACAGTTTTTGGAAGACACAGAGGTTAAATATCAGGAAGCATTGGAGAATGATCCGCAGGCAGTGAAGACGCTGGAAAAGATGCGAGAAGAGAATGGAACTCCGGCAGGAGAACAGGAAACGGTTTTGAAGAAACATTTTCCGGAAAAGAAAAAAGTGCTGGAATCAGCGGATTATCTCGGAGTTCTTTCCGTGTGCCAGTCCTGCCAGGATGATATGGGACTTGGGATCATCATCGGAAAAAGTGGATATGGAAAGACCTATGCATTGAAACAGTATGCAAAGATGCCAAGAGTTGCCTATATGGAATGTGATGATACGATGAGCTGCAGAGATCTGGTAGATGCCTGGAGATGGGGCTGGGTATGCCGAAAGCAACAAGTGGGACAATCTGGAAGCGTGTGAACCGGATTAGAGAGTTCCTTAACATCAATACCGGCTATCTGATCATTGTGGATGAGGCAGATAAGCTGATCAATAAATACACGGCAGCTAAAATGGAGATCCTTAGAGGGATTTTTGACCAGTCGGAAGTTGGTATTGTCATTGCAGGAGAGCCAAAACTTGAAGTGATATCAAGACTGTACTCGAACGTTTTGCAAACCGTATTGACTTCTGCTACAAACTGAAAGGACTGACTGCTGCGAGTTGAAAGAATATCTGAAAGGATGGGATATTGAGGAAGATGCGGCGGGTGAGCTTGCTATGAGAGCATTTTCAGCGAGAAGTGGATGCTTTCGTCTTCTGGATCGTACGATAAACAATATCCTGAGAGTGCTTAAGGCTCATGGTGAGTATACAGTTACCTTAAAAACAGTGCAGGAAGCATCCGGATGATGATGTTATAAGGAGGGACATGGGAATGAAGAAGGTTGAGATCACCATCAATGGAAGACATGAAGAGAAAGCAGCACGCCAGATCATGCAGGCAATCTATGGAGCAATGCAGGAAGCACCAAATTATACGGACGTTCCGTACATACCGAAACAATCCCGGCAACCAGAAGAAACAGAACTTATTGTTTGGGCAAGGCGGTCAGAGAAGGAGTTTGAATATGGCAGCGAAAGCAGACACAAAACCGATCATCAAAAAACTCTGGGGGATTGCAAAATCCCCGGAGTTGAAACTTTCAGATGAAGAATTGCATCTTGTGGTGATGGCACACACAGGAAAAGACAGCATCCGTGAACTGAATTATCGTGAGTTGAAGAGCTGCATCATGGAACTTGGAAAACTCCGGGATTCCGCAAAGAGGAAACTTCGGGGTGGAAATCCAGCGACAGAAAACCAGAGGAAGAAGATCTACAAGCTGACACAGGAACTTGGATGGGAGAAAGCAGCAAGAGTAAATGGACTGTGTCAGAAGATGTTCCAGGTAAGCCGGGTAGAGTGGCTGGATTACCGCCAGTGTTCCAGCCTGATCGAGGCATTGAAGAGCATGGTGGAAAGGAAGAAACAGGATGGGAACGGATCTGGAGAGCAGTCTGACATTAAAAAGCAAAGAAGGAAAAGTGTTCCTGGAAACGGTGAACATGACGTTTGAACAGATGTGTGCCATGTGTGGTGTCCTGCAGGTTCTATGTGGGAAAGCAGCCATGGAGCATGGGGCGGATCTGGATGCGGTAAAGGACCATATGTGGGATATCTATGAAGCAGCCATGATGGATCTGCAGAAAGGGGAATAGGAGAAAGATATGCAAAGAAATTATAAGAAAATCACAAGCCATGGATCGGTCAGTATCCCGGCAGCGATGCGGAGAGAACTGGGGATAGAACCGAGGGACGCAGTGGAGGTCTGTGCAGAAAAGGATGGAACGATCGTGATCCGTCCGTATCAGCCAAGATGTATTTTCTGTGAGACAACCGAGAATGTAACGTTGATGAAAGGCAGAGGGATCTGCGGGAATGTATGGAAAGGATCAAGGAGGCATACCATGAATGAACTGAAACAGAAAACAAGCAGCCAGCTTGTAGATGAGCTGATCCATCTGGACCAGCTCCGGCTGAACACCAGCAAGAGCATTGCAGCATATCAGGCAGAGCTGCAGGCAAGAGGTATTGGCATTATGGAAGACCGGAATAAACAGTATATGAGATTCTTTGGAGATGAGGGCACGGTCTCTGTTACGGACAGTAAGAGCCTGGATATTTTGAACCCGGACCGATTGAAGGTGTGCGTGACAGAAGGTGTCTATAAGATGCACGTAAAGGAAACAACAGAGACAAAATATAAATGCACGCCTGCATTTGAACGTATGCTGAAAGCTCTCTTCTGTGATGATTATACATATGAGTATGATCTGGAAGAGTTCCTGGATCAGATGCACATCCTTCCGGATGCAAAGCAGAAGAAGACCTTGCTCAAACGTCTGAAAGGGGATTATGAAGCAGACAGGAAAACGCTGTGTGCGGTATTCAAAGTGGAGGATGACTGGGATGTGGAGTTATGGCATATACACAGGATCAAGAATGGGGAACTGATCCGGATATTCCTTCCGGATGATATGCTGGATGCGAGCATGCGGGAGCTGAAAAAATGTATCCTGGTAGAAAGTAAACTGTCGATCAAATTGGATTATGAAAAGGAGTGATAACATGGCAGTGAAGAAAAAAAAGATACTGCTGATTGCAGGACATGGCAAAAACCATGATGGAAGTTATGATCCGGGGGCCTGCAGTAAATGGGGACAGGAAGCAACCTATACAAGACAATGGGTAAAAAAGCTGAAAACAGCACTTGGGAAAAAAGTGAGCGTTACATTGTATGATGTCAATAAGAACTGTTACAGTGAAAGCTGTGCCGGAAATGTACCGGATTATGCAAAATATGACTTTGTGTATGAAGCCCATCTGAACGCAAAAGTTAAGAAGGATGAAAATGGCGATGGAAGCTTTACAGGGACAGGAGGTTATAAACATCCATCAAACGGATGCACGCCGATTGCTCAGAAGATTGTGGACAACCTTGTGGGAATCGGGTTTAAAAAGTGGACAATCGCAGATTCAACCGGCTTTTGAACCTGAACCGATGTCAGGCGGCAGGTGTACTGTATTTCCTGCATGAGATCGCATTTATTGATGACGGTGATGATATGGGATTTTTCACAGCCCATGAAAATGAGATGGTACAGCAACCGCCCAGGCGATCCTGGAGGTATTGACAGGAACAGGAGAATCGGTGCCGGGCAGTGGCAGAGGGCAAAAAGGGGACATATCTGATCAAGACCACATGTGACTGGCTGAACATCCGCAAAGGTCCGGGAAAAGGTTATGAGATCACCGGAAGCATCCGTGAACCGAAAGGTGCGAAAAAGTGTTACACGATCACAGAGGAAAGGAACGGATGGGGCCGCCTGAAGTCCGGGGCGGGATGGATCTGTCTTG
>ENA-OQER01000693-OQER01000693.1-human-gut-metagenome-genome-assembly--contig:-NODE-693-length-17942-cov-6.774572_pt1 | contig 17942 bp, 20 predicted proteins | sample MGYA00242797_ERZ504639 | MGnify/ENA primary metagenome ERZ504639 (study PRJEB26092, sample SAMD00036306) | human gut metagenome | host: Homo sapiens | study: EMG produced TPA metagenomics assembly of...
AAATGGAAAGGAAGAAGAAAATGGGAGAATATGTAATCCGGCCAAATCTTTGGCGAAATGTATTCAATGACACTGTAATGCAGGAACGTCTTCCAAAAAATGTTTACAAGAAGCTGAAAAGATCATCGAAGAAGGCGGTGAGCTGGATCTTGCTACTGCAGATACGATTGCACATGAGATGAAAGAATGGGCAATTGAAAAAGGAGCAACACACTATACACACTGGTTCCAGCCGCTGACTGGTACAACTGCAGAAAAGCACGATTCTTTTATTACAGCACCGATGCCGAACGGCAAAGTACTGATGAGCTTCTCCGGTAAAGAGCTGATCAAAGGCGAGCCGGATGCATCTTCTTTCCCGTCCGGTGGACTGCGTGCTACCTTTGAGGCAAGAGGATATACAGCATGGGACTGCACCTCACCGGCTTTCGTTCGTCAGGACGCAGCAGGCGCAACCCTCTGCATTCCGACTGCATTCTGCTCCTACACAGGAGAGGCGCTTGACCAGAAAACACCGCTTCTTCGTTCCATGGAAGCTCTGAATGTACAGTCCCTGCGTCTGTTAAAACTGTTCGGAAACACCACTTCCAAGAAAGTAACTCCTTCCGTAGGACCGGAGCAGGAATACTTCCTGGTAGATGCAGAGAAATTCCTGCAGAGAAAAGACCTGATCTACACCGGCCGTACCCTGTTCGGCGCAATGCCTCCAAAAGGACAGGAGATGGACGATCACTATTTCGGAACCATCCGTCAGAGAATTGCTTCCTTTATGAAGGATGTCAACATTGAGCTGTGGAAGATGGGTGTTACAGCAAAGACACAGCACAATGAGGTTGCACCGGCACAGCACGAGCTGGCTTCCATTTATTCCGAGGCAAACGTAGCAGTTGACAACAACCAGCTCGTTATGCAGACTTTAAAGAGAGTTGCATGCCAGCACGGACTGAAATGCCTGCTGCATGAGAAACCGTTCGCAGGTGTCAACGGTTCCGGTAAACACGACAACTGGTCCATCACCACAGATGACGGCATCAACCTTCTTGAGCCGGGCAAAACACCGCACGAGAACATTCAGTTCCTGCTCGTATTAAGCTGCGTTCTGAAAGCCGTTGATGTTCACGCAGATCTGCTTCGTGAGTCCGCAGCCGATCCGGGAAACGATCACAGACTGGGAGCTAACGAGCGCCGCCAGCTATTATTTCTGTATTCCTTGGAGAGCAGCTGGAGGATGTTGTAGAGCAGCTCATCAGCACCGGAAATGCAACAAAGAGCAAAAAAGAGGGCGTTCTGGAGACTGGTGTTAAGACACTTCCGGATCTCAAGAAAGATGCTACCGACCGTAACAGAACCTCACCGTTTGCTTTCACCGGAAACAAATTCGAGTTCCGTATGGTTGGTTCCCGTGACTCCGTTGCAGCTCCGAACATCGTACTGAACACCATCGTTGCAGAAGCATTCCGCGATGCATGCGATGTACTGGAAGGCGCTGAAAACTTCGAGGACGCTGTCCATGATCTGATCAAGAAGAACTTAAGTGAGCATCAGAGAATCATCTTCAATGGCGACGGATATGCAGATGAGTGGTTAGCTGAGGCAGAGAGAAGAGGACTTCCGAACATCAAATCCATGGTGTACGCAATCCCGGCACTGACCACTGATACCGCAATCAAACTGTTCGGCGATTTCAAAGTATTCACCGAGGCAGAGCTGGTATCCCGTGCAGAAGTTAAATTCGAGAACTATGCAAAGACCATCAACATCGAAGCAAAGACCATGATCGACATGGCAAGCAAACAGATCATCCGCAGTCATCAAATATGCGACTTCCCTGGCTGGATCTATCAACACCATCACCGCAGCAGGTGTTACAGCAGTTGGTGTACAGAAGAATCTGCTGAACGAGACAAGTGCACTGCTTGAGGAAACCCAGAAAGCACTCGACGAGCTGATCGCAATCGAGAATGCAGGATGCGAGATGGAAGACGGCGAAGCAAAAGCAAAATACTACTACGAGAAGTTGCTCCGGCTATGGAGGCACTCCGTGCACCGGTTGACAAACTGGAGATGATCGTAGACAAAGAGATGTGGCCGATGCGTCCTACGGCGATCTGATGTTTGAGGTTTAATCCGCAGACGGTCTGATAAATTGTAAAAATTCTGTGAAAACAGGGCAGAAAAAGAGGCTGTTTTTGACAACAGCCTCTTTTTTAGTATAATGAAGATTAGCTGTTGCCAGAAGAAAAAAGGCGGACAGCGCTGCCGGAAGAAACGGCAGGAAAACATGGAGGAAACGCTTCTGGATTTCGAAGGAAAACAGAAGTATACAGAACAATGAATGCAGAACTGGAAATTTTAGGTGTGAAGCTGAAACATTACCGCGTCGATGCGGCGATGGAGATTGCAGAGGAATACCTCTCAAACGATAAGCTGAACACCATCGGGATTGTTACGATGCAGATGCTGATGCAGGCGAGCAAGGAACCGACGTGGAAACAGTATATCGAAGATCTGGATCTGACGGTCATCGGGGAAACCGAGGTGCTGGAGGCAGCAGGAATTGACCCGGAGACGCCGTCCTATGAGGAAGTGGAGACGAACGAGTTCATCGCACGCTTTTTCTGGGGACTGATTCAGAAGAAAAGCCGGATTTTCGTACTGGGCGACACTGGGGAAGAACTGCAGACACTGCAGAAATATCTGACAGAAACGTATCCCGGCATTGAGATCGGAGGCGGTGCTGTCGTCGAGACGCTGGAGGAATCCGCGTTTGACAGCCTGGTCAACGAGATCAACAGCCAGACGACGGACGTGATTGTGAGCGGCCTTGCAGGAACGCGGCAGGATCGTTTCGTTCTGGAAAACAGCAGCAAAATCAGCGCAAAAATCTGGCTGAGCCTTGGCGAGCATTCGACGCTGCAGAACGAGGCCGGTATAAAAACGAGCTGGTGGGGAACTCTGCTAAAGAAGAATACGTTCAAGCGGATGGTAACAAAATATAACAGCGAAAAGGACGGTTGAAGTTCATGAACTGGATACGGAACAAACAGCAGTGGAGAGATTATCTGCTGATTACGCTGGGAACCGCGGTCATGGCGGTTGCGACCAGCTCGATTTACGACCCGGCGGGGCTTGTTACCGGAGGATTTTCCGGTCTTGCAATCGTCATCAAACAACTGAGCCAGATGCTGTTCGGAAAAGGAGTTCCGCTCTGGGTGACGAACCTTGTGCTGAACATTCCGCTCTTTCTGTTCGGAATCCGTATGAGCCGCGATTTTCTGGTGAAAACCATCTTCGGAACCCTGATGAATACGTTCTGGATTGCCGTTCTCCCGGTGCTGCAGCTGGTGCCGGATGACAGGATGCTTTCCGCACTGTTCGGCGGCGTTCTGATGGGAGCAGGCATCGGCCTCGTCTTCATCGGAAACGGTACGACGGGCGGAACGGATATGATGGCGGCTCTGATCCAGAGAAAGCTGCGCCACTATTCCGTTGCACAGGTTATGCAGGTGCTTGATGGAATCATCGTCATCGCCGGTATTTTTGTCTTCGGTATCCACGCTTCGCTCTATGCGATCGTGGCAATCTACGTGACGACGAAAATGACGGATGCCCTGATGGAAGGTATGAATTATGCGAAATCCGCGTTTATCATTACCGCGCATCCGGAGCAGGTAGCCGATGAGCTCATGAAAGAACTCGACCGCGGCGCGTCCGGCATCCACATCAAGGGAATGTACACGGGCGAAGAGCGTATGATGGTATTCTGTGTTGTGGGCAAAAAACAGATCCCGCAGCTCAAACAGATCGTAGGAACGATCGATCCGGACGCGTTTGTCGTTGTGTCGGATGCAAGAGAGGTCTTAGGAGAGGGCTTCCAGACGGATTTCTCCTGACCTTTTTACGTATTTTGTGGTATAAATGTTGTGTTTTCTCTTCCTTTTTTGTCTATTTTGTATTAAAATAAGTATATCTGTGAGGTACTTTGCATCAGGCGCAGAACCATAGGGGTGTGGATATGCCTGGCAATGAAAGCGGGTGCAGCCGGAGACAAACTATAGGATGAAAGAGGGAAGAAAATATGATTTCAAATCAGATTTTACAGAGTACCATTGAGGGAATCAAAAATATTTCGCGTGTCGAACTCTGCGTGACTGATGTAGAAGGAAAGGTTCTGGTAACGACGTTTCCGGAGGTTGAGATCAGCCAGAATGATATTGTAACGTTTGCGCAGTCTCAGGCAGATTCCCAGACCATGAAAAATTATCAGTTTTTTAAAGTATACGATGAACACCAGCTGGAGTACATTCTGGTTGTAAAAGGCGGAAACGATGACATTCACCTGATCGGGAAAATGGTTACCTTCCAGATTCAGGGCCTCCTTACCGCCTACAAGGAGCGCTTCGATAAAGACAACTTTATCAAGAACCTGCTGCTCGACAACCTGCTGCTGGTCGACATCTACAACAGGGCGAAGAAGTTACATATTGAAGTGGAAGCACGCCGCCTTGTATTTATTCTTGAGACAAATCCGGATAAGAACAGCGGGGCGCTCGAGAGCGTCAAGAGTCTGCTCGGTACCAAATCCGGTGACTTTATCACTGCCGTCGATGAGAAAAACATCATCATCGTAAAAGAACTTGCTCCAGGTGAGGATTATGCCAGATGAACAAAGTGGCAGCCACCATTCTGGAAGCAGCAGGAAGAGATGAGGAGGGGAAAACCCACGTTGCTTACGGTACCATTGTCAAGGAGATCAAAGAAGTATCGCGTTCCTATAAAGAAGCCAGAATGGCGATGGACGTCGGAAAAATTTTCTCCGCTGAGAATGATATCTATGCATACAGCTCACTGGGCATCGGCCGTCTGATTTACCAGCTTCCGATCCCACTGTGCAAAATGTTCATCAAAGAAATTTTCGGCAACAAATCGCCGGATGACTTTGATGAGGAGACACTGACAACGATCAATAAATTCTTTGAAAATTCTCTGAATGTCTCGGAAACCTCGAGACAGCTTTATATACACCGAAATACCTTGTCTATCGGCTGGATAAGCTGCAGAAGAGCACGGGACTCGATCTTAGAGTTTTTGAAGATGCGATCACATTCAAGATTGCGCTTATGGTTGTGCAGTACATGAAATACATGGAAACGCTCGATTATTAAGCGAGAACCCTTGAAGGAGGAATTGCATGATAACATTGGATAGTGTAAGTAAGAGTTACGCGAAAGGCCAGCCGGCCGTCAACAACGTATCCTTACACATCGAGAAGGGGGAATTCGTCTTTATCGTGGGAAACAGCGGTTCTGGAAAATCGACGCTGATCAAGCTCCTTTTGAAAGAACTCGAGCCCACATCCGGTACCATTAAGGTAAACGGACAGATCTTAAATAAAATGAAACGCTGGAGAGTGCCGAAATACCGCCGCGGTGTCGGCGTCGTATTCCAGGATTTCCGCCTTTTAAAAGACCGGAATGTCTATGAAAACGTAGCATTCGCACAGCGTGTCATCGAGAAACCGAACCGCGTCATCAAAAAGCGCGTGCCGGAAGTCCTGACGCTGGTCGGACTGGCAGAGAAGTACAAATCCTTCCCGAAGGAGCTTTCCGGAGGAGAGCAGCAGCGAGTTGCCGTGGCAAGAGCCATTGTCAACCGGCCTGACATTCTTCTGGCGGACGAGCGACCGGAAACCTGGACCCGGGAAACTCCATGGAGATTATGAAGCTCCTGGAGGAAATCAACAACAGAGGAACGACCGTTCTTGTGGTAACCCACAACCGTGAGATCGTCAACTCCATGAAAAAACGCGTTATTACCATGCGAAAAGGCGTGGTAGTCAGCATGAGAAGGAGGGCGAGTACCATGAGGTTAGTACACTGGCTACAGCATCAAACAGGGTGTCAAAAACATCTGGAGAAACAAGATGTTCTCGCTGGCATCCATCGCAACCATGGGAGCCTGTATCTTTCTGTTCGGTATCTTCTTTGCGGTTGTCATCAACTTTAACTACATCGTAAAAAATGCCGAGACAGACGTATCCATGACCGTCTTCTTCAACGAAGATGTGGATCAGGCGACGATCGATGAGATCGGAACGGAGATCAAGGCCAAGACCGATGTGGTCAAGGAATGTAAGTATGTTTCCGCGGATGAGACGTGGGAAAACTTTGCAAAACAGTATTTCGAAGGAAAAGAGGAATACAAGGACGGCTTTAAGCCAAACGACAACCCGCTCGCAACTTCTGCTCACTACGAGGTTTACGTATACCAGGTAGAGACGCAGGATGCACTGGCTGAGTATATCCGCTCGCTGGACGGTGTCCGTGAGGTTAAACAGGCCGAGGGCGCAACAACAACGTTGACGACGATGAACCGTGTCATTGGCTACGTTTCCATCGCGATCATCCTGATTCTTCTTGCCGTATCTGTTTTCCTGATCAGCAATACCGTCACGATCGGTATTTCGGTCCGGAAAGAGGAGATCGGTATCATGAAGCTGATCGGTGCGACGAACCTGTTTGTAAGGGCTCCGTTCCTGATCGAGGGTATCCTGATCGGTCTTGTCGGAGCAGCGATTCCGCTGGGGCTGCTGTACGTTGTATACAACAGAGTCATCAGCTACGTTATGACGGAGTTCAGCGTACTGTCGAACTTATGGCATTCATGCCGGTATCGGCCGTCTTCCGGATTCTGCTTCCAGTCGGACTCATTCTCGGTATGGGAATCGGTCTTGTCGGCAGTATCTTTACGATTCGAAAACACTTGAAAGTCTGATAGGATTAGACAATATAATGAAGTAAAAATAAGTCCCGGAATCCGTCAAAAAGATTCCGGGATCTTTCGATTGGGAGGCATATTTTGGAAGAACTGATGAAGGAAGAAAAAGAGGGCGTAAAAGCGGCAGAGCAGGAAAAACCGAAAAAGCGCAGAAACAGAAAGAAAAACCGAAAAAATGAGATGCGGAAGAGCTACTTTGCGGGCATGATTTCGATGCTGGCGCTTGTAATGATCGTGCTTGTCGGAACAACGTTTCTCTGGCCGGGAAGCAGTGCGGACCACCCCGGCGGCTTCTGGTCGTGGCGGAAGACGGCGGCGATCAAAGCGATGATCAGCCAGCTTTACGCGGGCGATGTGGATGACACAGAGCTGTCGAATGCGATGTATAAAGGATGATCAGCGGCCTCGGCGACAAGTATTCTACGTATTACACAAAAGAGGAATACGAAGCGATCAAGACAGCGCAGGAGGGTTACTATCAGGGCATCGGTGTTACGGTGACGCTGGACGGCGATAAGCTGCAGGTCACCGGCGTACAGGACGATACCCCGGCGGCGAAGGCCGGTATTCAGGCGGATGACCGCATTGTGAAGATTGACGGGCAGACACTCGAAGGCTTAAGCCTCAACGATGCGGTCGGTCTTCTGAAAAACAGCGAGAACGATACCGTGACGCTTTCCATCGAGCGGGAAGGCGAGGCGGATCTGATTGAAACGGAAGTCAAAAAAGAGAAGCTTGCGGCGATTGTGGCAGACGGTAAAATGCTGGACGACAAGATCGGCTATCTGGCCATCAGCGAGTTTACAGGGCTTACCTCCGAGCAGTTCCAGAAAGCATACCAGTCACTGCAGGATCAGGGCATGGAGCGCCTGATCATCGATCTGCGCGGCAATCCGGGCGGCCTCGTGACGGCAGTCTGTGACACCCTGCGCCAGATCCTGCCGGAGGGACTCATCGTGTATACCGAGGATAAAAATGGAAAACGGGAAGAGTATACCTGCGACGGCGATACCCCGATCTCGATTCCACTCGTCGTGTTGGTCAATGAAAATACGGCAAGTGCGGCAGAAATCTTCACGGGAGCAGTCAAAGATTACGGCATCGGAACGATTGTCGGAACGACGACATTCGGAAAAGGCATTGTCCAGAATACATTCCAGCTCTCGGACGGCAGCGTGGTGAAACTGACGATTGCCCATTATTACACGCCGCTCGGAAACGACATCCACAAGGTCGCATTACGCCGGATGTCGAGGTGGAGCTGCCGGATGACGCGACGAGCGATGTGCAGCTCGAAAAAGCGTTGGAAGTTGTCAAAGGACTGGAAAGTGCGGAATAAAATAAGAATTTTTACAGAAAAGCAGGAAAAAGGTAGGAAAAAAAGCACGAACGTGTTATCTTAGTAGAGGAGCCGAAAACAGATCTTGGCAGGCTCTAAAAGAAAGTGAGGAAAGACAGATGAACTTTACAGAAAGAAGAAAACAGGTTTTTGATAAAATGGACCAGGATTCCGCACTGCTTTTGTTTTCTGGAATCGAGCTGCATGTCAGCGCAGACGAATATCTGCCGTTTGAAGCAAACCGCAACTTTTTCTATCTGACCGGCCTTCGCAGAGATCACATGATCCTGATGATGAAAAAGACCGCAAAAGAGGAGAAATCCATTCTGTTTATCGAGGAAGCGGATCTGAACCAGGAGAGATGGTTTGGAAGAAAAGTAACCGTATCCGAGGCACAGGAGATCACCGGAATCGATGACGTTCGTTTCCTGGATTCCTTTGAGGGCATGGTAAACCGTCTGATGGCACGCGAGGACATCGGAACCCTGTATTTCGACTGCTACCGCTATCAGGTCGAGGATCTGCCGGATTACAACATGGTAAAGGCAGAGGAGTTCGCAAAGAAATTTCCAGGCAGACCGATTAAAAACATTGCTCCTGTCATCGCAGCACTGCGGATGCAGAAAGATGAGGATGAGATCGCTCTCGTCCGCCAGGCAATCAAGATCACCGACGACGCGCTGAAATTCGTGATGAAGAATCTGAAACCGGGCTGCACCGAGTATCAGGCACAGGCTGATTTCGAGTACAAGATTTTCCACGAGGGAGCAGACGGAACCGCATTCCCGACGATCGCAGGAAGCGGTGCAAACGGAACGATGCTGCACTACGACACCAACCGTGACGTGTGCGAGGATGAGACCCTGCTTCTGATGGACCTCGGAGCAAAATTCCAGGGCTACTGCGCAGATATCACCAGAACGTATCCAGTCAACGGGAAATATACGGACCGTCAGAGACAGGTTTACGACGTTGTTCTGGCAGCAAACCGCGCCGTTGCAAAAGCAGCAAAACCGGGTATGACATTAAAAGAGCTCGACGATATCGCAAAGGATGTTCTCGGCGAGGGCTGTGTGAAACTTGGCCTGATCGAGAAGAAAGAGGATGTCGGAACCTATTACATGCACGGCGTTTCCCATCACCTCGGCATCGATGTACACGATGTGACCGCGGCATGGAACGACAAGCTGCGTCCAGGTGCCATCATCACCGATGAGCCGGGTCTTTATATTGACGAGTGGGAGATCGGAATCCGGATCGAGATGATATCCTGATTACAGAGGACGGATGCGAGGTTCTTTCCGAGAATCTGATGCGTGATCCAGACCAAATTGAAGCCTTTATGCAGGAAAAAGAGGCGTAAGAAAAAACTACGGAGGATTTAGTTAGATGAAAATTGCAGTTACATACGATAACGGGAATATTTTCCAGCATTTTGGAAAAACAGAGAATTTTAAGGTTTACGAAGTAGAAGACAATCAGGTGGTTTCCAGCGAAGTGATCGGATCCAACGGAACCGGCCACGGCGCACTGGCAGGCCTTCTTTCCGAGCAGGGCGTGGATGTTCTGATCTGCGGCGGCATCGGCGGCGGTGCACAGGCTGCTCTTGCTGAGGCAGGCGTAGAGCTCTGCTCCGGAGCGGAGGGAGATGTGGATGCAGCGGTGGAAGCTTACTTAAACGGAACGCTCACATCTGCGGGTGCAACCTGCGATCACCACGATCACGAGGAAGGCCATTCCTGCGGCGACCACTGCGGAAGCCATGAGGAAGAGGAGAGCTCCTGCGGCGTCCTGCGGAACCTGCGGCGGCGGATGCGGTGCACCGACTCCGGTTATGGAAGGTAAGAATGTCGGAAAAACCTGCCGTACCCACTACAGAGGAACCTTCAACGATGGAACCCAGTTTGATTCTTCCTACGACCGCGGCGAACCGCTCGAGTTCATCTGCGGTGTGGGGCAGATGATCCGCGGCTTCGATGCAGCCGTTGCAGAGATGGAAGTCGGCGAAAAAGTCAACATCCATCTGATGCCGGAGGAGGCTTACGGAATGCCGGATCCGAACGCAATTTTCACCGTTGCGATCGCACAGCTTCCGGGAGCAGAGGAAGTAGAGATCGGACAGCAGGTTTATCTGCAGAACCAGTATGGCCAGCCGTTCCCGGTAAAAGTTACTGCAAAAGACGAGACCAATATCACGTTTGATGCCAACCATGAGATGGCTGGAAAAGAGCTGAATTTTGAGATTGAGCTGGTTGAAGTGAAATAAAAAAATGCATAAAAAGAGTGTCAGGACGAAGGAGCCAGGCACTCTTTTTTGATGCGCAGAAAAATCAACGATTCCCATTTCCGATTTCCGTTATTTTTTGTAAAAGTAAACAAAAAATGACCAAAATTCATTTTTCACCATTTCAAATATTGACTAATAGTCATTTAAGTTGTAAGATGTGGTACTAGAAAAACAAGTTAAAAATGAATCAGAGGAGATGAATGAAAATGGTTAAAGTTGGCAAATGGATTGCCAAGCACAGGATTCTGATGCTGATCATTGGATTTCTGCTGATTATTCCGTCAGTCATCGGAATGGCAGCAACGAAAGTAAACTATGATCTGCTCAGCTATCTGCCGGAGCATCTGGAAACTGTAAAAGGACAGGACATTCTGGTAGATGAATACGGCATGGGTGCGTTCTCCATGGTTGTCGTGGAAAACATGGAAATGAAGGACGTACAGAAACTCGAAGAAAAATTCGAGCAGGTAAACCACGTAAAAGAAGTTTTATGGTATGACGATGTGGCAGACATCAGCGTGCCGGTTGAGATGATCCCGGAAAAACTCCGGAAAGCATTCTACAATGGGGATGCAACCATGATGCTCGTTCTGTTCGATAATACGACTTCTTCCGATGACTCCATGGAGGCAATCGAGGATCTTCGTAAAATTGCGAACGAGCAGTGCTTCATCGGCGGTATGACCGGTGTTGTTACCGATATCAAAAACGTAGCATTAAAAGAGCTGCCGGTTTACGTTGTCATCGCCGCAGTTTTGAGCCTCGTTGTCATCGAGCTGACATCGACTTCCTTCGTTGTTCCGATCCTGTTCCTGTTAAGTATCGGACTTGCAATCCTTTACAACCTGGGAAGCAACGTGTTCCTTGGTGAGACTTCCTACATCACAAAAGCGCTGACCGCCGTGCTGCAGCTTGGTGTTACGATGGACTACTCCATCTTCCTGCTGAACAGTTTCGAGGAGAATAAAAAGCGTTTCCCGGATGACAAAGAGCGTGCGATGGGCCATGCAATCGCCAACACGTTCAAATCCGTAGCCGGAAGCTCCGTTACCACCGTAGCCGGTTTCCTGGCACTGTGTGTTATGACCTTTGCCCTTGGCCGCGACCTTGGTATCGTTATGGCAAAAGGTGTTTTGATCGGCGTTGTCTGCTGTGTCACCGTCCTGCCGGCCATGGTTCTGGTATTTGACAAGGCAATTGAGAAAACGAGACACAAACCGCTGGTAAAAAGCCTGGATAAACCGTCCGCCTTTATCACCAAACATTATAAAGTATGGGTTGTGATCTTCCTGGTTCTGCTGTTCCCGTCGATCTACGGAAACAATCATACCCAGATTTATTACAACATCGCACGTTCCCTTCCATCTACCTGACTGTAACGTGGCAAACGATGAAGTAAAAGCGCAGTTCAACGTCAGCAACATGCACATCGTCATGATGGACCGCGATATGGATTCCAAACAGAAAAAGAAAATGATGGAGGAGATCGGCAACGTAAAAGGTGTCAAATCGACCATCAGCATGAGTTCCCTGCTTGGACCGACGATTCCGGAATCCATGATCCCGGAAAATCTCCGAAGCATGCTGCAGAGCGATGAGTATGAGCTTGCATTTGTGAGCTCTGAATATGAGTCCGCAACAGATGAAGTAAACGAACAGGTCAAAGCGATTGACAAAATCGTAAAATCCTACGATAAAAATGGAATGGTCATCGGTGAAGCACCGTTGATGAAAGACCTGCAGGATGTTACCGATGCTGACCTTGTCAACGTAAACGTGCTTTCCATTGGTGCAATCTTTATCATCATTCTGCTGATCTTCAAATCGATTTCTCTGCCGATTATTCTGGTAGCAGTCATCGAGTTTGCAATTATGCTGAATATGGCAATCCCGTATTATCAGGGAACCAGCCTTCATTCGTGGCCAGCATCGTAATCGGAGCGATTCAGCTCGGTGCAACCGTGGACTACGCTATCTTGATGACAACCCGTTATCAGAAAGAGCGCCAGAATGGAAAAGACAAAAAAGAAGCTATCAGTATTGCGCATAAGACCAGTATGCCGTCCATCATCAGCAGTGGCCTGAGTTTCTTTGCCGCAACCTTCGGTGTAGCCTGCTACTCTCAGGTTGAGATGATCGGTTCCATCTGTACCCTGCTTGCGCGGGGCGCGATCATCAGTATGGTCGTTGTTATCCTTATTCTGCCGGCAATGTTTATGATTTTCGATAAACTGATCTGTAAGACATCGATTGGATTTTTAAAGAAGAAAACAAAATAAAGTATGACAAATCCCCTGTACCGGAAGTAACTGGTGCGGGGGAATTTTTTTGCTTTGCGTTCAAATTTCTGATGTGACGGATAAGATTCTGCCACGGATTGAAGACTGGAAGAACCGGCCACTGGACGAGGTCTATCCTATTCTCTACATCGATGCAATCCATTATTCTGTAAGGGATAATGGCGTGATCCGAAAGCTTGCTGCTTATCCAATGCGTCGTAAAACCCTTGCTGTGGGGAGTGTCAAATGGAAGAAGTATACCGGAAAAGAAGAAGGATAATATGGAAAATCTGAAAAGATAAAAACTACTCTTTATGAAGCGTATTCTCATAGTGACAGATCACTGGATGATATCCTGGCGTTTATTGAAGGAAGAGATGATGATATTGGCAGAAATACTCCGGGGAAAAATAAAAATCCCCGGAGTATTTTTACGTGTTTCTATCTAAAAGCACCATCAAAAATCATATCAGCAAATCTTACATTCCGGTCACTCACCGCACCAGACAATTCAAACATTCCTTTAGTACTATCTGTGACAATCAAAGTCAAGGTATTTTCATGAAAATAGAATTTCCATGTTTGTGAATGCCGGTTTCCTGCCAGCATATAGTCAAAATAAGGGTACTCTGGTCTACCCAACTGTGATGGGCAGCATATTTCCAAATACGGTTTCTCTGTTCGTCTCCAATAAGTGGGCTATTTGACGGAATTTCAATTGCATATGTGGTTTCTCCAAACAAATCAACAGTACAGGAACTGTGAATAGTCTGTATTTCATCGATTACAAACTCCATACGGCTGTTGCCAATTTCAAAGCGAAGAGTATGTTTTTCATCTGATGTACGACTGCGTAAATCAAATTCTTTTCCCTGAAGCATATGCATTAGATAAGAAGCACTCGGCGAATATACAACGGGAGTTTCCCACTGGTTCATTACGTTTTTCATGTATTGGTAACACCATGCATCACGAGGTTTCGGCTGCTCAGTTATGTTATTAAGGATATACTTTTCAATCAGAGGGAAAATTCTGCTTCCATCCGTTTCTTCAGCAGTAGTTGTAATAACCATATCCATTTTCGGAAATACCATGCAATACTGGCCAAATGCTCCATCAGCACGATAGCTCCCCGGACTGTTCTCCCAAATTTGATATCCATAGTGGCGGCCCCATCCGGCACATCCCTGCACGTTTGTGGAAATGTGGGGGTATGATGCTCCGTAACCCATTCTTCCGTGAGAATGCGTATGCCATTGTAAACACCTTTATGTAAGTACAAAAGTCCCAGTTTTGTGAGATCACGTGGAGCAATCAAAAGCCCCCATGCTCCAGTGTTAACATCTCCATGTTTATCCCAACTGACATCTGTAATCTCCAGAGGATCAAATAGATGCGTCTGTAACCAATCTTTCAGGCACATGCCAGTCACACGCTGATAAGTTCTGACAGCATATAAGTTCCTCCGGATTATAGACAAAATGAGTTCCTGGCTCATATACTATTTTCTGGTAAAAAAGATTTCCGGCCAGGGTCTTATGCCATTGCACATATCTCCCACTGTATCCACGCCATGACCTGTACTCATAGTCAAAAGATGGCAAATTTTTATGGTACGGGCTGCATCATCCATGTCCAAATCTCGACATTCCGGAAAATAATCAAGAAGGAAATCATCTACCCGCAACAAACCTTCTTTTACCGCAATCCCTATAGCCGTGGATGTAAATGTTTTGCTTACGGAATATACCAATCTTTTATCAAGTGCACAAAACGGATATTTGGAAACTTCTGCTATCGCTTTATCATGGCGAACAATATGAAGAGTCCGCAATTTATAATTTATTTCATCACATTCTTTCAGAAACTGGGCAATAGCTACAGAGGAAATGCCTACATCTTCAGGAATATAAAATTTATTGAATAATTGTGTCATTAGAATTCTCTCCTTTATTGAGTATTTCTCAATTTTATAACTTCTTCATCTGCATTCATAAAGTTACTAATCAAAACTAACAAAATGCTACAGACCAAAGGAACGACTGCATATCCGCATCTTTCAGCAAACAGGGTGACAGAAGATTGTGCAATGCCATTATTTGCAGCCTGAGCGTCATATTTACCCAGAGACAAAGTGTGTGTCCGGTCAATGATAAAACCGCTTAAAAATTCTGTCACTGCGTTGATAATACGTCCGGCAGACATCATAAAAGCAATAAACGACATGGACAACAGCAGGTTGTCGGTCAGATACAGTGTTAAAAAGAACCAAGAATACCACCCAGACAATTAGCTCCACAGCCAAAAAGTGCGTATCCAAACATTTGAGATTTTGCAATCTCTCAATTATTCTTATCTCTCATTGTGATAATCCTCCAAGATTATTTTAAGTTTTTTACGCGCGCTTTTACTTATCTGAAAGATATCATAGATAGTATATTGTAAGATATAGGAAAATTAACCTTTGAATTTAGTAATATTGACTAGTCATTTTTATAAAATGATATGGGCGTCAAAACACTCGTTTTATAGTAACTCATTAACTAACGTGCCTTGAAAATTTCATATAAGACAACAAATATTTCATATTAGTAGTGTTTTCCATTAACATACATTCAGATTCTTTGTTACTTTTTTAGCTGTTTGCTGAAAGTAAGGCGCACTGATCCAGACTGTCCAGATATGCTGACAGTTTCTTAAAATTCAATGCCGCAAGTTTAATTCCGAACCGAAGCTTTGTGGCTAAAAGTCCTCTGACCGGCATTGCCCTGTCTGCTTGATATAGCTGCAGCTTTTCGGGGCATTTCCGGCAGGACAGCTGATAACCCTGGTCCCTTCTTCTGTGAATAAGAAATTATTCATTCTTAGCAAAAGACATGGGATCACCTCACAAATAATCTGAGATCATTATACCATTTCCTGACATAAATTTATTGTTTTATATGAAATTTTCAAGGTTCGCACGGGTGTACCTTTTTTACAAAAATGATTAGTCAATATTTCTAAATTTAAAGGTTAATTCTTCTATATCTTCCAATATACTATCCATGATATCTTTTAGATAAGTAAAAACGCGCGTGAAAATCTAAAATAATTTTGGAGAGTTATTGCAATGAGAGACAAATAATAGAGGTATTGTAAAATCTCAAATGTTTGGCCTTATAGTAGGACTTTCTAAGAATATAGGGAGGAATAACATGAAAAGGAAGAAAATTTTAGCTCTGCTTATGGTAGCAGCACTCTGCGTTGGAACAGTGGCAGGATGTGGCTCCAAGGATACGGAAAGCAGTAAGAGCGAAAGCAGCAAGAATGAAAACAGCGAGAGCAGTACTGGGGACAGTAAGGATGATTTGTCACCTATAACTTTCAAGTACTACAATGCAGACGGAAAAAATGGTAACTGGGAAAATCCTGTTGCTCAGGCGATTACTGAAGCCACAGGTGTGACTTTGGATATTTCCTATCCGGTATCCAGTACAGGCGATCCTGACGAGGATATATCTTTGATGATTGCTGAGGACAAATATCCAGATATGATTTATGCTAAGCAAAGTGTAAACAGTCTGTATGAGGCAGGTGCACTTATTGATATGACAGATCTGATCGAGGAATATGGTCCAAATATTAAAAAAATGTACGGCGATGAGTTTGAAAAGCTGAAATGGGGTTCTGGAGATGAAGGAATATATCAGCTTTCTTATGCTGGTGTAGGATACCAGATTTTGGCAACCGGAGGAAACTGCCAGATACAGTACGCAGCTCTTAAGGAAAATAATTATGAATATCCTAAGACTCTGGAGGAGTATGAAGCCCTGATCAAGCAGTACCTGGCAGCACATCCTAAAACCGATGATGGTCTGGATACCATTGGTATTTCCATGAGTGCTGCTGACTGGCACTGGCTCATTACACTCAGTAATCCCGCTGGATTTATTGCTGATGGTGCACCGGATAACGGTTCCTGGCTTGTTGATGATAACTATAACTGCATTTACAAGCATGTGAGTGATAAAGAAAAAGAATATTTCAGATGGCTGAGTCGTATGTATGATGAGGGAATTCTGGATCCAAACTTTGCAACACAGACAGATGACGATTACATTGCAAAGCTTGCCAGCGGACGTGTTGTAGCTATTACTGATGCACTTTGGCATTATGGACAGGCGGAAGCAACATTGAAAGCAGAAGGAAAACTGGATAAAACATATTGTCCGCTTCCTGTGACAATTGATGCTGAGACGAAGGCACCCACACTGATGTATCAGGGTCTTCAGGTTGGATACGGACTGGCAATCACAAAGGACTGTGAGGATCCGGTTCGTGCAATTAAATTCCTTGATTATCTCTGCTCCGATGAGGGTGCAGTACTTTACAAATGGGGTGTTGAAGGAGAAAACTATTTTGTAGATGAGAATGGAATGAGATATCGTACGGAAGAAGAGATTGCAAAAGCAAGTTCTGATCCGGATTACGGAAAAAATACTGGTATTGGCAATTATACGGGATTTCCGATTTATGGAGACGGTGCAGTGGATGAAAATGGTAATCCTTACACACCTGTTACGAGAGAATCTGTAATTGCAGAGTATAACGAGGAGCAGAAGGCAGCTTGTGAAGCATGGAATGTAGAGATGCTGACCGATATCTTCCCGCAGCCAGATGAATTCGAAACACCGCCGTATTCCCCACTTTGGGCATATGCGACACCGCAGGAGATTACGAACAATGTGGAAATTCTGAATGAGATTGCATGGCCGGGACTGATTAAGTGCGTAACAGAAAGTGTAGATAATTTTGATGCAAACTGGGATAAGCTGATTGCGGATTATGAGGCTAATGGATTGGAAGAAACAGAACAGATGATGACAGATTTCCTGGCAGAAAAAAATTTCATAAACAAAAATATGGAAACTGATAAAGGGACCTGATTCGTAAGGAGTCAGGTTCTTTTCATAAATGGATAAGAGGGGAATAGAAATGAAAGGCAGGGAAAAAATATGAAAAGTAATACGATATATCCGCCGATGTCCGAACGTGAGATCAGCGGTGCTGCAATATCGAGAGAAGCGGCGACGCAGGGAATGGTACTTTTAAAAAACATAAATGGGGTTCTTCCGTTAAAGGGCAGGGGAAAGATTGCCTTGTTTGGAAACGGAGCTGCCAGAACAATCCGCGGCGGAACGGGATCGGGAGATCCTTTTAACGGCGGTCTTTCGGCGGTGGTGATCAGGATGTGGATCAGTCTCTGCGTTATCATATT
>ENA-OQER01000694-OQER01000694.1-human-gut-metagenome-genome-assembly--contig:-NODE-694-length-17914-cov-3.358239_pt1 | contig 17914 bp, 28 predicted proteins | sample MGYA00242797_ERZ504639 | MGnify/ENA primary metagenome ERZ504639 (study PRJEB26092, sample SAMD00036306) | human gut metagenome | host: Homo sapiens | study: EMG produced TPA metagenomics assembly of...
TACCTAAAATAATAGATATAACACAAAGAGAATTATTCAATCTGTCCAAGCATAACAGGAAGGAAAAGATTGAATTCCATAGGTAGTGGCTTCGTTGACGCGACTAAGTTCAATACGGAAAAAATCGGTCTGCAGGTGTGTCAAACAGAAGACACTATTTTTATATCTGAGACCGATTGTTTCCGATACAATTTATGGAATATTCAGCACATCATGGACAAACCAAGTCTGAGCCGTGACCATAATGGCAAATGTGCAAATAGCAAAGAGAAGTACTTCAGCCACAGCATTGACACGGCTGGATTGAAGTTGCTTTTTCAGATTGGCAGGCAAGATTCTTGACAGCAGACAATAAACTAAAAATCCAATACAGGCTCCAGCGGTATTTGTCATCAAGTCATTGATGTCGGAAGAACCCCAGCCAAACATCTGGACAATTTCAACAGCCAAAGAAAACAGAAAGCCAGTCAATGCAACCGTCTTCATGTGATGATATTTCTTGTACAGCAGCGGCAGGAAAAATCCCAACGGGACAAACAGAATAATATTCAGAATGGTATCAATTGGCCCAGTTATCATACCGATAAATGGAGTCCAAGAAATGTTCGGGCGAAAGGTCATTGTGCTTGTAAAGCCGATGCCTGTGACGGTCAAAAGTCCGAATAAATAATAACCAAAAACAAACACTGCAGCGGTATGGAGAAAACTTTGTGTTCTCCCCAATTTTTTGAGCCACAAGAAATACAGTACGAAGACTGGAACCATAAACACATACCCACTAATTGAGCGGATGAGAATATCAGAAATTGGTATCATTATTATCTCCTTGTCAAATTCAAATTTATTGCCCATTCCAGCATTGAGCATTTTCTCATAAAGCAAACAGAATACTGTCATTAGTAACGACGGTATTCCCATAATGCTAATCGTAAGTCTAATTGTTCAATGTCGATTAGACATTCACTTTTACATTTTGGACAAAAGAGAGGAAAATTTTTAAGTACGGTATCTTCCCGAATTTTGTCGCGTGTTTTATTCCCGCAGACTGGGCAGCGGATGAACTCTGTTTTCTCCATATTGTTCACTCCGAATTGCGACCATTCTTTTTCTTATCCCGATATTTCCGTATGAGTTTATTACGGATAGGAACGCCAACACCAATCAAAAGCACAACTGCCAAAATTGTGAAATCCATACAATCACCTCACATTTCCTTATTCTTCATAACCCGAATGGACAAGAAGATTGAAACCGCATACATCACGACAATAGCAAAAACCGCAAGGAAAACGAGAAGTATCGGAGAAGATTCAACGACTGAAATAATTGAGTTCCCGATAGCTGGCATTTTAGAGAGAAGAAGTAAAGTCACCAAAAAACCGGCCACTGGAATATACATAAATACCCGTCCTTTGATTGAGCCGTACTTGTAATATCCCGGAATCTGGAACACGGTATAGAGTGCAAATAAGAATACTCCTGCAATAGCGGCAGTTACAATATCAAATACGCCAACTGTTTCACCCAGCACTTTCAAGACAAGCGGCTGTGCAATCAAAGAAATAATCAAGGAAAGAAGCCCCATTGCAAGGACAAAACATAGCGTCCGATCACAAGCTCGCTTTTACGAACAGGTAAAATACCAAACAGACGATCCATGCTGTTTTTTCTGTGATGGAAAAGGTATATCCCGTCGTCATGGCAATAAAGCACATAGCAAATGATACCCCTGTCAGCAAAGAACGATTGATTGCGGCAAACACAATCGGCAGGAGCAGGGTAAAGCAAATCGTCTTAAAATATGGTTTTACCAATGCAATATCTAATTTTGTGGATTTCAAAATATTACTCATAATCGTCACCTTTCTTGCTTGTAAACACTACAATTTCATCAATGGTGGCAGGATCAACGGTCAGGTTAGGGAAACCGCTAATATCTTCGGTTTTCATCAGAGCCTCAAATCCCGTAGGGAATGTACGAATACCAGCCGCCTTATTTTTCAGATCATCGGACAGTTCCTCAATTCCACCTTTTACAATGCGGAACATATCTACAAAATCATCTTTGCTGCCAGTAAAGTACAGCTCGCCATAACTGATGTAGGTAATATAATCGGCTGCACGCTCCAAATCGCCTGTGATATGGGTGGAGAACAAAACACTATGCTCGCCATCTTCAATATACTCTGAAAGAATTTTCAAAAGTTCATCTCTGGAAACCGGATCAAGTCCACTGGTCGGCTCGTCGAGGATCAGCAGCTTGGCGTCGTATGAAAACGCACAGGCAAGCATTAACTTCATCTGCATACCTTTGGAAAGTTCTTTTACCTTTTTGGTTGGTGCAATGTGAAATTTCCGTAACATATCCGCAAATTTCTGGCTGTCCCAATTTGGATAAAATACCGAAATGGATTTTTCAACCTGCGACACTTTCCAATCATCACTGAAATAATTTGTATCGAAAACAACGCCCAGCTCTGATTTTACTTTTTGTTCTTCTGCGATATTATCCAGCCCCATCACTTTGACTGTGCCACCGGTGCGCTTGAGCATATTCAAAATCAGTTTGATTGTCGTTGTTTTGCCAGAACCATTCGGGCCAATCAAGCCCATAATATATCCCTTTGGCAAAGTAAAGCTGATATTGTGAAGCTGAAAAGAATCAAAAGATTTTGAAAGATTCGTTACCTCTAAATAATTAGTCATCTGTTTTTACCTCCGTTAAAATGTCCAAAAGGCGATGTAATTCCTCTGTGGATAGATTTGCCATTCTTGCAGCTTTTATTGCTTCGGTGAGATTGTTTTCTACTTTGCAAATAAGCTGCTCCTTAATCAGTTCTGAACCAGACCCCATTACGAAACATCCACGCCCCTGCACATTTTTAACAAAGCCCTCTTGCTCTAATTCTGTGTATGCCTTTGTCACTGTTAAGACGCTGATCTTTAAGTCTTTGGCAAGTGTTCTAAGGGAGGGCAAAGTTTCTTCGGCTTGAAGCTCGCCAGATAAAATAGCTGCCTTGATCTGCTGTTTAATCTGCTCGTATATGGGGATGCCAGATACATTTGAAATAATCAGTTTCATTGCTGCATCCTCCGTGTGTTTTAACTGTTATGCTGTTTTGTATAACAGTATAACACGAGAGGCGTATCTTGTCAATATTTCAAAAAGGGGGGTGGCAATAATTTCCTCTGCCTATGTTTCGGGATATGAATTATAAAGTTTAATCTTACTGCATATAGCAACATTCCATTGAGAAAATATGAAATATACAATGTAAATGGGTGGTGCTATATGGCAAATATCAAAGATTGTCCCGGCTTTGAAACTTTCGGCGCAGATGTAAAAGAGGCGCGGAAAGTCAAGCAGTTATCGCGTAAGACGCTGGCGGAACAGGTCAATATCGACTGGCGCTATCTTGCCAACATCGAAAATGACGGCACGATTCCCAGCCTGCCGGTTATCATACAGCTTATTAAAATCTGCGGGCTTCCCGTGGAACGGTATTTTAACCCGGAGATCATGCGGGAGGAAAGCGCACAGCGGCAGCGGGTCAGCCACAAGCTGAAACTCTGCCCGGAAGAATTTCTGCCGATCATCGAGGGCGCGATTGACGGGGCCATTCAAATTCAACAGAAGAATGACGAAACGGAGGGTGCATGACAACCCTCTGTTTTGTTTTTGGGAGGACGCAAGCTGCGCCCTCTCTTTTTTTATGCGTTTTTCGGAAAAACCGGGATTTTGCGGGTATTTCTTTGGGGTCAGAACGCTTTTTAGGGGAAGAAGAACAAAGACAGCAAGCATAGGGAGTGTAGCCACACTCCCGGCAAACGGCTTCCCGTTTGTATCTTGAGGAAGTCCCCAAACCCCTGAATGAATGGAGGTGAGAAAGTGGCAAACCGAAAACGGAAGTTTGTGCTGCGCGTCCCGGTGACGCCAGAGGAACGGGCGCTGATCCAGCAGAAGATGGCCCAGCTTGGCACAAAGAACTTTTCTGCCTACGCCCGGAAAATGCTGATTGACGGCTATATCGTCCATATCGACACCGGCCCCGTCCGGGCGCAGACCGCAGAGCTGCAAAAGATCGGCGTCAACATCAACCAGATTGCAAGGCGTATCAACAGTACCGGGACTGTGTACGCGCAGGACTTAGAGGACATCAAGGGGGCGCTGGCACAGATATGGCAGTTACAAAGATCCATCCTATCAAGTCAACGCTGAAAAAGGCGCTGGACTACATCGAGAACCCGGACAAGACCGATGAAAAGCTGTTCGTTTCTTCCTATGGCTGTTCCTATGAAACGGCGGATATTGAATTTCAAATGCTATTAGATCAGGCGTACCAAAAGGGCAACAATCTGGCCCACCACCTGATACAAGCCTTTGAACCGGGGGAAACCACGGCGGAGCAGGCCCATGAGATCGGGCGGCAGCTTGCCGATGAAGTGCTGCAAGGTAAATATCCCTATGTGATTACCACCCACATAGACAAGGGCCACCTGCATAACCACATTATTTTCTGCGCCGTGGATATGGCGAACCAACGCAAGTACATTTCCAACCGCCAGAGCTACGCCTTTATCCGGCGCACCAGCGACCGGCTGTGCAAGGAACACGGCCTGTCTGTGGTAAAGCCCGGCAAAGACAAGGGCAAAACCTATGCCGAGTGGGACGCACAGAAAAAGGGCAAGAGCTGGAAAGCAAAACTGAAAATCGCTATCGACGCGGCCATTCCGCAGGCCAAAGACTTTGACGGTTTTCTGCGGCTCATGGAGGCGCAGGGCTATGAAGTCAAACAGGGCAAGTTTATTTCATTCCGCGCCCCCGGACAGGAACGCTTCACCCGCTGCAAGACCTTGGGGGAGGATTACACCGAGGAACGGATCACCCAGCGGATCAAGGGCATTGCCATTGACCGGGGGTCGCGCAGAAGAAGCGCCGGGGAAATCTCCCTGCGGATTCCTTGGAGGACAGTATCAAGGCCCAGCAGTCGGCGGGCTATGCGCGGTGGGCGAAGCTGCACAACTTGAAGCAGGCCGCCAATTCCTTAAACTTCATCACAGAACACCAGATTGACAGCTACGAGGGCTTGGAAAGCAGGCTGGCCGAGATCAGCGCGGCAAACGACGCGGCGGCCTCCGCCTGAAAGACGCGGAACGCCGCCTTGGGGATATGCGCTGCTGATAAAAAACCTCTCCGCCTACAAGCAGCTCCGGCCTGTGGCGCTGGAACTGCGAAACGCCAAAGACAAGGCCGCGTTCCGGCGGCAGCATGAAAGCCAACTGATCTTGTATGAGGCGGCGGCAAAGACGCTCAAAGAGGCCGGGGTCACAAAGCTCCCCAACCTGTACGCCCTCAAAACCGAGTATAAAAAGCTGGACGCAGAACGGGAACGGCTGTCCGCACAGTACAGCGAAGCAAAACAGAAATTGAAAGAATACGGCATTGTCAAACAGAATATAGACAGCATTTTGCGGACAGCGCCGGGAAAGGAGCATACGCAGGAACGATGAACATACCGAGAATGAGTTACCCCCAATACCGCAAGGCACGCAGGCTCACCCATGAGTGCTGCAACTACTGTAACGGAAACTGCCTCCTGCTGGACGATGGGGAGGAATGTGTCTGTGTGCAGAGTATTTCCTATTCGCTGCTGTGCCGGTGGTTCAAGGTGGCCGTCCTGCCGCTGGACGCGGCCCTGTGCGCCGAGATCACCAAAGGCCGGGACGAAATCAAACGCTGTGCCGTCTGCGGGGCGCCATTTACGCCAAACTCCAACCGGGCCAAATACTGCCCGGATTGTGCGGTGCAGATACGCCGGAAGAAAGAGGCGGCGCGCCAGCGGAAAAGATACCTCCTGTCTACGCATTTAGGGCGGTAAAAGTCCACGGAAATCAAGGGTTTTTCCGCATGGCCGGCAGGCAGGTGGATAAAGTTATCCTGTTCCCCGCAAAACGGGGTTCTAAATGCGGGAAAAAGGACAAAAAAGAAGCGCCAGATGCAGAGGCTTTGATACCTCTGCGCCCGGCGCTTTTTCAGCCTATTAGCTGATCTACATAGGTAATTAGAGGGTGCAGATGTTTCAGGCGAAACATCTCAAATAACTTATCTGGATTTACCCATTGAACATCCACAACTTCTGTTTCCTGTAAACGCATTTCTTCAATCTTTATATCCTTATGAAATAGCCAAACATCGTAAAAATCCTGCACATTTTCCCGTCTGCTCTGATAAATCAATTTTTCACTTCCGGGAGTAAGCAGTATTCCTAATTCTTCTTTTACCTCTCGGATTGCTCCTTGTAAACTGGTTTCCCCGGAAAGTACAGAACCACCCGTACATTCCCAATAAAGAGGTATTGCTTTTTCGGATGCCGCTGTGATAAAAGATACTGCCCCTGCTGGTTGACGATCCATACACTCACAGATAAATGATACAGCCCTTTGGGTATGATTTCTCCACGGCACATTGTTATTCCAGACTTTTCCCGTTTTGCATTATATAAATCCCATTTTTCCATTTTCATACCTCTTTGTGTGGGATCGGTGCTTGCCGAAAATCAAGTAAGTAAATATCCGCAATCCTTTCTATTTCTGTACGCTGATCTGCGGAATACTTATCATAAATCCCGCCTGCTAACATACGGGCTGCCTTTGCGCTTTTAATTGCTGGAAGCACATCATCAAACACAATACAGTGTTCAGGTGCAACCCCTAATTTTCTTGCGGCCAATTCAAAGACATCCGAATATTCTTTTCCCCGCTGAACCTCATCTGTTGAACATAGAGCGTCAAATAATTCTAAAATAGAATTGTTCTTTAAGCATGGAATATAGAGCTTTTCCGGCAACCCCGTAGCAACTGCAAGTTTTATTCCATGTTCTTTTAAGCGCAGAAGATAATCAAGGGCATGGGGCAGCAGACCGACATGGTTACTGTATTCCTCGACCGCCATATTATTCCATTCCTCAATAATTCCCTCTACCGTTTCCTGCAATCCAAAAAGATCAATGGTATATTGTGCGGCTTCCTCAAAACTCCTTGCACATATTTCAGTTACATAATTTTCCGGGACGGGAAGATTTCTCTTTTTCAAAAACTGAATATCTATATGCTCCCATACATCCATTGAATCCAGAATTGTTCCATCTAAATCAAAGATTGCCGCATTAAAATCCATGTTTCTTTTCCTTTCTGCAAAATAAATCTTTCAGTTCCGCAGCAGCAGCTTTTATATCGGACTGCGCTATGATGGCAGATACAACAGCCAGCCCGTCAATTCCCATGGGCTTGAAACGCCCTGTATTTCCTTTATTGATACCGCCAATAACAACGATCGGCAAAGAAACGGCTGTGCGGATTTTCTGTAATTCCTCCATTGATACAGAATCAGCGTCGGTTTTAGTTCCAGTAGGGAACATTGCGCCAACTCCCAAATAATCTGCACCATCCTGTTGTGCCTGTATTGCTTCTGCAATGGAAGATGCAGATACTCCCAACAGCATATTTTCCCCAATTACTTTGCGGACGGCAGCCGCAGGTAAATCATGCTGTCCAATATGTACCCCCGTAGCCTGCACAGCCATTGCAATATCTATCCGGTCGTTTATGATAAGGGGAATATGGTATTTATCCGTAACCTGTTTCACGGCAACAGCCTGATTGTAAAATTCTAATGAGGACAATTCTTTTTCTCGGAGTTGTATCATTGTGCAGCCTCCTAAAATTGCCTGTTCTACCGCTTCTGTCAGGCTATCGCAGCTCATTAGTTGACGATCAGTAACAAGATAAAGTGTATAATCAAAGTTCATTTTGCACCTGCCTATTCTTTAGATAAACCATGCTGATACAATTCGTAGAAATGGTGCGTCGGGCCACAGCCTTTTCCAATCGCAAGAGAGTGTTCGATTGCCATTGTGACATAAGCCTTTGCAGATTCGACTGCAAGCGGAACACTTTTTCCCTTTGCAAGCTGGGAAGCGATTGCAGAAGAAAAGGTACAGCCTGTCCCATGAGTATTTTTCGTATCAATGCGGGATGTTTCAAAATGGTAGAAATTTTCTCCATTAAATAGGACATCAACAGCATTTCCTATATGATGTCCACCCTTGACAACAATCGCCTTACAACCCATGGCATATATTTTTCTTGCGGCAGCCTCCATATCTGAAACTGTGGAAATCTGCATATCTGCTATTTTCTCTGCCTCTGGAATATTCGGAGTAAGTACATCGGCCAGTGGAATTACTGTGTCTATCAAGGTGGAAACCGCCGTAGGATTCATCAATGGGCAGCCATTTTTGGCATACATAACCGGGTCGATTACGACATTTTGGGGCTTATATTGTAATAGTTTCTTTGCCACCGCTTTCATACATTCTGGTGTAGAAAGCATACCGATTTTTACTGCGTCCACTTCAATATCTTCAAATACGGCGTCAATCTGTTTTTCAATCATATCCGGGGTAATATCTTGGATGTCGATAACACGGCTGGTGTTCTCTGCAACAACAGAAACAATAACACTCATTCCAAATACACCGTGAGCAGAAAAAGTTTTCAAATCAGCTGAATACCTGCACCTCCGCTGCAATCTGATCCGGCAATGGACAATACTTTTTTCATTTTGCATTTTCCTCCATTCTCTCGTTCCGATAGGCCATCTTCCAAAAAGCAAGCTCTAACAAACTTGCTTTTTCAAAAATATCAGCCAGATACTTTTTATTTGCTACTGATAACCCGGCACATTTATGCTCTGCAAAAGCAGACCATTCTTTGCAGCTTTCTGCATATTGTTCATCCGCATAATCTTTGATAAAGTCCCAATATCTTGACTGTCTGCTTGTAGGAACAGCCGCCAATTTGCGGAATATATAGCTGTAACTTAGCATACAGGGAAGAACCGCCATTAAAATTTCTTCATTCTTTCCATGTGACGCAATCTCAAACATGAAATCAATGTAATTTTGATTTTCAGGCAGAGGAGCGATCAGTTCAATATCATTATCCGTCATGCAAAATTGCTTTAGATAATCCAGACGCACTTCTGATTCCGTATCATTTACAAAATTCAGCATGGAATAGTAAAGCTGAATTTCTCTTAATGTATCAGCATGAAAAATTGCCTTGCCGTATATACGGGCATAGTTTTTCAGATAGATACTATCCTGAATCATATATCTCTTGAACTTTTCAAGAGGTAGCTTTCCAGTTTGCACTTCCTGCACAAATGGGGTAGCTGCACATTCTTCCCAAATGGGAATGTTGTGGGTTAAGATGTCTTTCATAAATGCCATGTTTGATCCTCCTAAGATAAAAAAATAGAGCCTCTAAAACAATTAGAAGCTCTTTCAGACGCAATACGAGCGTAAGAAATTGCTTCCCTACGCCGGTATTAGCCGACAGGTCCAGAGGTCAGGTCTTACCTTTTTCAACTTGTTCAGTTCCCTCGCAAACACATATCATATCTTATTCAATTAAAAAAGGACATTCCCAAAACAGAGAATGTCCAAAAAATACGAATCTGTATTCTTCAGCTCCCTGCGTTGGTATTAGCCAACAGGTTCAAAGGGTCAGGTTTTAACCTTCTCAACTACAAGGTAGTCCCCCTGCTTGAGTATTATTATAGTTAAGAAGTCCCGGAAAGTCAAGGTCTATAGAATTCAAGTTAGCAAACCTTATTGACGGGATTTTTCTGTGCTGCGCTGCGGTTGTGGTGGGGAAGAAATCTCTAATAGGTATTCCACATTGGCCCGAACATTATGAAGTTCTTTCATATCATTTTTGGCCTGCTTATAGGCAGAATAGGCTTTCCGTTTTTGTTCCAGAAGATCGGTGTATTCCTCCCGGAGAGATTTGACAGAGGGGAGCTTTTTGATTCCCAGCTCGTCAAAATGATTCTTTGCCGCCTGGTGCAGCAGAATTTCAGCTTCATGTTCTGTTCGGAATTTTTTGCTGTACCCGGCTTTGCGATATTCTACATAGACAGCCCGCGTTTTCGCATAGTTTACGATCTGTTTTTGCAGCTCGGCATTGGCGTTCATTTTTGACTCCAGATCTTTGATCTGAACGGATAAGGTATTGAAATTAGTGGTAGTGGCGTTGGCTTTTTCCAGAAGATCCTCATAACCCATATCGCCATGTTCTTTTAAGTAGAGCACTGCCTGAGAAAGCTGCTTTAGATTGAACACTTTTGCCCAGCGCTCATAACCAGGGCCTTGCCGGAACGATTGCAGCTTCAATATCAACCAGCAATCCAACTTTGGAAACCGTTTTTTTAGAAAAGGCATGGCGGGGTTTTACTGTCCGTGTACCGGCAATCCGTTCTTTGATGGCCTGTTCTGTATAATCGCCTTTGAGCGTATCGCATCGGGTATAATTTTCTTGTCCCGGAACTCGGAACCGAAGATGTTTTCTTTCACGGTTGACTTCCAGCCCAGCAGTTTCCAGCTTCTGTAGAAGTTCCTCAAAATCTTTTGGCTTTTCCTCTAATGCAGCATCAATAGCAATGCGTATCTGCTCCTGAAAGGAAGGCTGCTTTTTATTTCCCAGCCATGTGCCATAATGCTCCCGGCTGGGTTTCGGATTTTCTACAATCGAAAGTCCATGCTCCAAACACAGCTTGTCATTCATTCGCCGGATTGCCCAGGTAGAACCCCAGAAGTTGCGAAATTTTTTCTGACAGTCCAGTGTAGTAGAGTTGATAATGATGTGATTATGGACATGGTGCTTATCCACATGGGTGCAGACAACAAAGGCATGGTTTCCTTTTGTGAGCTTCAGTGCCAGCTCCCTGCCGATCTGATTAGCTTCTTCTGGCGTAACTTCGCCGGGCTTAAATGCCTGACGGAGATGGTAGGCGATCACATCATCTGCACCCTGATTTCTGCCGGTCAGATTTGCATACTGTCGTTTGGAAAGAAGAAACTCTGCATCAGCAAGCCGGGTATCACACTCATAGCCATAAATGAATTTTCCAAAATCGGTTTTCTGCGGATTTTCTACATAATCAATAATATCTGAGATCGCAGTAGAGATATTCCGACCTTTTCCTACATGCAGAGGCATCAGTCTTGTGGTCGCTATTTTCGTCACCTCCTTAACTTAATTCCAATCAGAGAAGTTATAATTGCAGAAAAAGAGCGGGGCTGCCTATGCGCCCCGCCAAATCTGCTTAACCAAATATAAAATCCTTTAAGGCACTGTTTGCCCCGCCAATGATCCCTACCAGCCATGCAGCCGCCAGAGGCAGACCGTATGGACTGATAAGAAAGGCGATCATAAGCCATGCAAGACCCGGCAAAAATCCTGCGACAAAGAACAGCACCAATGCCGCCAGAAAGATGATCCCAGAAAGAATCCCAAGTACCGCACCGGAAAGAACCACTAAAAATTTACATACCAGATAAAGAATCCCCGTAACCAGCATAAAGGGAAGTGCCAGTAATTTACCTATCAAACGCATACGCTTTGCCTCCTTTCAGAAGGGCATCTGCCTTATAAAAATTTTACCGTGACGGCAAAAAGAAAGCAACGGCTTTCCGGCTGTTTATGAAATGTTTGCAAATCCCCGGATCAGTTTATCCATGCCATCTTAAAGGTATTTAAACAATCGAAAAAAAAAGTGTTATAGATAAAATTGGCTTATTATATTCTATATTTCCGATTTTTCCATCTATTTTCTTTAGTAATTCTTTTACAATATACAATCCCAAACCGGAACCACCTTTGGTGCGTGATTTATCAACGGTGTAAAACTTGCTGAATAATAAATTTATATCCATCTCATCAAGGGATTGCGTTGAATTTTTAATCATGAACACGCCTTCCTGGTTAATGGACACTTCAATATAGTTATCAGAATAACGGATTGCATTTGTAATTAGATTTTCAATAATACGTTTACAAATAAGGTTATTGCCATATATCCACACCGGAGATTTTTCTGTTTGAATAATCGGCTGGATTTCCCCAAATTCATAATACTTTTCAATTAAGCAATCTGTAACAATTCTATTTATATCAACCTTCTCACATTCAACATCAAACTGCTCATTTTCCACCACAGATAAATCATAAAATTCTTGCACCAGATCTGTGAGATAATCTGTTTTTGCTTTAATGATTTCAATATATTGGTCTTGCTCCTGTTTATCTTCACATTCTTGTAAAAGTGTTAGATAACCCTGTATAGATGTTAATGGGGTTCTTAGATCATGGCTTATATTAGATATAGATTGCTTTAACTGATCTTCTTCTTGCTTAATTTGAACTTGCAGTTTCTTATGCAGGGTATCTTTTTGATTGATCGCATAAGCTAACTCTTCAATATCTCTATTTGATAAAGATACTCTTATTTTTCGTTTTTCCTTTATCTGCTTATTTATATTGCGAATTGTTCTAGTAATAGAAAAAAGGGAACATGCTAATATGAATATAGAACATATCAATAAAAAATAGAACATATCCGCATTTCCCCTTTCTGTTGTAATTAGTGTATTTCTTGTTTTCTCAATATCAATGCTGACACCAGGAATGTAATAATTACAGTTCCTACAAAATAAAGTAAGATATTGATTTCCAAATGATTTACCATATTATAAGAACACGTATTCATCCAATAATACATCGGATTGATTTTTAAGTACGTTAGAACTCGCCACGATTGAGCAGACATATTATCCCATGTCATCATATAAATAAGAGGTCCGCTAAAAGTAAATAATGACATAGTTCCTACCACAATAGCTGTATGCTTAAATATCACACACAGCATGAGTGTAATACCGATAAAGGCTCCCATAACCATGCAATTTAGCCCTGCAATTTTCAACATTGGAAGTAATTGTATCGGCACATTGTATTTTGTACATTCAATTATAAATGCAACCATAATAAATGAAAAATATAAAATGATGCTGGTAACAGTAATCACGATATACTTTGCAATAAAGAATTTTAGTCGGCTTTGTCCACTTGCAATCGCAATTTTAATCGTTGAATCTGTATATTCTCTGGAAAAGAAAACAACAGAAAATATAAGAACAATCAGCCAGAAAAATACCGTATAAGACGTGGCAGTCCTTATAATTTCTTCAATCATTGGATGTACCTGATCACTATATGCACGAGCAAGAAATCCTACGGTTTTCTCCTATCTTCCATGTTTCATCTACGCTGGAACTAGATACTACAAATTGTTGCTGACCTCCTATGGAAAAGATACCAAAAACAGCTAAAATCAATGCAAATGTTAGATATAACGCCTTTGTATGAAATAATTTATAAAATTCTGCCCGTATTTGATTATACATTTTTTCTACCCCCTATTAGATTTTCAAAGTATGTTTCCAAATCTTCTCCCTGAACAGAGATTTCATCAATGATGATTTCATTGTCGGTTAGTAATTTGGAAATCATTCTTACATTATCTAAACAATCATAAATCCGAATAGAATTGTCTGGATAAACGGAATAGTTTTTAATATTAGCTTTTTGTTCTAATATGAGAGTGGTTTTCTGTATATTATCTGTTTTCAAACAAATATGCCGTTTACATTCTTCATTCAATTTTTCAGCAGAAATTTGTTTTAAAAGTTCTCCCTTATGAAGAAAGCCATAACAAGTGGCGAGCTGGTGCAATTCGCTTAATATATGGCTGGATATTAAAATGGTGGTTTCCCGTTCTTTCACTAATTTTTTAAGAAGTTCCCGTAATTCGATAATTCCCGTAGGATCAAGTCCATTGACAGGTTCATCCAATATTAAAAATTCTGGCTCACCTAATAATGCAACGCCCAGTGCAAGCCGCTGTTTCATCCCTAATGAAAAATTCGCTACTCTTTTTTTACCTGCGTTCGATAAGCCAATCAATTCTAAAGTATCAGCAATGCAGCTTTTATTCGGAATACCTCTCTGTATTCTTTGCACTTCCAGATTTTGTGAAGCAGTCATATCTTTATATAGTGCCGGCATTTCAATCGTACACCCGATTTTTGATCGTTCATATTGCAGATTATCATTATGCCCAAATAGAATAATTTCTCCTTCACTTTTTAAAATTAAGACCTGTCAATAATCTGATTAGCGTTGTTTTTCCTGCTCCATTTTCGCCCACAAGTCCATATATTTCGCCTTTTGGAATAGTTAAGTTTACATTTTTTAAAGCATAGAAATCTTTATATTTTTTGCTCAGGTTTTTTGTTTCGCATATAAATTTTGTCATCCTAAACAACTCCTTTCCATGCCACTATATATGATAACTCTAAAGAAAATCTAAAGATTATTTCATTTTATATCCAATCCCCCAAATAGTTTGTATATAATCTTCATTTGTAATTGATTTAATTTTCTTACGAATATGACTAATATGAGTATTGATTGTATCGTCATCATACGCATAAGGTTCATTCCAAATGGATTCATATAAATTTTGTTTTGAAAATATTTTCTGTGGGTATTGCAATAGCAATTCTAAAATGCTCAATTCTGTTGATGTAAATGGTACTAATACTCCGTTTATATAAACCAAAGAGTTATTGATCTTTATATTTTTGTATATCAAAGTATTATTATTTTGATAAGGATTATCGACAGTCCGTTTTAAATTTGCCTCAATACGTGCAAGAAGCTCATACAAATCAAATGGTTTTGTCATGTAGTCATCTGCCCCTATTTTTAATAATTCTATTTTGGTCTGAACCATTGTTTTTGCTGATACAACAATAACAGGAGCGTTTGTAAATTTTCGCAATTTCTGTAATACATCATCCCCATTCAGCCCTGGCAACATAATGTCAAGTATTATCAAGTCCGGAACAAAAGATTTGCACAAATTTATTCCTTCTATACCATTTAAAGCATATTGAACACTATATTTATTATTTTCCAAGAATTTTTTAATCATATTGCAAATATCTATATCATCTTCAATAATAACAATTTTACACATTTTTATTTACCTCCATGCCAAATTATTTTATCATAGGAACTTATCGTTATCCACATAATAATATCGTCGATAAAAAACTGTTAAGAATAAATGAACCCATATCAAGATGCCATTTCAAAATTAGTTTAATATTATGAAAGATTTGCAAATCCCCGGATCAGTTTGTCCATGCCATCCCAAAGGCTGTCCAGACGGGTGCGGATGTCATCTATATCTGCGGCATAAATATTGCCGGTCTCATTGGCCCGTCTGGTATATTGGTTTAAGTTATTGGAACAAATGCGGAGAAGCCGGATCATTTCCTGAATATCTCCCATATCAAGGTGAATGATGTAACCGTCTACGGCCATCTTTCGCAGATATGCCGACAGGTTGGTAATGCCAAGTTCCGCCATGCGTTCTTTTACCAGTTCGGCCTCCGGTTCGGACATGACAAATTCGACGCGGACGGATTTTTTGTTATGCCCGCCCTTCATCGTTCCAACCCTCTTTTATGAGATGAGACCTCCTGTGTTGAAACCACCGTCTTTGCTCTTTTGAGTTTTTCCCGCAGGGTGGTCTTTTCCAGCTTATCAAGATATTCCTCCAGATTTCCGGCTGTCGCATGATAGCTGCGTTTGAAGCGTTCCCGTTTTAGAATCATCATCAGCTCCGGCTCATTTTCCGGCAGATAAGTCATTGTTTTAGGGGCTCCATGCTCTGGCATAAACCGGTTCATAAGCTGTCTCCGTTCCTGATAGGGAATCGTGATAACATTTCCATCCGCAAATGCAACGGCTACATTTCCGATTGGACAGGTCAGCTTTTTCATCCGTTCCACATGTTCTCTATAATTTAGCGGATAGAGATTGCCAAATATTTTTCCGTCCCTGACTTCTTTCAAAGAGATGGCATAAGCCAAAACGGGATCATTTGTCTGTTCCTGGTAAAACCGCCACACTTTATTTTCATGCTTCCATCCAGATAAACTTCCCGTTCGCGCAGGGTATAGGTTCCGCAAGGGCGTGACATCCAAAGAAGCTGTTTATCCTCTGAACGGTCTGACACAGCCAGTTTTGAAATCAGTTCCTTATCCAGGTCAAAGTCCTCTTTATAATGTTGGGTATGAAGATCTACGATACGGGAAAGAGCACCCAAAAGATCTACATCCTCAAATCTTACCCCGGCCATCAGCGTTCCCTTTCCGGCACAGGAGGGATCATCTGCCTTGCTTCATGCTCCGGTTTGTCTGCTTTCAAACGGTCCATCAAAGACGGCTTTGCTTCCGGCACCAGCTCCCGGATTTCTTCATCCGTCTGTCCGTCTGTCAGATCCGGGCGCACAGGAGGTTCGTTGTTCAGCCTGCCATCCAGCATATTGTAGTTCCCGGTTTGTCCTTCCTCATAAAGTTCCGCATTGCGAAGATAACTTTCCGGCGCCTGAAACGGCTGTCCGGCAAACAGAATTTCTCTTTGGGTGGTAAACTGTGCAAGGACCCCATTTTGCAGTCTCGCAAATTCTTCATACTGGCGCAAGGTAAGCCCTCGTTCCAACATTTCCGTCTGGGTATGCGCCCAGCCTTCTCCATAAAGAAAATAATACATATCGGGCTGATCACAGACAAAACACAGGGAACCGTCCTGATTGTCATAGTAAGATGGCTGCATATCCTGGTAATGGCAACGTTCCTCACGCCCCAAATACACACGGTTGTCCGCACCCAGCATAGCGACCATACCCGCGTAATTACTATGGACCGCAGAGCGGATTTCTACCAGCGGATCTGTTTGAGAAGGAATCTGTCGGCCCGGAATCTCGTTTTGTTTTTCCGCTGCATCATTTCTTGGTATTACTTCTTCATGGCTGCGCGCATCCAGTTCCGGTTGAGATGTTCCTTTCCGAACAGCGCCGGGTTCCGGTTCTTTTTCTTTCACATAGTATCGGACATTTGCTGTCGTATGCTCGTTGGCTTCCTTTGCATAGTTTTCAGCGTCGGCTTTGCTATCAAACTCCAACGGTTTTCCATTTTCCTTGCACCAGCTTTGTGCCGGTCCGAAAATAGAAGTGCTGCTTCGTACTGCCCATACACCATAGGTCCGTTTCCTTTCCATTTCGCATCCCTCCTTATCGTTCCTGCTGTTTGGAAGTTTGTTGCTTTTTTACTGGGTCTGCCGGTTTTGTTGCCTTTAGCTGCTGACGGAGAGAATTCTTATGCTCCGGTTCGGAATCTGTGATGTTGACATATTCGCCAATGATACAGAGCGCTTCTCCATAACTGCCGGAAACAAATACCCGATCAGACATTTCTTTTGCCTGTTCTTTCAAACCATGCTCCAGCAAAGTACGGGAAGCAATACCCAGCAGATTAAAAATGTTCCCATCTGCTCCGATCAGCGGACAATCCGGTTTATCTGCCAACGCTTCCGGTGTTTCTATAAATCCGCCTAAATAATTCGGCACAAAGTCCGACAGCCATGTGCCGCCATAGACTTCATGGGTCTGTAAACGCCACAGGGCAAGTTTCCCTATATCCAGTTTCACATCATCAAAAGGGTAAAGCAGACAGGTCAGTTCTCCGTGCTGAAAAGCAAACACATTTTCAAACTGGCTGCCATCTTTCAATATGCCTGCATTTGTCAACATTTCGTTGATCCCGTCCACCCATTCTGTCAGATCTCCGCCGCAGCCCTGTAAAATCAGTCCTTCCTTATCCGGCATACGGCGAAGATCCTCTGCAGTAATCGTGTTGATATTCAAAAATCGCCTCCTATCGTTTTTGTTAAAATATATGTTTTGTCCGCAACTTAACCTCATTTCAAAGCACCGGAGTATTCTTATACAGCTCCCTTAAAAACAGATGCGAATAGCCATTGAAAATCAAGGACTTTTGGGGCTAAGTTGCGGACATATCATGGTTGGTTTTGCCGCTGCCGACGTTTGCGTTTCCGCTCGGATTTCCGTCTTGCATAGACCCGGCAGGCATCGGAG
>ENA-OQER01000695-OQER01000695.1-human-gut-metagenome-genome-assembly--contig:-NODE-695-length-17905-cov-9.505287_pt1 | contig 17905 bp, 25 predicted proteins | sample MGYA00242797_ERZ504639 | MGnify/ENA primary metagenome ERZ504639 (study PRJEB26092, sample SAMD00036306) | human gut metagenome | host: Homo sapiens | study: EMG produced TPA metagenomics assembly of...
GTGGCGGGCGCCGTCGCGGCAGCGGATTCCGTCGCGGCGCCTTGCGGTGCCACGATGTCGAGCGCAATCGGCGCAAAGGCGATTTCTTCTAGATAGGCCTCAATAGTCGGCTGATGCTTTTTGAGCTGCGCGATGGCAAAGCGCGAGGGGGCCTCGATCGTGAGCGTATCTTCGGTCAGGCTTATGGCGCGCGATTGCCCCAGCATGTTGATGAGGCGTGCATCTTGGCCGTCGCGCTGACAAAAGGCGATGGCATCCCCCAGGATGATGCTTGCTTCCTCGTCCACTGTCTCTCCCGTTCTTTAGCTCTGAGCTCGCACGCGAGCGGCGCCGAGTTCGGTCAGATGGTATTTCTGGCCATGCTTGATGACCAAGCCGGCCTGCGCCAAGTCATTGAGCGTGCGTGACCAAGTGGGGGCCGAGTTTCCAAACGCCCTCGCCAGATCGGTTGCACCGCACGCTTGATTTTGCGCCAGATAGCCCAGCGCGGCGTTGCCGCGGTCGCTTACGAACACGTCCGGTTGTGGCTGCGCATACTGATTTGCTGCATTAGGATACATCATTTGAGCTGCTGGTTGTTGAGAACTCTGCATCGGTGGCATTTGCTGTTGAAAACTTTGAGGCCACTGTTGGTAAGGCTGCGGAGGCATCTGCTGGGCCCAAGGGCTGTACTGCTGCTGCGGCATCTGCTGGTACGGCTGCTGATATCCTGCTGGTACTGCTGCGGGAACTGCTGGCCATACCCCAGTGGCGGCATCTGCTGATATGGATATCCCTGTTGGTACGGCTGATAGCCCATTTGCTGGCCACCCGGTGCCCCCGTCGCCTGCTGCATTGCTGCTGCATCCTGATCCGCCAGCGGCACGGTCTCTGGCATGTTTGGCGGCATCGACATCGATGTCGCCTGGGGCTCTTGTGTAGGAAGCATTCCGGGATGCTGCATCTGCCCACGGGGGGCTGCATCTGCTGCGTTGCCATGGGCTGCTGCGCAAAAGCTCCCGGCAGGGGATATGTGGCTGCTCCGTCTCGGGCCGCACGGAAGCACCGCGTCCGCCGGCGCGCTCGATTTCCTGCACGCGTTTAGGGTCCAGGCTTACCGTAACCACGGTGCCGTTGCCATGTTGTCCTCGATGGATACGGCACCGCCGGCGTTTTCCAAATACTCCTGCACCATGGGAAACCCTGCTCCGGTTCCACGGATATAGCGCTTCATCTTGCTGTTTGCGCTGGTAACGCCAAAGTCGAAAGCACGTTCCTTGTCGTCGATGCCGGGTCCTTGGTCAGCAAAGCGGATGGTGTCTCCGCCGTCCAGAATCGAGATGATGGGCTCGGCAAAGTGTGCGTGGATAAAGTTTTCGACAATCTCGCGGATGACCATGAGCGAGATATGGCCACCTTGTTCTTTCATGCACTGGTAGACGGTGTTGGTCGTCTCTTCCAAATACGTGCGGACATCTTGCGGATCAATGACGATCACCCGCGGTGTCGACAGCATGTCGTCATAGACGGCGATGCGCGCGGCGTACATGGCTTTTGGCGCCTGCGTGGTCGTCTGCTCGCCTTCCGCACGCTCTTCGCGCACGCCGGTGATGTGCTCGTTGTCGGGTGCCGGGTCTCCGGAATCGACCATGGTGTAAAAGTCGTCAGACATGCCGCTCGCAATCTTTCAAAAGGTTTCGAACAAATAGTAGCTCACCGTGCAACGTTTCTCATCTTTCGACAACCTTTCAAAACTTGTTGAAAACTTTGGAAAACGGGCGAAAAGTTCTCAACATTGCCAACATGACCTGTTGAAAACTCGATGAAATATCGTGAAAGGTTGCCATGAGGCGCAAATTTCGGTTGTGCTTATGGGGGAACCGTGTGAACTGCGCAACCTTTTACCTTTGATTTCTTGACATTTGAACATTGATTTCCCTACAATCTTCAAGCTCACGTGTCTATATCTGCGTCCGCGTCCCCGCGGACACTCGAAATGCAGCAGGAGGAACTTAAGATGAAGCGTACGTATCAGCCTAATAAGCGTAAGCGTGCCAAGACCCATGGCTTCCGTGCCCGTATGGCCACTAAGGGTGGTCGTGCCGTGCTCGCCCGTCGTCGCGCCAAGGGCCGCAAGCGTCTCACTGTCTAGCAGCGATACACACATCTCGCATGAAGACTATTAAGTCTCGGCAAGATTTCGAGCATGTGTTCAGTCAGGGGCGTCGTTTCAATCACCCTCTGATTCGAATGACCATATGTGAATCGGTTGGCGAAGGCGACTCCGGAAGGGTCGCCTTCGTTGGTGCTAAGCGACTCGGTTGTGCCGTCGTGCGCAACCGATCTAAGCGTGTGATGCGCGAGGCCGCCCGCAGCTGCGGATTTCCCGTTGCGGGTTATGACATCATCTTGTTTGCAACTCCCAAGACGAGGGTTTCCTCGCCGCAGGAGATGGACAAGGCGTTGCGTTCGCTTATGAAGCGCGCCGGCGTTGCCGGGGAGGAGCGATGAGCAATCACGTTTTGCGACGTGTTGCCATCGCTCCTATTCGCATATATCAACAGGTTATTTCGCCCTTATTGCCTGACGCCTGCATTTATTACCCAACGTGCTCGCAATACGCCATCCAGGCGATTGAGAAGCACGGTGTTTTGAGAGGCTGCTGGCTTGCCGTGAGGCGCATCGCTCGTTGCAATCCCCTGCACGTCGGCGGTTATGACCCTGTGCCCTAGCGGGCACTCGCTATCGGAGGAAAACTTACATGTGGGATTGGATCGTTAACATCCTTTTCGAGCTGCTCAAGCTCATCCAGACCTTTGCGGTCGACTGGGGCCTGTCCATCATCATCCTGGTGGTCATCATCCGTCTGCTGCTGACGCCGCTCATGCTCAAGTCGACCAAGTCGACGGCTCGCATGCAGGTGCTGCAGCCCAAGATGCTCGAGATCCAGGAGCGCTATGCCGACGATCCCCAGCGTCAGGCCGAGGAGATGCAGAAGTTCTACAGCGAGAACAAGTTCAACCCCATGGCTGGCTGTCTGCCGCTGCTGATTCAGATGCCTATCCTGTTCGCCCTGTTTACATTGCTGCGCAACCTGCCGCAGTACTTTAACGACGGCACGTTCTCGTTCTTCAACATCCTGCCCGACCTGACCACCACGCCGAGTGCTTCCTTTGCCGATGGCTTTATGGTTGCACTGCCTGCGCTGGTTTGCCTGATCCTGTTCGCCGTTCTGACCCTGATTCCGCAGCTCTATATGTCGCGCAACCAGACCGGCCAGCAGGCTCAGAGCATGCGTATGATGGCCGTTGTCATGACGGTCATGATGCTTTGGATGGGCTGGAGCCTTCCCGTTGGTGTTCTGCTGTACTACGACGTCTCGTCTGCTTGGCAGGTTATCCAGCAGATTTTTGTGACGCAGAAGGTCATCGACAAGGCGAAGGCCGATGAGGAGGAGCGTCTTAAGAACGCTCCGCTGCAGGTTGAGGTCACTCGTCGAGAGAAGAAGCCGCGCCCGCACAAGAAGAAGTAGTGGGATATCAATCTTATTTAGGTACCTACTTTTGGAGTACGTTATGTCTGAAGAGATCATCGAGGATATGCTTGAGGAGGTTGCCCCGCAGGTCGCGGGCGATTATCCCGAGATTGCACAGCGCTACAAGCTGGTGAAGAGCTGACCGATGAGGAGCTCGACACCATTGCCGATGTTGCTATTTCCATCCTGCGTTCCATCCTTTCGCACTTCGATGCCGCCAACTCTCCTATCGATGAGTATGAGGGCGACGAAGGTGAGCTGATTTTGGATGTAACGGCTCCCGACCTTGCTGTTCTCATTGGCCGTCATGGTCGCACCCTTGATGCCCTTCAGGTTATGTTCTCTTTGCTGGTGAGCCGCAAACTTGGCTTTAGGTATCCGGTTGTAGTGGACGTCGAGGGATACAAGAGCCGCCGTCAGGACAAGGTTGCCTCCATGGCTCAGTCTGCTGCCGAGCGTGCCATTCGCACTCATAAGAGTGTTTCGCTTCCGCCCATGAATGCCTACGAGCGTCGACTGGTTCACATTGCACTTCGTGGCAATGATGCCGTCGATACTCATTCTGAGGGTTCTGACCCTGATCGCCATGTGGTGATTGTTGCTCGATAATCTACTCGAGTTTATGCTAAGGGGACGTGGTTTCCACGTCCCCTTTTTTTTGTCAAAAGTTCTCGATACGCTGATTTTTGTCAGAAAGGAGCTTTCGTTGTTAGTACTTACTGATCAGCAAGCTGACGAGATGTTGAGTCGTCTAGCTTTCTATTGCAAAGAGTATTCCTTGAGCGTAACTGATGTTGAGCTGAGGAAATGTATTCAGCATTTGGATTTGGTTCTAGAAACAAATAAGACAACCAATCTCACCCGTATTCTTAACGTAGAAGATGCTGCAGTACTTCATATCCTCGACTCACTTGTTTTGCTCCCCTATATCAACAAGGCTCCTGAGGGAGCTTTGCTCGATATGGGAACAGGTGCGGGCTTCCCTGGTATTCCATTAACCATAACCACGCATCGTAAAGCTACTTATATTGACTCTGTTGGCAAGAAGGTTGATGCGGTAAATTCCTTTGTCCATGCTCTTGGATTGAAACATGCCCATGCGGTTCATGATCGTCTTGAAGAATATGCTCGGAGCCATAAGAAGCAGTTCTCTGTTGTAACCGCCCGCGCACTGGCCCCTCTACCGATTCTTGTTGAATATGCGGCTCCGTATCTGAAGGATGGAGGTCTATTTGTTATAACCAAGGGCAATCCTTCGGATGAGGAGCTTGCTTCCGGCATGTCAGCAGCTAAGATTTGCGGCTTCACTTTGCTTCTGAATGATGCAATTGATTTGCCTGAAGGCTTGGGTCACAGGGAGTTCATTGTTCTTAAGAAGAGTCATCCAGCATCTGTCTCATTGCCTCGTGCAAATGGCGTGGCAAAGAAGAATCCGCTTGCCTAGATGTTCACGTGAAACATAATGGATACTAACAACTTGCAGTGTTTCACGTGAAACATGGCGGTTGATATCGATTCGGAATGTTTCACGTGAAACATCCTCCGTTTGACAGCTTTAATACACACCAGGAGGGACCGTGGGATTTCGCGACGTTAAGCGTTCTAAGAGCGCAAAAGACACGCGTATCATTGCAATCATCAATCAAAAAGGCGGCGTCGGTAAGTCAACGACGGCCGTAAACCTTGCAGCAGCACTGGGTGAGCAGGGTCGTAAGACACTGATTGTCGATTTTGATCCGCAGGGAAACAGCACCAGTGGATTCGGAATTGAAAAAGAAGACCTTGATCACTGCATCTATGATGCATTGTTGAATGATGTGCCGGCAGAATCGCTTGTTCTTGATACAAATTGTAAAAAGGTATTCATTATTCCGGCTACAATTCAACTTGCAGGCGCGGAAATTGAGCTCGTAAGCGCAATTGCTCGTGAAACCCGCCTCAAAGATTTGCTTGAGCCGATTCAGGACGAGTTTGACTTTATTTTCATTGACTGTCCTCCTTCGCTCGGCCTGCTTACTATCAACGCTTTGACCGCAGCAGACAGCGTTTTGATTCCGATCCAGTGCGAATATTACGCACTCGAGGGCGTTACGAAGCTGCTTGAGTCAATGAAGATGGTCAAATCACGGCTGAACAAGGGCTTAGACACCTATGGTGTGCTTATGACCATGTATGACTCGCGTACTTCACTATCGAATCAGGTTGTTGAGGAGGTTCAATCGTACTTTGGTGATAAGGCGTTTAAGACGCTAATCCCCCGTACGGTTAAAATCTCCGAAGCTCCGTCTTTTGGAGAACCGGTAATTACCTATTCACCTCAAAATAAGGGTGCAAAAGCATATATGAACCTTGCAAAAGAGGTGATCAAGCGTGCCTAGTGTAAAGAAACGTGGCGGATTGGGACGTGGACTCAATGCTTTGGTCTCAGAGGCCGAGTATGAGACCGGCGGTTCGGCTGCATCGGCTTCAAATGCCGCATCTGAAACAAAACTACCTATTGAGGATATCGTTCCCAACCCTAATCAGCCGCGAATTCACTTTAACGAAACTGAACTTCGCGAGTTGAGCGAGTCAATCCAAGAACATGGCGTTTTGCAGCCGCTTTTGGTTCGCAAACATGGAAACGGCTATGAGATCATCGCTGGTGAGCGTCGTTACCAGGCGTCAAAGCTTGCTGGCCTAGAAGAATTGCCAGTCATCATTAAAGAGGTAAATGATGAAGAGATGCTGGCTCTTGCTCTTATCGAAAACCTTCAGCGTCTGATCTGAATCCCGTCGAAGAGGCTAAGGGCTATCGCCAACTCATTGATGCCAGCGGGATGACCCAGGAGGCATTGTCCAAGGCAGTAAGCAAGTCACGCTCTGCAATTACAAACTCGCTGCGTCTTCTCGATCTCCCCGAAGTAGTTCAGCAGATGATTTTTGAGGGTAAACTTACTGCTGGTCATGCACGTGCGATTCTTGCAGTTCCCTATGAGGACGCGCGTATTCGACTTGCAGAGAAAGTTGTTACAGAGGGCCTTTCCGTAAGAGCGACAGAAAATCTTGCTCCGTTGTTTTCTGCCGGAGAGACACCTAAGACGCCGAGGCCTGCAACGCCTCAGTCTTTTAAAAAGGCTGCCCGCGTGCTTCGTCAGGTTTTTAATACCAACGTGCGTGTGAAGAGCTCGCGTGGAAAGAATAAGATTGAGATTGAGTTTAAAGACGAGGAAGAGCTCTCTCGTATTCTTGGCGAAATGATTCAGTTTGATCAAGGAGGCCAAGATGAGGAATAAGATTTTAACAGCGATTGCATTGGTGACGACTGTCGCGGCTGGTGCCTTTGCTGGCTATAGGATCGCTACAGACGATGAACTTCGAGGTCGTTTGCTTCGTAGCGCGCAAGATATCGTCGATACTTCCAAAAAGAAAATGGATGTTATGACAGAAGATGTTGCCATGCGTACTGCTCAGGTAACGAAGAATCCCAAGATTAATCAAGGTTGGGTCAGCAACCAATGGGAAAATGTAGGCTATTAGGTACCTAACAATTACTCAGCATATTTTGAGGGGTCCTTGTCTGATTCATGAGACAAGACCCCTTATTTGGCCGTAAAAATGGGACAGGTAGCAGCTGATTCAAAATTAAGGTCAATAAATGAAACGACCCCGGTTGCATATTCTGTAACCGGGGTCGTTCGATGTTTCACATGAAACGTTTTGGGATGCGACTCCCCTATGCGTTCTTCTGAACTTTGAAGCGCTGCTTCAGCTGTCCGCAAGCGGCGTCAATATCGTTACCACGGGAGTTACGAATCGTGGTCTCGATGCCACGGGACTCAAGACGACGCTGAAGATCCTCAACCTTATGAATCGGCGACGGCTTGAGCGGGCTACCCTCGATGTCGTTAAGCTGAATGAGGTTAACGTGGCACAGCGTTCCCTCGCAGAAGTCGCAGAGCGCCTGCATTTCGGGATTCGTATCGTTGACGCCTTCGATCATGGCATACTCATAGGTCGGGCGGCGGCCGGTCTTCTCGGTGTAGAGCTGAAGCGCTTCGTGAAGGCGAAGCAGCGTGTACTTCTTAACACCGGGCATGAGCTTATTGCGCGTCGACTGGATGGCGGAATGCAGGGAAACGGCAAGCGTGAACTGCTCGGGGATGTCGGCAAATTTGCGAATACCGGGAATAACGCCGCTGGTAGAGACGGTGAGGTGACGAGCGCCGATACCGATGCCATCGGGGTCGTTGAGGATTCGCAGCGCCTTGAGAACCTCGTCGTAGTTGGCAAACGGCTCGCCCTGGCCCATGAAGACAACGCTCGTGGCGCGCTCGCCAAAGTCGTTGGATACATGAAGTACCTGGTCGACGATCTCTTGAGCGGTCAGAGAGCGCTTGAGGCCGTTGAGACCGGTAGCGCAAAAGGCACAGCCCATGCCACAGCCTGCCTGGGTGGAAACGCAGACGGAAAGCTTGTTACGACGGGGCATGCCGACGGTCTCGACGGAAACGCCGTCGTGGTACTCGAGCAGATACTTGCGAGAGCCATCTTTGGAAACCTGCTTGGTGAGTTCAGTCGGCGTGTCAAAGGCGAAAGCCTCTTTAAGCTGCTCGCGGAATGCCTTGGGAAGGTTGGTCATATCGTCAAACGAACAAACGTTCTTCTCAAAGACCCATTCGATGAGCTGCTTCGCGCGGAAGGCGGGCTGGCCAAGCTCGGCCACGAGCTCGCGAATATCGTTTTGGCTCAAGTCGCGAATGTCCTGAGATTTAGTCCTGGGATTCATGGAAGCCTTTCGATTTTGGGGAAACGTAGAGGGTATCGCTACAATATGGTATCAGCTGCAGAAATTATAGAGGAGGAGTCTGCCCATGCCGGGTAAAAGCCTAGAGAACATGCACGTAGCGGTCTTGGCGGGCGGTCATTCCGCTGAGCGCGAGATCTCGCTCAATTCGGGAAAGAACGTCGTGGTTGCCTTGAAGGAGGCCGGCTACACTTCGGTGGAGCTGCTCGACACGGCTGCCGATGATTTTATGGTAACCATGGCGACCGGCGGCTTTGACGTGGCGTTTATCGCCATGCACGGTGCCGGCGGCGAGGATGGCGCCATGCAGGGCGCATGGAGACCCTGGGTATCCCCTACACGGCCTCGGGCGTGCTTGCCAGCGCTGCGGTGCCGACAAGGAGGTCTCTAAGCTCCTGTACGCCAAGGCGGGCATTCCCATTGCCCCCGGCCTCGCGCTCGAGGTGGGCGATGAAGTCGATATCGATCATATCGTCGAGGTTTGTGGCGAGCGCTGCTTTGTGAAGCCGGCCGTCAACGGTTCCAGCTATGGCATTTCCCTGGTCCATGAGCCCTCCGAGCTGCCCGCGGCAATCGCCAAGCGTTTGCGTACGGCGACAAAGTGCTGGTCGAGAAGTGCATCGAGGGTACCGAGATCACCGTCGGTGTGTACGGCGAGGACGACGTGCGCGCTCTGCCGATTGTCGAGATTCGCAAACCCGAGGACTGCGAGTTCTACGATCTGGACGTGAAATATGTCGACCCTACGGACATCCATCGCATTCCGGCGCAGATTTCACCCGAGAATTACGCTCGCGCTCAGGAGCTTGCCTGTGCTGCTCACAAGGCCCTCGGTTGCCTGGGTATCTCGCGCAGCGACTTTATCGTGAGTGAGGACGGCCCCGTTATCCTCGAGACCAATACCATTCCCGGCATGACCGATACGTCGCTGTATCCGGACGAGATCCGCCACACCGACGACATGACGTTCCCGCAGGTCTGTGACAGCCTGATTCGTATGGGCCTTCGTCGAGCGGGCATTGCATGCTAATCGAGGACGCGGTTTCGTCAGGAACGCCGCAGTTTGTCATCGACTCCTATGCCACGCTTGCCGAACGCGCCAAAACGCAGTCCTTCGGCCTTATCGAGGAAGATGTGATTGTCCTCGATACCGAGACCACAGGTCTTTCGGTGCAGGACAATGAGCTGATCGAGATCTCGGCGGCCCGTCTTTCGGGCCGCGAGGTCGTCGACCGCTTCGATACCTTCGTGCATCCCAAGCAGCTGATTCCCGCCGAGATCACCGAGCTCACGAGCATTACAAATGCCGATGTGGCAGATGCCCCGTCGGCCGTTGAGGCCGTAGCCGCTCTCGCCGATTTTGTCGGTGGTTGCCCGGTAATCGCACATAACGCCACGTTCGACCGCTCGTTTATCGAGTCGGTCAAAGGCGGCGTCAACGTGAGCGATATCTGGATCGATTCGCTGGCGCTGTCGCGCATCGCGCTTCCGCGCCTGGCATCGCACAAGTTGTCTTTTATGGCCGATCTGTTTGGCTGTGACTCGGTATCACACCGTGCCAATGCCGACGTCGACGCCCTGTGTGGCGTATGGCGCGTGTTGCTCGTGGCGCTCACCGACTTGCTCAGGGCCTCATGGCGCGCCTAGCGACATGCATCCGGATGTGCTTGGTCCTATCGTCCTATCTTCTCATTCTTGGCAGGGCAGAACCCTGGTTCTATCTTCTCTCTCAGCGCCGCTCGTGCTGACGTTCTCAAGGCCGATCGCGCCGACGATCGGGTGGACGCCGACGAACTGCCGGTCCTCAAGATGCCGAGTCGTGAGGAGATTGAGGCAGACTATGCGCCAGGTGGCCTGGTCAATCGCATGTATCCCACCTACGAGCCGCGTGATGAGCAGATCGCGATGGCGCTCGAGGTCCGCGATGCGCTGGTCACGGGCACTCATCGTGTAATTGAGGCGGGCACGGGCGTCGGCAAATCGATGGCCTATCTGGTGCCTTTTGCCGAGGCAGCGCGCCGTAACAACATCACGGTTGGTATTGCGACCAAATCGAATAATCTTGCCGACCAGCTCATGTACCATGAGCTGCCAAAACTTGCCGAGCAACTGGACGGTGGTCTGTCATTTTGCGCTCTCAAGGGGTATGACCACTATCCATGCCTGCGCAAGCTTGAGCGCATGAGCCGCGGCCAGGTCGAGATTACCACCAAGCGCGATCCGGCGGACACGCTCACGGCGGTCGCGGTCATTATGGCGTACGTCTGCCAATCAGCCGATGGCGACCTCGACTCGCTCGGCATTCGGTGGCGCAGCGTCAACCGCCCCGACTTTACGACGGCCTCGCGCGAGTGTGCTCGTCGCCTCTGCCCGTTTTTCCCTGATAAATGTTTGGTCCACGGCGCTCGCGTCGTGCAGCGCATGCCGACGTGGTGGTCACCAACCATTCCCTGCTGTTCCGCAATGTCGCGGCCGAGGGCAGGATTTTACCTCCGATTCGTCATTGGGTAATCGACGAGGCCCATTCCATCGAGCGCGAGGCGCGCCGTCAGTGGGCGCGCGTGGTGTCGGCGGACGAATCACGCGTTCTGTTTGAGCGCCTGGGTGGCTCGAGCACCGGTGCGCTAAGCCAGGTCTCCCGTGATTTGGCAACCTCCGAGGGCTCTACGCTCTATCTGGCCTTACTGCCAAGGCGACGTCGACGGTTGCGCGCGCGAGCATGGCAATCGCCGACGTGTTCGATGGCGTCGCGAGCTCGGCCGCCGTGCCGTGGGGGTTATGACAATGCCAATCTATGGATTGGCCCCGAGCTGCGCGAATCTGACGACTGGCATGATTTCTTACAGTCGGCCTACGCTGCCATCGACGTATTGGAACAGGCTGACAAGAGCGTCGACGCGCTGGTGCAAGCCGTCGCCGCCGACAAGCCCGAGGTTGTTGTCGACCTGGGTGATATCTCGCGCCGCCTGCACGAGCTGGCCGAGAACCTCAAACTCATCATTGATGGCACCGATGAACACTACGTGTATTCGCTGCAGGTCAATCGCAGGCTGCGTGCCGGCGGAGAGTCAATGACCGCAGAGCGCATCGACATTGGCGAGGCCTTGGCAACCGAGTGGCTGCCCGAGGTTCACACGGCTATCTTTGCCTCGGCGACCATGACGGTGTCCAAAAGCTTCGAACACTTTAACCACGCGGTCGGCCTCGATCGCATCGGCGCTTCAACATCCTCATCGCTGCACTTGGACTCGAGCTACGACTTCGATTCGAACATGGCTGTAGTCGTTGCGGGCGATATCCCCGATCCGCGCGATCGCGAGAGCTATCTTACGGCGCTCGAGCGCGTGCTGGTCGACGCCCATCTTGCCATGGGCGGATCGGTGCTCACACTGTTCACCAATCGGCGCGACATGGAAGACCTGTACGCCCGCGTGAGCCAAGATGGCCCGTGCGGGTCTGGAGCTCAACTGCCAGCAGCGCAACTCATCTCCTCGTCGCCTGCGCGATCGGTTTATCAACGAGCCGACTTCATCGCTTTTTGCGCTTAAGGCCTTCTGGGAGGGGTTCGACGCCAGCGGCGAGACGCTGCGCTGCGTCATCATTCCCAAGCTGCCGTTCTCGAGTCCCACGGACCGCTCTCGTGCGAGCGCAACCTGCGCGAAGACCGCGCTTGGGCGCGCTATTCGCTGCCCGAGGCGGTGCTCGAGGTCAAGCAGCGGCCGGCCGCCTTATCCGCTCGTCGACCGATTGCGGCGTGCTGATTCTGGCCGACCCGCGCCTGGTGACGAAGGGCTACGGAAAGAAGTTCTTAACGTCGCTGCCCACGAGCTCCTACCAGCGCATCGAATCGGCGCAGATCGGGCACTATCTGCAACTGTGGCGCGCACGCCACGAGCGGCGGCGCTAAAGCGGACAGACGAGGGTTTTTGCCATATCGCACAGGCGCTTTGACAGGGCGGGGTCATCCAAGATGCGGATGCTCCGCCCGCTGCGATTACCTGGCTCAGTAGCCAACGCTCGGAGCCGTAATGCACAGTTACCGTTGCCATGTCTGCCCCGCCGCGCTCGATTAGGGTGATGCCGGCCCAGTCCAGATGCTCCGCCATATCGAATGGCATCAAGAGCTTTGCGCTGCGCTGCGTCCGGGCAAGGGAATCGTGGAGGGATGCGACGTCCGGTGTGTGAGGCACGACGGAGTCTTCCGTCAAGGCGAGTCCCTCGATTTTATCCATGCGATAGGTGCGCTGCTCATCGACTGTGATGTCCCAGGCAATCAGGTATGTTTGGTCGCCGTTTGCCGTAATGCGCAAGGGGTCGACCAGACGCTCGCGTGGCCGTGCATCGTCCATCGAGCGATATGAGATGCGGCAGCGAACGCCGTCCTGAATGGCACAGCTCAGCTGCTGCCAGTGCGACCCGTGGTTGACGGTGTCAAAGACGCGCTGGTTATAGCCGAGCTCTTCGGGTAGAAGGGCGTGTCGAATCCGAGCTGCCGTCTGCGGCTCGATCCCCAACGATTCAAGTTCGTGGTTGAGCACAGCGCCCTCGGCTGCACTCAAGCGCAACGGTAGCACACGCCCGGCGTCACCAGTGAGGACCACACGCTCGCCGTGGCATTCGCAGATGATGCGCGCACCAGATTCTCGGTCCGCGAGCGTCGAGACGATCTCGAGAATCTCGTCGAGCGATACTCCCGTGATGTCAAAGCGGCCGCAAATCTCGGTTCGTGTCATGCCGCTCTCGCCGGCGGCGTAGAGGGCCTCCATGATGTCGATGGCGCGCGAGAGTCTCTGCTCGCTGGTGAGTTTACGCACGGGCATACTCGTGCACCGTCCTTTCAATGAGGTGGTTCCACGCCTGCTTGAGCGATTTGGGGGCCATGGGCCTCATGCCGTCCATGGCGTGGGCCATGCAAAATGAGGCGGCGGCTTCAAGGTCGCGCACGTCAACGGTCCAGATCCATCCCGCATCGGTGTGTGTGAGCTCACCTCGCCCGCGCGTGAGGCCGTTGATCATATCGATCTGCGTCTGAGGGGCGAACGAGAACGTGGCTGCAACGGGCGGTCGGTCGGCGAAATCGAATTCAAAGAACAGATAGTCGTTGAGATTGAAGTCCGCAGGGATGGCGTAGGCCTTCGAAGGACGCCATGCGCGAACGATACGGTCGCAGCGGAATGTCCTGATGTCGTCGGTGACATTGTCGAGGCCGCAGAAGTACGCCACGCCCTCGCGTTCGAACATGCCGTAGACACAGACGGTACGTTCTTTCTGCTCGCCGCGTCCGTTCTGATATAAAAATCGCAGCGCGCATCGCTCGGCAAAGGCGCTCCATACCGCATCGACGGTGGGAGAGCGGCGGATCGGTACTTCGTCCACCGTCGTCCTGCCGGTGAGGTAGGCAATTTTGGAGCGAATATCGGCAAGCGGCGCGGCAAAGGTGGAAGAGCCGGCCGCTAGCGTCTGGTCGATGGCGTTGAGTAGGATATCGGCGTCGTCTGCGGTGATGAGGCCGCCTGCAGCAAACGTGTGCTCGCGGTCGATTGTCCACGAGCTTTCCTCGGTCTCCTGCGCACCGGCGGGGCGAACCTCCTTGATTAAGATGCCACGCTCGAGCAGTTTGTCACGATCGCGCCGAAACTTGCGCTTATCCGAGTCGATATTGCCCGAGCCATATCCCAGGTCAGAATCCAAGACGATCTGCTCGGTCGTCAGCGGTTCGGGGGAGCTGTTGAGCACAAAGAAAAGATTGAGGATGCGCTGAGCCGTTTTATCGAAACCGGGCTCCGAATTCCCCTTTTTAATTGTCGCGGTCGCGTCGCTTGCCGTCATAGAGTCCTCGCATGAGAAGGTGGTTTGCTGCCATGATTTTAGTCCGATATGGAGATTAGGCTATATCCTTGTCCGCTCGAGGCGTTAAGATGGCCCGAATTCGGTCGTTTGCGCTCGCTCGGGGTATACTTTCGACTATATACGGTTCTAATGTGCATGCATTGGGCCTATTTGTCGGATTATGGATGTGGAGCGCACATGGCGAACACCCAGAACTATATTAACCACCTGCTGCAGAACACCGGCATTACGCCGGCATGCAGCGAAGAAGAGCGCTTGGCTGCCGAGGATATCGCTCAGATCTTCCGCAACCACGGCTTTGACCCCGAGGTTCAGGAGTTCAATGCCCCGGCGCCCAGTAGATTGGCATTTGCCGTTACCGGTATTCTTGCGTTTGCCGGCGCCCTGCTGATGGGCATCGGCGGCGGTATCGGCTTGGTCGGCACCTTGCTGGCCATTGTCGGCGCCGTTCTTTACGTGCTCGAGCGCACGGGCCACCCCGTGGTTTCGCGCCTGGGCAAGACGGGCGTGAGCCAAAATGTCATCGCCTACCACAAGGCCTCGGGCCCGCTCGCGTCTCCGCGCAACCGCCCGGTGGTCGTTGTCGCACACTACGACTCTCCCCGTGCTGAGCTGCTCGCCCGCGAGCCCTATGCTTCGTATCGTGCGCTCATCGCCAAGCTGTTGCCCGTTGCCACGATTGCCCCTGCTGCCGTTGCCATCCTGCGTATCCTGCCGCTCCCCGGCGCGCTCAAGGTTCTGCTGTGGATTGTCGCGATCCTCGCTTCCCTCGTTGCACTTGCCAACGCGGCAAACATCATCTCTAACCGCCACGTTCTTCCCTATACGTCCGGCGCGGTGTGCAACAAGTCTTCTGTCGCCGCTATGCTCGGCGTTATGGACAACGTTGCTCCCTTCCAGGGCGAGAACGAGTTTCCCGACGATGTTCCGTTCGATACCTATTTTGGGGAGCAGAAACGTCGTGCCGAGGAAATGGCGCGCGCGGCGGCGGAGTATGCCGCGGCCCAGCAGCAAAACGACTACGGCAACACCATCGAGTACGAAGAGCCTACCTACGCCGAGGACGAGTTCGGTCAGCCGATTGCTCCCGACGCTCAAACCGAGCCCGAACAGGGCGAGGCTTTTGACGAGCAGATTGAGGCTTTGAGGGTGCGTCTGCCGACGAGACGCTGATTGGCGCCATCGTGCCCGAGGATCAGAATCAGGCTGTCCAGGCCGAAGAGTTCAATGACGAGGTTCCCGCTGCTGAGCCGGCGGAGGAGCCTGCCGCGGCCGAGCCCGAGCCCAAGCTCTATCGCAACGCCGCCGGCAACATTCGCTTTGGTTCGGATGCCATCCGTGCACTCGGAATGCTTCCCGAGTCCTGCACGCTCGATTACGAGGAGGGCGAGGAGCCGACGTTTGAGCCGAGCCTGCGCCCGTTGTCACTGCGGATGATGAGTCTGCCGCGGTTACCGCTGCCGTTGCCGAGCCCGAGGCGGTGTCCGCGATCGATCCCGCGGCAGGACTGGACATTTTGGCTCCCGCCGCGCCGGCGCAAGACGTTGCGGACGAGTCTGACGACGATTACGTTGAACAGCCGAGGCGCGTGTCTTACGAGAGCGATACTGATTTCTCTGCCGAGATTCCCGCGGCAACGCCCCATGCCGATATTGCATCCGCGTTCTCTTCGATTGGCGCCAGCGCTTCCAGCTTCTTTAAGGGTGCGCTTGCAAAGGGCAGGAAATTTGTCGACGATTTCGAGGAGAAGCGCGCTGCCGCACGCGAGGCTGCCGAGCAGGAGCTATCGCTCAGCAGCAGGCAGCCGAGGCGGCACGTGAGCGCGCGGCGCAAGAGTTCGAGCAGAACGAGGCTATGCAGTCCGGGCCCGTCGACGCTGCCGAAGCTACGACGTCCTTTGAGTCCCAGCAACCGACGTCAGCGGATGTTGTTGAGGCAACAACGTCTTTCGAGGCTCAGCAGCACGTCGATAGCACCATGTCGTTTGATGCCGCGCAGTTCGATTCCACGATAACGTTTGAAAAGCAAGGCACCGCAATTGCCGAGCCCCTTCCTGTTTCCGATGAGCAGGGCGACGCGGCAGACGATGACGAGCCCATTGATGCTGCCGAAATCCAAGATGCCGCCGAGGACGAGTCCGTCGAGGCCAACTCTGACGAAGAGCAATACGCGGCAGCCGATCAAGGTGATTCGACCGAGGTCGAGCAGGAGGAAGTGCCTGCGGTTTCCGAGACTCCCGAGACGGATGAGTCGAGGCCTTACTCCACGCAGATTTTCACCATGCCGACCCCGAGTGGTTCCGGTGCCACGGTTGCCAATGTCGCTCCCACCCAGGACGAAACGGTCGATTCCCTTATGGCCCAGATTTCCTCCCAGGCATCGCCGCGTCCGCAGATGAATGTTCCCGATCCGCGTCGCACCGTCGCCTGCACCTTCCTCGTCTCCGCTGGCTTCGGTCCCCGATCCGTCGCTGCCGTCTATGAAGCAGGCAAACGTTGCGTCTCGCACGTCGCTGTTCGACCTTCCCGATCCCTCTGCCCAGGTCAACGACCCCTTTGCTACTGCCCAGGTCCCGAACCCACATCGGCACCCGTTGCGCCTTCTATGCCCGTTGCGTCGGGCGCGCAGCCGATCGAGACCATTTCGGCTCCCGCCCCGGCGGCACCCAAGTCTCGCAAACGCGGCCTGGGTGGCCTGTTCGGTCGTAAAAGGAAAAACGAGCAGGACAGCATGAGTGATTGGCTGGGCGTCGAAGACGATTACGATGCCAAGAAGTCCGGTCGCGGTATCGGTTCGTGGGATAACTTCGAGGACGATAACGATGGCTGGAAGGGCGGCGCTACGTCTTCCGATGGCGCTTCTTCCGAAGATATGCTCTCGCTGTCGCCTCTATGGGCGATGATGAGCTGCTCGGTCACGATATCTGGTTTGTGGCAACGGGCGCCTCGGATTGTGATGGCGCCGGCATGAAGGCCTTCTTGGCTTCGCATCGCGATAAACTCCGCGGCGTATTCTTCATCAATCTTGAATCCGTCGGCGCCGGTAGGCTTTCGGTGGTGACGGTCGAGGGCGAACAGCAGCTGCTCAAGGGCGATCGCCGCATCATGAACCTGGTCAGCAAGGTGTGCAAGTCGTTCCATGTCGATTGTGGCGCGCTCGAGATGCCCTATGCCAAGACCGATGCCTATGCCGCGCTCGAGGCGAGCCGCCGAGCCCTCACCATCGCCGGCGTGGACGGCACGCGTCTGGCTTGCGCTCGTACCGAGGACGACCTGCCCCACAATGTCAACCCGACGAACATTGCCACGGTATCCGAGGTCGTGGCCGAGGTTATCCGCCGTTCGTAGACGGAGCTCTAAGGAGTCAACGTGTTTTCGTATATTAAGCGCCATTGGCCTGTCTACGTGATTTTGACCTTGATTGCCATTGCGTTAGGATTTGGGGCTGCCTACATCGTGGGTGCAAAGGGCTCGACCCCCGCCTCCGCAATCAGCGAAGAGGTGGAGCAAGAACAGAGTACGGGTGCCGATGGGATTCCTGAGTCCGAGCAGGCAATCGTTGATGGTGGATCTTCGTCTGCAGAGTAGATACGGCGATTTACATGATTGAAAGCGGGCGAGCCAGGGGACTGGCTCGCCCGCTTTTTCATCGCGCTAGCGCTTCTTTGGGGTCGACCTAAGGCGAGCGAACCATAGGCTGCGGCACCCGAGGCAGGAGCGCGGTGATGCAAGGCGGCGATGGGAACTGATCTGTTG
>ENA-OQER01000697-OQER01000697.1-human-gut-metagenome-genome-assembly--contig:-NODE-697-length-17875-cov-2.460221_pt1 | contig 17875 bp, 21 predicted proteins | sample MGYA00242797_ERZ504639 | MGnify/ENA primary metagenome ERZ504639 (study PRJEB26092, sample SAMD00036306) | human gut metagenome | host: Homo sapiens | study: EMG produced TPA metagenomics assembly of...
GATTTCCAGAATCGGCTTTGGCATAAGTTGCCGAAAGTACGGTCTGCGGTCTTCATCCGGGATATAGGATAAAATTGTTTCTATATCCTCGCGGAATCCCATATTAAGCATCTCATCCGCTTCATCCAGCACGATCGTGTTAATATAATCACAGCGAATGGTTTTGCGGCGCAGATGATCCATCACACGCCCCGGTGTTCCGATGATGATGGTTGCCCCACCTTTTAATGCCTTGATCTGACGGGAAATATCCTGCCCTCCATAAATGGGAAGCACTTTGATCCCATGCATATATTTTGCAAGTTTCCGGATTTCTTCCGCACTCTGGATGGCCAGTTCTCTTGTCGGAGAAAGTACGATTGCCTGCGTTTTTTTATTATTAGGGTCCACTTTCATCAAAAGAGGGATTCCGAAAGAAGCCGTCTTTCCGGTCCCGGTCTGTGCCTGACCAATCACATCTACCCCACTCATCACAACCGGAATCGCCTGTGACTGGATAGGTGTTGCCTCTTCAAATCCCATCTCTTTGATTGCCCGCAGAAGCTGCGGATATAACCCTAATTCTTCAAATTTAACTGTTTCCATTTCATCCTTTTCTTTTTGCCAGGTTTCGACTGCCATGCCGTTACAATGTGTTCCCATGGTCACGTCTTCAGTTTCATCAAGCCCCCCTACACAATAATTGTTCCGGCTGAATTTCTTCACCCGGTAAAGCATATTATCTGCTGCATGCAAAAAATCCCAGCTGCGGTTTCCCTTGCGCGGGATTCCCCAACAGACTCCCTGCGAAATCGTCACTACGGGAAGTGCCTTGGAAAACCGGTGCTCCATTTCCAGTGCAAGTACACGTCTGCGCAGCTCCTCTGCATAGGAAACTGCCTGTTCCCATGTCACATTCGCATAGATAATGACAAACTCATCCCCTCCATACCGTGCACAGAATCCTTCCGCTTCCTCCACCAGATTACGGATTGTATTTGCGATACTTACCAGACACCGGTCTCCTTCCTGATGTCCGTAATTATCATTATATTCCTTAAAATAATCAATATCGAGTATTTCCATCGCAACCGGAATATCATTCTCCTGCGAATAGGCAAACACCTCTTCTGCATAATCATTCAGACGGAACCTGTTTGCCATACGCGTCAACGGATCCTGCTCGGAACGCTCCTGTAATACAAGATTCTTTCGTTCCGCCTTCATTCTGGCTTTGCGCATATTTTCCAGATTTTTGCGCAACGTAATCATACTCGAAAGCATGTTGCGCGTCACTACTTCATTCCGTTCAGACAATTCATAGTAAAGCCCTGCCGCCTGCAGATATTCCGCATTCTGGTTATGCTTCCGGTAAAATTTCATCTTCAGGGACAGAACTTTCAGCTGCAGATTAATGATCTTAAAATTCACCACCTGTGGTTCGATTACTTCAATGATACGCCAGAACGATTCATCCTGGTCCGTTTCCAGCAACACCAGACAACAACGGTAATAATCCGAAAAAAAGTCCAGTACCGTCAGATTATCCGGAAGATTCTGATGGATCATCTGAATACTCTCATTCCGCTTCTGTACATCTCCCATCTTGTGATAATAAATTACATCCACGATGTCGATAAACAGCCGCTCTGTAAGGGCAACCTGTTCCCAGCCATCTTTATGCAGATACTCCAGATATGGTTTTGCTTCCTCCAGACGATCCTGCAGGATCAGACATTCTGCCATATTTCCATAAAAAGCATACATATAAAAATTATACTTTTCATCCTTCTGTTTTGTCTGCAAAATCTGATAAGCTTCTAAAAAAGAATTCTCGGAATCTGCATAATGCCCACACTCCAGATACAATAACCCCATATTGATCAGAATCATAATCTTTTGCATTGGAAGATCATATGTATCACTGTCCTTAAGACATTCATATAATAGTCAAGCGCAAGCGATGGATTTCCTCTGCTCATGGATGCGATTCCCAGAAAATTGTAACAACGCACCACAAGTTCCCATTCCTCTGCACGGTCCAGATACGTCAGTGCCTCTGTCATCATATGGAAAAAATGTGCTCCGTCATTTAATTCATAATAGATTTCCCCACCATAAAAGAAACCGAATCCCATCAGCTTTGGATCATCTGTTTCCCGTCCATACGCTATGATATCCCGACAGCATTCCAACACCACGTCCGCATTGGTTTCCCGATTTTCCAGAACTGTATGAATCCACTGTTGTACGGTTGTATTGTACTGGTTAAATTCCATATTTTATCCCTCTTAAGCTGAGATACCTCTTGATTATGTACGGTTTTTTCGCATAAAGCTCCAAAACCGTTTACATTTTATTGTATTAGAAAAAACTATGAATGTCAATCCAGCGTATCCATCGCCATCTGCGGAAGATACTCTTTCGGATCCACAGCTTTTCCATCTTTTTTCAGCTGAAAATAGACGTTACTGCCTTCGGTTGTATAATATTTTGTCGGCTCACTGACATATCCCAGCACCTGACCAGCTTCCGGCGTATCCCCTTTTGCAAAATTCAGTTCCTTCAACTGTCCGTAAACCGCAGCATATCCGTCACCCAGATCCTGTATCACCGTACATCCGGTTTCTTCATTTTCCTGAATATCCGTGATTTTTCCCGTTGCCATTGCAAACACTTTGTCATTGACATTGCCACTGATCACCATGGCAGGATTGCATCGGTACTGCTCTAACGTGGGAAAATAAATGGTGGAATCCATGCTGTAATCCAGCAGAACATCTCCCTCAATTGGCCAGACCGCAGAACTCTTGTCAAAATGCTGTGTCACGGTGGCTGCTGTCTCTACTGTTTTTTCTTTCGTCCTGTTTCTTCTCTTCCTCCTGCTGTGTTTCTTCCTGTTTTATTTTTTCCTGCTCTGCCAGCTTTAACGCCTGTTCTTCCGCTTTTTTCGTTGCATCTTCCACACTTATTTCCGGTTTCACTTCATAGGAAGCCGGTGCCTCCTGCTGGGTCTGTGCCGCAATTTCCTGTTCTGCTTCCCTGCGTTCTTTTCCTTTATCCGTGGCATATACACTGACAAATCCAATCACTCCCGCTACCAGACACGCGACAGTGGCTATATACTGTTGTTTCTCATTTGGCTTACCTCCATCATCATTTCGTTTTATGGTCTTTGATGATAGTATGGACTGCCCGCGCTGTTTTTATACAGCACTCCTGTGATCATAAATAATATTGGAGAGCTGTGCAAACTGCTCCAGGGAAAGTGCCTCTCCACGAATATTAACCGGTACGCCAAGTTCCTCAATACATGCCTGCAGTTCTTCTTTCGGAAGACCGAATGCACCATAATTGGCAAGCCCGTTTGCCAGTGTTTTCCTGCGCTGATTGAACGATGCCCGGATCACCTGAAACAGCAGTTTTTCACTTTTTACGGTAACCGGCGGTTCACTGTGTCGTGTCAGACGGATCACGGCACTGCCGACTTTCGGCTGCGGCATAAAACAGTTTGGCGGAACATTGACTACGATTTCCGGTTTTGCGTAATATTGCACCGCCAGGGAAAGTGCGCCATATTCCTTGCTTCCCGGTCCTTCCTGCATACGATCCGCTACTTCTTTCTGTACCATGATCGTGATACTGTCGATCGGCACATGGCTTTCAAACAATCCCATGATGATCGGAGTCGTAATGTAATACGGAAGATTTGCAACGACCTTGATCGGCTTCCCGTTATTTTTTTCTTCCGCAAGTTTTGAAATATTTACTTTTAAAATATCTTCATTCAATACATCAACATTATTATATTCCGCAAGCGTATCTTTTAGAATCGGAATCAGATTGGTATCTATTTCCACTGCCACTACCGCGCGTGCCGCCTCACAGAGATATTGTGTCATGGTTCCGATTCCCGGACCGATTTCCAGCACAAAATCATCCTTTGTGATCTGCGCAGCTCTATAATTTCCTCTAAAATTCCTGTATCAATCAAAAAATTCTGTCCAAATTTTTTCTGAAAATTAAACTGGTATTTCTGCAATACTGCAATCGTGTTCTTAGGATTTCCTAATGTAGCCATGTTATTCCTCTCTTTCTATAATCGAAAAAGAGCTGCCTCCGTGGTTTAAGAGACAGCTCTTCGTTTCGTTTTATTATGTGATTAGCCCTGAGAGATTGCTCCAGTTGGGCAAACACCAGCACATGTACCACAATCAACACAACTATTTGCATCGATCTCGTACTGAGAAGCACCTGCAGAGATTGCTCCTACAGGACACTCGCCTGCACATGTACCACAGCTAACGCATGAATCAGAAATAACGTATGCCATAATAAAATCCTCCTTATGAATAATGATCATTATTGCCTTATTGGCTTAATGGTATTCTAGTACAAACCCGTCCAAAGCGCAAGCATTTCGGCAAATGTATTTAATTTGATGCATGATCATAAGAAAAAATTTTATCGTTCCAGATTTGCAAACTTCGTGTATTCCGGCAGCCATGCGAGGTTCACCGTACCGATCGGACCATTACGCTGTTTGGCGATAATGATTTCTGAAATTCCTTTCAGTTCAGTATCCTTGTTATAATAATCATCACGATAAATAAACATCACGACATCGGCATCCTGCTCGATCGCTCCGGATTCTCGCAGATCGGAGAGCATCGGACGATGATCCGGTCTCTGCTCGACTGCACGGGAAAGCTGGGACAAAGCAAGCACCGGTACATTCAGTTCACGGGCAAGTGCTTTCAGGGAACGGGAGATGTCTGAAATCTCCTGCTGCCGGCTGTCTGTACTCCTGCCGGACCCAGACATCAACTGCAGATAGTCAATGATGATAAGTTTCAGATCATGCTCCAGCTTATATTTACGACATTTACTGCGCATCTCGGAAATACTGATTCCCGGCGTATCATCAATGATCAGTTCGGAATCCCCTATGATTCCGGCTCCTTCGACAAGTTTCGCCCAGTCAGCATCCGACAGATTACCGGTACGAAGTGCCTGTGCATCTACACGGGATTCCAGGGAGAACAGTCGGTTTACCAGCTGCTCCTTCGACATTTCCAATGAAAATATCGCCGTGCACATGTTTTCATGAAATGCCACATACTGTGCAATGTTTAAAACAAACGCTGTCTTTCCCATAGACGGACGGGCTGCAATCAATACCAGATCCGATGGCTGTAATCCTGCTGTCCGGTAATCCAAATCAATAAACCCTGTCGGTATTCCCGTAACATTTCCGTCCTGCTGTGACGCTTTTTCAATCTTTTCCAGTGCGTTCATGACAACCTGACGAATCGGCACATAGTCTCCGCCGGTACGGCTTGACAACAATGCAAAAATATCATGTTCGGTCTTATCCAGAACACTTTCGAGCGATTCTTTGCCCGCATAGCACTCATTCTCTATCTCTTCCGTGACCCGGATGAGTTTCCGCTTCATGGAATTTTCTTTTACAATATTACAATAATATTTGACATTCGCGGATGTCGGAACCGCACGCACCAATTCTCCAACGAATTCCAGACTGGAGACTTCCTGTGGTACATCCTTTTCCTTGAGTTTATTCTGCAGTGTAACCAGATCCACCGGCTGTCCGCTGCTGTACAATTCGATCATCGCATCAAAGAGAATTCCATACTGCTTGTGATAAAAATCTTCCTGCAGAAGGATCTCCATGGCTGTTACAATGGCATCCTGATCCATGATCATGGAACCAATGACCGACTGCTCGGCTTCCAGACTGTTCGGCATCACCCGCTTGATCAGCGTTTCTTCCAAGCGAACTTCCTCCTATTCCTCAACAACCTGAACACGCAGTGTTGCGGTTACCTTTGGATGAAGCTTCACCGGAATCTCATAAGTTCCAAGAGCCTTGATGGATTCGCCCAACTGCATCTTCTTTTTATCCAGATCCAGCCCTGCCTGCTCTTTTGCAGCCTGTGCAATTTCCTTGGTGGAAACAGACCCGAAAATACGTCCGCCCTCACCGGATTTGATCTTTACAACAACTTTCTTTGTTCCGATCTCCTCCGCCAGTTCCTTTGCGTGCTCTAAATTTTCAGCTGCCACTTTGTCTGCATGCTGATTCTGCAATTTGAGGTCATTCAGATTCTTTGTCGTTGCCTCTACTCCAAGTTTCTTCGGCAGAATTGCATTGCGTGCATAACCGTCACTCACATTTACGATTTCGCCCTTTTTCCCAAGAGCTTTCACATCCTGTAATAAAATTACTTTCATTCCTGTATATCTCCTTCTTCAAGCATTTCATCAATGGTCCGCATAATGGCATGTTTTGCCTCGGAAATCGTACATCCCGTCAACTGTGCACCAGCCACATTCAAATGACCGCCGCCACCCATTCGTTCCATGATTAACTGTACATTAATTTCATCAATAGAACGTGAGCTGATGTATATTTTTCCTGCGTACTCTGTCAGCACAAAAGATGCCTTGATTCCTATAATATTGAGCAGCTCATTTGCTGCCTGCGCGCGACAATCGTCGGACTTCCACGTCCTCACTCGGACAGACAGAAATTGCAAATGCACCGCGGTATACTTCCGCATGACGCACTGCCTCCGCACGGGCTTTATAGCATGCCATATCATTTCGCAGCATTTTACGCACACGGGTCACTTCTGCCCCGGAGCGTCTGAGATATGCTGCCGCCTCAAATGTACGGACACCTGTTTTGGTCATAAAGTTATTGGTATCAATCAAAATACCTGCATAAATGCAGTCTGCCTCTGCCGGAGAAAGCTTAAATCCTTCCTGGAAATACTGTAAAACTTCTGCTACCATCTCACAGGCAGAAGATGCGTATGGCTCAATATAGGACAGCAGCGGATTTTCAATCACTTCACTGCCCTGACGGTGATGGTCAAATACAACAATTGTATCGGTACGCGTAAGCAGTTCCGGGCATTCCGTATAACTTGGACGGTTCGTGTCCACCACCATAACAAGGGAATTGCGGCTTACCTCTTCAATCGCAATCTCACTATTGATAAACATGTCTTCCGGATAGCCTTTTTCCGGAGTAAAACATTCCATAAGCGGCCGGATGGAAGTTGTTGGCTCATTGATCACGATCTGTGCCTTTTTTCCAAGCACACGGGCTGCACAGAAAATTCCAATCCCTGCACCAAGGGAATCGACATCTGTCAGGCTGTGCCCCATGATAATCACGTTCTCACGGCTCTCAATAATTTCATGCAGCGCATGTGCCTTAACCCTCGCTTTTACACGGGTGTTGCGCTCCACCTGTTTTGCCTTGCCTCCAAAATATGCAATGTCCTCACCATTTTTGACAACGACTGATCCCCACCTCGTCCGAGTGCCAGATCAATTGCCGCACGTGCCTGCTCATAGTTCTCGTTATAAGAAGTCCCCTTGATACCGACACCGATACTCAGCGTAACCGCCATCTCATTGCCAACTTTGACCGTCTTGACATCTTCAAGTACACTGAACCGGTCATCCATAAGCTTCTGTAAATATTTATACTTAAATACTACAAAATACTTGTCTTTTTCGATTTTGCGGACAAGCGCGTCCATCTTTGAGAAATACTGGTTCACTTTTCGATCGACAAGCGCAATCAGAAGCGAACGCTTCACATCCTCGATACTGTCAAGTGCTTCGTCATAGTTATCAATATAAACAAGTGCCGATACCTGCTTCTGATCCAGATTTTCCTGCTTGCAATGCTGCAGTTCGGTCTCATCAAACAGATACAGTGCCGTCAGGAATTCATCGGAATCCTTCACGTCAATTTCCTTGCTCTCCTCCATGATATCGTCAAAATAAATACGATTCAGGGAAATCCGGAAAATGCGCTCCTTTTTTTCAATCGTAATATTCTGTGCATCTTCGTGTTTCTGAAGAAACTCACGGGTAATATTGGAAAAAAAGGGTTGTAATTGATTTATGATAGTTTCTCCCCACTCCCGTCAGCTCGGAAAAGCGTTCATTCACCCAAAGAATTTTTCCTGTATAGTCCAACAGCGCATATGGAATTTCAAACTCATTCAAAAGTTTTTTCTGTACCGTTGCATACTGTGTGGCAAATTGATAATCTCATTTGCAAGCCGCGGTCTGGTATTATAATATAATCCCAGTTCCAGTACAAAATAGATAGCAATAAATACCGTCAGCAAAAAGCCTGCCGTCACATCGTAAAAATAAAGCCCCACATCTGCGAGTGTCATCGGGATCGTCAGCCGACAATGGCCAGCAGAGATACGATCTCAGTTTTCCCTTAAACCGAACCTTTGATTTCATTTACGCTCCTGTTCTTTCCACATCATCGCCCAACTGTGGAATATACCCCCACATCAATAATCTATAGTATAACATTTTCCCTGTGCAAAATAAAGACCTTACTGAGATAACAAAAACTGCCCCATTTTCATGGAGCAGTTTCGTCCAATGCATCACAGATGTATCTGTGTTATCCGTTTTCTTTTGCAATTTCCACAATGGATTTGCTCAGTCCTGCAATCCCCTGAATATCCGATGGGATAATAATCTTGGTTGCCTGACCGTCTGCTGCCTTGGCAAATGCCTCCAGACTCTTAATCTGAAGTACCGCATTATCCGGAGCAGCTTCTTTGAGCATACGCAGACCATCTGCATTGGCCTGCTGGATCTTTAATGTAGCCTCTGCCTGACCTTCGGCTTCCTTGATGGTTGCTTCCTTCTGTGCCTCGGCACGCAGGATTGCAGCCTGTTTTTCAGCCTCTGCATCGAGAATTGCAGACTCCTTATTTCCTTCTGCAACCAGAATTGTAGATTTTTTCTCACCTTCTGCACGCAGAATGGCTTCACGCCGCTCGCGCTCTGCCTTCATCTGTTTCTCCATGGCATCCTGAATCGCTGCCGGTGGAATGATGTTCTTTAATTCCACACGATTTACTTTGATACCCCACGGATCTGTTGCCACATCCAGCGTTGCACGCATCTTGGTGTTGATGGTCTCACGCGATGTCAGTGTCTCATCCAGTTCCAGATCACCAATGATATTACGAAGCGTCGTAGCAGTCAGATTTTCAATTGCCATGATTGGATTTTCCACACCGTATGCATACAGCTTTGGATCCGTGATCTGAAAATATACAACCGTATCAATCTGCATTGTTACGTTATCTTTTGTGATTACCGGCTGTGGTGGGAAATCAACCACCTGTTCCTTCAACAATACCCTTTTTGCAATACGGTCAATAAACGGCACCTTAAAATGCAGCCCTACCGACCATGTGGTAAGATACCCTCCAAGTCTCTCCACAACTACCGCATGCGCCTGTGGAACAATTTTCACACAGTTCACAATAACGACCAATGCAATGATCACTACAATGAGAATTACAACAGGCATAACTTTTTCCTCCTTTACCTATACCTTTTCTACTATAAGTTTGACACCACTGATTGCCAGAATTTTTGCTTCTTCTCCCGGTTCAATGATCTCATTATCATTACGGGTACGCACCGTCCACTCCTGTCCATGAACAACTGCCATCCCGGTCTGATCCATATTACTGACGCGCTCGGAAATCCGTATATTTTCCCCAATCAGGCTATCCGCGTTTGTTCTTTGCATTTTGGCATTTACATATTTACGCGCCCACGGTCTTGTCGCAGCAAGCAAAAGAATGGATACCACTAAGAATACCAGGAACTGCACCACCGGATTTACCCCTGCCATTGCCATAACCAGTGCCGCAAGTGCACCTGCGGCAAACCATATGCACGTTAGTCCGATGTTGCAAGTTCTCCCAGAACAAACACAATCAAAAGTACTAATCCAAAGCAATTCATACGGATTCATCGCTCTTATAATTATCATAGACTCTCCCTCTTTTCTGCCACTTTTTTATTTTAGCGGATGCACAGAATACATACCGGCATTTTCCATCCGGATCACAAATGCTTTTGCAAATCCGGCTGCTTTTGCATAATGCTGAATCTGTGGCTGTTGCACCAGTTTTAAGTCCCATCCGTGCATCTGCACGATTTTTGACACGATGGAAAGTCCAAGTCCGTTTCTCCCATCGCTTACCCGCGCTTTGTCCCCACGCGTAAAAGGATCAAACAAATGCTGCGCCTGTTCCTCTGGAATCAGAATTCCGCTGTCTGCCACCAATACATAAATCCGCTCCAGCTCCCTATAAGCAAACAGTCCGATTCTTGTTCCCTTTGGATTGTGCTGCATGGCATTTGTCAGAAGGTTTGTCACTACACGGGATAACTGAAGTTCATCCGCCCAGACCGGTATCGTTTCCTCCGGAATATCTGCTGTCAGTGTCATTCCGTTTTCTTCCATCTCTGCATACAGCATTGCCGCATTTTCTCTGAGAAGTTCACACAAATCAAGTGTTTTTCCATTTAATGCAAACCCTTCACTATCCAGTTTTACATATTCAAACAGCAAATTGATCAGATTTCCGATCCGAACCGATTTATTCTGGATGGCGTTCAGATATTCCTGCTGTTTTTCCGGTTCCTGTACCATATGATCCGCCAATGCTTTTGCGTAACCGGATACGGTCGTGACCGGTGTCCGAAGATCATGTGCGATATCGGAAAGCATCAGATTCCGCTTGCGGTCAAACTCTCTCTGCTGCTGTTCGCGCTCCTCCTGGATCTGATGAAACTCCGCCATCACAATCCGCGCGAACGTTATCGCACCCAAAATATAAGGAAGCAGCATACACACCATTAACAGCAGAAGAACCACAAACAGCAGGATGGCTTTCCATCCTTCCATCTCCTGTACGACGACGGAACTCCTTGTCGCCGGAAGTGCATTGCCCAGCCAGTCCTGTAACCTTTCCCCTGTCCACTGCATCATTCCCTGCAGCGGTGATGGCAAAAGCATCCGGACGGCATTTACTATCAGCAATAACAGAACACATATGATAAAAATAAACAGATCCGTCTTTCCAACGGATGACTGCCTCTGGTAATCCGGGAAAAAAACTTTCATCACCACAGGCATAACCGCCTGGCTGATCAAAAAACTGATCAGCGACTGTGCAACTGTCACCAGTACAAGGATATAAATAAACCGTTTGATCAAAAATGCCTGTAAATCACGCATTGCTATTTCTCCAGCCGATAGCCCAATCCGCGGATGGTTCGAATATAAGCTGCCGGGTCTTCATCAAGTTTTGCCCTCAGCTTGCTGATGCAGACCATAATATTATTGTCTGCAACCACATAAGTGTCACCCCATCCCTGTTCATAGATCTGTTGTTTGGTAAACACTTTTCCCGGATGCTTCATAAATAACTCCATGATCCGGTACTCTACCGAAGTCAGTTCAATCGGTTCTCCATTTTTTTTGAGTACGCAGCCTTCCGGATCCAGTTCCAGATCCCGGACGGTCAGCATACCGGATGACAGTTCCGCTGTCCCCAGCGCATAAAACCGACGGATATTTGAATTGACACGTGCTACTGCCTCCAAAGGATTGAACGGTTTTGCCAGATAATCATCTGCCCCGAGATTTAACCCCAGAATCTTCTCGGAATCCGCATCCTTTGCCGAAAGTATCATAACGGGAATATTGCTTGTTTTACGTAATTCCTGCAACACATGGTATCCGTCCATCTCCGGCATCATAATATCCAGCAGACACAGATCCACATGTTCTTTCTTTAGCAGTTCCAGTGCCTGCTTCCCGTTTTCTGCCTCAATAATCTGATAATTTTCATTTTCCAGATACAGCCGGAGAAGCGTTCGTATCTCCGGCTCATCATCTGCAATTAAAATCGTATAATTCATACATTCTCCTGCCGGAAAGTGAATTCACCGGATCCGCCTGCTGTGTAAATCCGTTTGAACCAGCCGGGTTTGCATAGCACAGTGCCTCATACAGTGCGGCATGTGTTGCATTCACATATGGTGACACATAAAAGACTGCAAGAATTCCAAGTGTCAGTCCGGATAAAATGTACCATCCGATAAAGGACAGATCCAAAACAAATGCTTTCCATTTCTGTCCCTGCATCATACGCTTGCTTTCCGCGAATGCCTGCTCTTTGGTCATCTGCGGGTTATCTGCCAGAAGGTACGGAATCATCATATATTCATATGCTTTTACAATACCCGGAATGACAAAAAGCAATGACCATAAAACCGTAAACAAATCACGGAAAAACATTGTCTTTGCAACATTCCTGTAATTATTGTCAAATCCATATCCAATGTTCCAATCTGTGCCGGCTCGTTTAAGTTGCGGATAAAGAATCTCCTGCATCCAACCTCCAACGGATTTATGATAAATACATCAACCAGAAGTATAAGGACAAAAATCACCAGAAAAACAACTATGAGTATGCCGATGGCGATCGCTGCTGCGACCATACCGCCCATCATTCCCCTGTTTCCTGCTTTCAGTCCGTCCTTAAAGCCTTCTTCAAGCCCAGCCTCAAAATCACGCAGTGAACCATCATCACTGTCATAACCGCTGTCATAATCATAGGAACTGCCTGCCTGATTCTCCGATCCATGTAAGGAACCGGTTGCACTGCTGAGGTTGCCCGAAGCAGCTCCCGCTTCCCCCTGCAATCAGTGTCAGCAACAGGCTGATCAGAATACATTTCCAATAATTTCGTTTAAATGTTGCTTTCGCTCTTCCCTTTAATTGTGCGCGACTCCACATATCAAATTCCTCCATTTCCTTTTTGATGATATCATCATAACACCAAATCCTTATCTTAAAAATCGCTGCACCTTAACGTTACCTTAACAACGTGTATTTAATTTGCCTGTTTCTTCTTCGGCAAAAGAAGGCTCAGCAGAAGGGAAACAATAATCATTGTACGGTTATTAAATTCGCAATTTTTTAACATTTGATCCCCTCATACATGATTGAACCAAACATCATAACGGTACATCCGCCAAGCACTGCCTGCGGCAGCGAATTAAAAAATGCTCCGAGTGGCGGGAACAAAGAAGCAAGAATTAAAATCAGTGCCCCAATAAAAATCGTAAAACGGTTGATCACCCTTGTCATGGTAACCAGTCCGACATTCTGGCTGAACGATGTCAGTGGCAGGCATCCAAAACATCCGGAAATTGCACTGGAAAATCCATCCACGGCAAGTGAGCCCTGAAGTTCCTCCATTTTAAGGTCACGTCCAAGTGCTCCGGTACACACAGCAGTTGTCGCGCCGGTTGTCTCTGCTGCAGAAACCAGAAAAACAATCGCAATGGTTAAAAAGGCTCCAAGATTAAATACCGGCTTGTGACTGGTAAAAAACACAAGTTTTGGAATGCTGAAAAATCCTACCTGATCAATGGTCTCCTGAATTCCGGAGAAATCCACCATAGGTGCAATCCCTGCAACCGTAAATATAATAGAAAGAATATATCCGAAAATAAGTCCTACCAGAATATTCAGATTCTTATAAACGCCCTTTAACACATATCTGGACACCAGACACACGATAAGTGTCAGAGCACCTACCAGCAGATGATACCATGCCCCGAACCAGAGCTGCACTGCAGACGATCAGTACGGGTGCCAGATTTGCTACAAACATGGCAAGCACATGTTGAAGGCCAAACGGAATTGCTTTTCTCATGTATAGACAAAGACAGTTTATCATCTTATTGCCCATAGTGTCAAACAGGATTTCCCGGTTGCGGTATAATTATCATCTGTGCTATACTATGAACAATTAGCGTGTGAAAGCGTACAAAAGAGGAGGATTTATTTATGACATCTGCACAAATATGCATCATGATTGCCATTATCGTATACCTTATTGGTATGATCTATATTGGTTTCCGATGTTCCAAGAAAAACAACAGTACTGACGATTTCTATCTGGGTGGCAGAAAACTCGGTCCTTTCGTAACCGCGATGAGTGCCGAAGCTTCCGACATGAGCAGCTGGCTTCTGATGGGACTTCCGGGCGTTGCTTACCTCACCGGAATTTCAGATGCCGGATGGACCGCAATCGGACTGGCTGTTGGTACATACATTAACTGGCTGATCGTTGCCAAACGTATCCGCCGCTATACGCACACCTGCAACAATTCCATTACCATCCCATCGTTCTTCAGCAACCGCTATCGCGATGAAAAAAAGATGCTGCAGGTCATTGCTGCTATTTTTATTGTTATCTTTTTTATTCCTTATACGGCCTCTGGATTTGCCGCATGCGGAAAACTTTTTTTCCAGCTTATTCGGGGGTAAATTATCTGACCGCCATGATTATCAGTGCTATCGTAATTGTGGGCATACACAACACTGGGCGGATTTCTTGCTGCTTCCACAACGGACTTTATCCAGAGTATCATCATGTCGGTTGCTCTGATTGTAGTTCTGATCTTTGGTGTAGAAACTGCTGGCGGTATCGGTGCCGTTATCCACAACGCCTCCGAGCTTCCGGGCTATCTTTCCATGACACTTTCCTATGATGTAAACACCGGAAAGGCCGCTCCTTACAGTGCCCTGACCATTGTTTCCACTGCCGCATGGGGACTTGGATATTTCGGTATGCCGCATATCCTGCTCCGTTTTATGGCAATCGAGGATGAGAAAAAACTGAAACTGTCCCGCCGCGTTGCAACCATCTGGGTCGTAATCTCCCTGTTCGTTGCCGTCTTTATCGGTGTGATCGGTTATACCATGAGCAAAGTCGGCGCACTGGAGATGCTGACCGGATCGAATTCCGAAACCATTATCGTAAAAATTTCCGCCCTGCTCTCCCAGCACGGTGTGATATTTGCCCTGCTTGCGGGTGTGATTCTCGCCGGCATTTTAGCTTCCACCATGTCCACTTCGGACTCGCAGCTGCTGGCTGCATCTTCTGCGGTTTCTTCCGACATTCTCGGTGCTTTCCGCAAAGATTCTTCCAACAAAAACGGAAGCATGGCAGCCGCAAGAATTACACTCCTTGTAATTTCTGTCGTTGCCGCATTCATTGCCAGAAATCCGGACAGTTCCGTATTTGCCATCGTTTCTTTCGCCTGGGCTGGATTCGGTGCCGCATTCGGACCGGTTGTTCTGTTTTCCCTGTTCTGGAAACGTACCAACAAATGGGGCGCACTTGCCGGTATGGTCTGCGGGGGTTCCATGGTATTTATCTGGAAATACCTGATCCGCCCGCTCGGTGGTATCTGGAACATCTATGAACTGCTTCCTGCATTCCTGATTGCCTGCGCTGCGATCGTAATCGTCAGTCTGCTAACACCAAAACCTTCTAAAGAAATCGAAGAGGAATTTGACCGGGTCGCACAGATGAAATAAATCTTTTAACTTTGTATACCAAAAAATGTCGGTAGATATCTGACAGATATCTACGACATTTTTAATTCTTATTTTCAATTATGCTTTGATCCTAGCGGCGGATCTTTACAGACTTCACACTGCTGTATGGACTGTAATACTTTGTTCCATCTACCGTAACATAGCTGCGGATCTTGTAATAATAAGTTCCTTTGGTGAGTTTTGCCCTTGTATAAGACTGCATCTCACCATCTTTTGTAGCCGCAATCTTCTTGTATCCATAATCATATGCTCCCTTGGAGCGGTAGATTTCATAGCCGGTAACGGAAGTACCTGGCAGCCATGTGATACGGACTTTTGATCCGTGTGCACGCAATCTTGTGATAACCGGCTTCTCCGGCTTAATAATAAAGCTTGTCTTTGCAGATCCCGTATAATTACCGGTTCCCACTACCATAACAGCAGCTTTTCCCGGTGCACCATTGTCACTGTAATTCAGATAGTAATCCGAACCTTCTTTTAAAACAATGTTATTTAATGTAACGGTAACTTCCGGTTTTACGGAAGATCCCGTATATCTTTGTGCTGCAATCTTACTGATCACCGCATTTGCAAGGTTATTGGATGAAACCGTTGTATTTCCGTTCCCATGATTTACGATACGGAAATAAACCGTCCGGCTTCCATAATAATTTCCGATTCCGTTAATTGTAACGGATGCTGTGCCGATATTGCGGTTGTTGCTGTAAGTAAGGGTATAATCTCTTCCCTCATACAGATATCCGCCATTCAGCCATACCGATACAGACGGACGAATATCATATCCGGTGTATATCTGGTCAACGATTGTACCAACGGAAGCATTTGGAATATAGTACGAATAGGTATTGCTGCTGTTATTGGTTCCTGTTACCTGAACCGGAATCTGCAGGGGAATTTTACCATCCGGACGGTTCAGTGTCAGTGTTGTAGACCCTGTCGAATTTGCGATCAGTTTTGTTCCGCTGATATAGGCAACCGCAGTATTGGATACATACATATTCAGCCCCTGTACAATCGGGCAGTTTGCATTGCCTGGCCAGTGATTCGATACCTTAATGTTTTCATAGCATCCGGATAAATCTTTCGTCTGTCCGACAGACATCTGGATATAGGTTCCAATAGATGACGGAACAACAATCTGGTCAGAAGTAATATTGCTCTCTGCAACCTGAAGATTAGTTACGGTTATTGTCTGGTTGTTTGGTGCCGTATAGGCAGTTCTGGTTACTGTGTTGGCGAATTCCTCTACCCAGTAGTGATATCCATTGTAATATACATGTCCGATTCCGACAGCAGTAAACTGGCTGTTTAACATATTTCTACGCTGTTCCTGTCCGGAATAATTTGCATTGTCTTCCCGCATTGCGTTGTGAAGTGCAGATGCTGAAGAATAATTCACACCGATATTCTCTGCATAAACTCCCGCATAGACACCGTTTTCACTGTAAGCAGTATAATAATTTGTGCCATTTGGTCTGGTGTGTGAATACGAAAGTGCAATCTCTGCTGCACGTTTCATGGCTACCTGCTCCAGTGCATAGTCGTAAGTAAGCGGCTGCAGATTATTACAATATGTCTTCGTGTAATTGTTTGCATCCCAGTACCATGCATCGGATAAATTTCTGCGCATACTGTTGATCATGCCATAGACATTTCTGGCATCCGTCTGTCCGTATGTAACCTGAATACTTACGTTCCGTGTACCGGTTGTTGCAGCCATCACATTGCCCGCATACCCCAGTGGAAGCAGTGAAACAATCAGGACAAACGCAAGCAGACGCCTGAGTACATTGTGCGTTTTGGTTTTTCTCATAATCTTGATCCCTTCCTTTATTTTAAAATTTTGTTATCCCTATTGTACGCTTTTTAGCGGCTTCCCGCAATGATAATTTCATAAAGTTTGCTTGACAAGCATAACAGAAAAGCTATACTCTAATTAGCAAACAGGTGGGTGCGCAACTCGTTTCTGCGGGCTGTCGTTTTGTCGGGGACACCGTTCGCAATTTCTAGTCTGCCTAAGAGGGAATCTTCGAAACGTTTATTACGCCCACTTCCCATTTGTCTTGATATTTACTTTATTTTCAATATGTCACTCTGTGACTGCGCAAATAGAACCGTGGGCATGCTTATTCGAGCTTCCCTCTAAGGCAGACACAAAATCGCTCAGACGGTGTCCCCGACAAAACACAGCCCGCAGAAACGAGTTGCGCAATCACCAATCTAATTAGCAGATGGAGAAGGGAGAAATAACAGAATATGACCTATCAGGAATTAGTTTCAAAATTAAAAGATACTTATCAGGAGAAAGATGCTTCCAAAATCAGCGAACATCTTGCCATCCAGTTTAACATACAGGGAGAAGCCGAAGGTGCCCTGTATCTGGAAATTGCAAACGGACAGCTTCATGTTGAACCATATGAATATTACGACCGTGACATTTTAGTCACAACTTCAGCTGCTGATCTGCTTGCACTCGCGCAGGGCACTTGACATTCTCGAAGCTTACCAGAGTGGGAAATTTCTGCGGAAGGAAATCTTGCAAAAGCATTGCTGTTAAATGAAATTGTCACCGGTTCATCCGAAGACTCCGTC
>ENA-OQER01000698-OQER01000698.1-human-gut-metagenome-genome-assembly--contig:-NODE-698-length-17867-cov-5.934386_pt1 | contig 17867 bp, 18 predicted proteins | sample MGYA00242797_ERZ504639 | MGnify/ENA primary metagenome ERZ504639 (study PRJEB26092, sample SAMD00036306) | human gut metagenome | host: Homo sapiens | study: EMG produced TPA metagenomics assembly of...
CCTGCGCATGAGGGCGGCCTGCCGCTCGTGGACGGCGCCGGCGAGGACCGGGTGCACAGTGGCCATGCCGCTATGCCTCAGAGTAGGCCTACTCGTTTATCACCATCACGTACCTGCGCTTTTGCCGTACGCAGATGAGCGGAGCGGCAAGTGATGCGCTGCGGGTATAATGGACAGCATTCAAACGGTGGGCACCGACGTGCCCGCAGGAGAGGAATGATCATGGGTAAGACTTTCAGCTTTGTCTCCGGCGCACTTTTTGGTGCCGCTGCCGGCGCTATTATCGGCGTTGCTCTGGCCCCGCGCTCGGGCGCCGAGACCCGCGCCATGGCTGCCGATATCGCCAACGACGCCTGGGACAATATGCGCGACACCTACGAGCACGGCGCCGAGGAGGCCCGTGCTGCGGTGAATGACTTTGGCCCGATGGTCGACGCCAAGACCGACGACCTGCGCGCCAAGGTCGACCTGGCCCGCGAGCGCATGGACAGCTGCGCGAGCAGCTCAACGACGCCATTTCGGGCGGCAACGTGACGCCTGCCGCCGACGTCGTGGTCGAGAACGCCGTCGAGGCTGATACCGAGCTGCGGAGCCCTCGACCGAGGCATAATGCGCGCTGGGGATTTTGTCGGCGCCAAGATCTATCGCAAGCCTACCGAGACAAGCGCACCAAAAAGGACGGCACGCCGCGCAGCCCTAAAAAGCTCGGAAAGATTCACTTTCCGGTCTTTACCCCGGGCGGTACGCGCGTGGTCGGCTTTATGGTCCGCCAGTCCGATATCGCGGGCATGATCGAGCGTCCCGACCGATTCGTGGCGCTCGACGCCATTGGTGTCTACGAGGGCGCCATTGCGGTTGATGACGTCAAGGACACGTACGATGCCGCCGCCGCCAAGCGCCTCGACATCAACCTGGACGATTGCATCATCTGGGTCGGTATGGACGTGCGCACGGAATCGGGCGACGTCGTGGGCTATTGCTCGGATGTTGAGTTCAAGCCACGCTCGGGCATCGTGCAGGCATTCTATGTGACCGCCGGTGCTGCTTCGAGTGTTTTGGTTGGTGACACGCAGGTGCCGCCGACGATGCTGCGCGGCTACGAGAACGGCGCGATGGTCGTCTCGGACGAGGTCAAGTCGCTCGGGTATTCGGGCGGTGCGGCTGCCAAGCGCCGAGGCCAGCGTCGTGGTGGGCGACAAGGTCAAAAAGGGCGCCAAGGTGCTCGACGACAAGGGATCGGTTGCCGTGGACAAGGGCAGTCGCGCACTGGGCAAGCAGCTCGGCAAGACGCGCGGCATGTTCAAGGCCTTTAAGGACGAATACCAAAAGGCGAGCGGAGGCTCGTCAAAAGCTACAAAATAGCGACGTACCAAATGATGGGAGGCAAGCCGGAGACCTGTTGCTCCGGCTTGCTGTGTTTATGGGGGAGGGCACATGCGCCAAAACGGATCCAACTTAAACGGGCGTTCGGGTGCGCGTCCGACGGCGCGCCGCGACCTGGGGCAGCTGCCTAGCGGTCAGCGCAAGCGTCACCGTAAGCCCGGCGCGATGTATCTCAACCATAGCCGCGGCTTTAGCGATCGCAGCGCGCGCATCGGCAACAGCCGCACACCCCGTCGTTCGTCTCGCCTGCCCTATGCGCTCATCGCCGTGGGTTGCGCGCTCGTGCTGTTTATCGCTGCCGTCGTGGGCTACGTCAACCGCAGCGTGGACGTGGAGCTCAACGGCCAGAAGACCGCGGTGCGCGTGGGCTCTACGCTGCAGAATCTCATCGACGAACAGGATTTGACTGACACCTACGACGCAGGCGACCTGCTGGCCGTCGATGACAGTGTGCTCAAGCGCCATGGGGGCGAAAAGCTGTCGGTGAAGGTCGACGGCAAGCGCGTGAAGCAGGGCAAATGGGATAGCCGCGAACTCGAGGGTGGCGAGAAGGTGACGGTCAAGGATGGCCGTAACACCTACGAGAAACACGAGGTTCAGGCTACGGTTATCGAGCCCAAGCTCAAGGTCGAGGGCACGGGTGCTATCGAGTATGTGCAGACGTGGGGTGTCCAGGGCCGCTCCGAGGTGTGGGTTGGTGAGCAGTCGGGCAAGACGCAGGATCGCGGCGAGGTTGTGCCCGCCACCGATTGCGTTGTTGCGTGCGCCAGCGTGGCGCCCAAGGGCAACAAAAAGTACGTGGCGCTGACGTTTGACGAGGGTCCGAGCGGCGCCACCAAACAGATCTTGCAGGTGCTCAAGGAAAAGGGCGTCACCGCGACGTTCTTCCTTTCGGGCGATGCGGTCGAGGCCTCGCCTGCCACGGCCAAGGCGATTGTCGATGCCGGGTGCGAGATCGGATCCAACAGCTGCAGCGACGATTCGCTCAAGGGTCAGGACCGTGAGGCGGTACGCGAACAGATCACGAAAGGCACCGATGCGATTAAGTCGGCGACCGGCGTGAAGACGATGCTACTGCGTGCTCCCTACGCTGCCTTTGACGAGCAAAACTGGATTGATGCGATGGACCTGGTCTCCGCCGTGGTCTCGTGGAATATCGACTCGGGCGACTGGCTACTCAACGGTGCCGACGAGCAGGTCTCGACGGTGCTCGATTCGGTGACGCCGGGCAATATCGTGCTGCTCACCGATAGAGACGAATGCGCCGAGCAGACGCTCGAGGCGCTGCCGCAGATTATCGACGGCCTCATCGCCGACGGCTACAAGATCGTGACGCTCAGCGACCTGGTCAAGACGGACACGTCGCTGAGCAAAAAGCTCACCTCGCTGACGAAGGCCACCATGCCCAAGGACGCTGTGCTCCCCCAACTTGCCGAGGACAATGACACCACAGAGTAGTTATTGGGTAGTCATTTAAGAACGTCCCCAATGGCTATGTCACGGATACGTCAGCGTTTGGTATGCCTGCAATGTGCAGCGCATAAATTCGATGCCGCAGGGCGATGCTGATGCTATAGTTACTGCGGTTAATGAGGGTCAAGAGAAAGGTTACAGGTGAAATCCAAACCTCGACCATACAGTCGATGACCCCATGCAGGTGCTTTTTGCGCATGCATGGGGTGTAAGCGTCGAGCGGCGTGCCGCCCGCGCATGCGTATACATATCCAGAAGCCCCCGGACGTCGCACATGCGGCCGCGTTCGGAGGAATAATGATGGGGAGCACCATTGAATTATCTGAGTGAGATGCTCAAATTGCCGGTCTTGGACGTCGATGGCGAAAAGCTCGGCGTGGTCAACGATTTTGGCATTGCTACCGGCGAAGTTTTTCCGCACGTGACGTCGCTCGCGTTCCGCGGACCCGGCAAGACGCCGTTTATGATCAGCTGGCGCAAATGGGTCGACCGTATCGACGAGACGGGTGTACACCTTAAGACGTCGGCCACCGAAATCCGTTTTTCGTACCTGCAGCCGACCGAACTCTTGCTTGCCCGCGACGTGCTCAACAAGCAGATTGTCGACACGCAGGGCATGAAGGTCGTGCGCGTAAACGACATCAAGTTTTCCATGTCGGGCGAAAACCAGCTGCGCCTGCTGGGCGCCGAGGTCGGTGCTCGCGGTCTGCTACGCGCCATCAGCCCCGCGCTCGAGCATATCGTCGAAGGCTTTATGAAGCACCTGGGCAAGCCACTCAGTGAGGACATCATCGCTTGGTCCTACATGGACCTGCTCGACCGCTCGACCAAGAACATTCAACTCTCGGTGTCGCACAAGACGCTCGGCGAGCTGCACCCTGCCGACATCGCCGACATTATCGAGCAGCTCGACCCGCGCCTGCGTGCGCAGGTGTTTGCACAGCTCGATACTGCCCAGGCCGCCGAGGCCATCTCGGAGTTCGATGACGACGAGCTTATGACCGAGATGCTCGAGGGCCTGTCCGATACCGACGCATCGTCGATGCTGGCCATGATGGACCCGGACGACGCTGCCGACCTGATCGACGAGCTCGATTATGAGAAGGCTGAGAAGCTCCTGCGCCTGATGGGCGTCAAGGAGGAGAAGGCGATTCGTAATCTGTTGGGCTACGAGGACAACACCGCCGGCCGCATCATGACCTCGGAGTTTGTCTCGCTGCCCGCCACGGCGACGGTCGGCGATGCCATCGAGGCGATTCGCAAACTCGACGAGGACTTCGAGAGCGTCTACTACGTCTATACCGAGGACCCGAGCGGCATGCTGACGGGCGTGCTTTCGCTGCGCACGCTGATCGTGGCCGACCGCGACGCCACGCTGGGCCAGCTCGCCTATCGCGATCTGGTCTACGTGTCGCCCGACGAGGACCAGGAAGACGTGACGGACGAGATGACCAAGTACGACCTGGTTGCCATCCCTGTCTGCGACGAGAACCGTCATATCCTGGGTATCGTGACCTTCGACGACGCATGGACGTTATCGCCGAGGAGCATCAGGAGGACCTGCAGATCGCCGGTGTCGGCTCGGGCGATAGCGCGTCGGACGACTCGACGAACGTGCTCAGCTGGTTCGTGCATCGTCAGTACTGGGTCGTCGTGTGGGGCATCGCCTCGTGCATTATGGCGACCGTGCTGGGGACGGCGCTGGGCTCCGCGCATCTGGTGGTGTTCCCCATGTGCGCCATGCCGCTCGTGCTGCTGGCTGCCTCGCGCATGGTGTCGTTCGTCAAGAACTACTTCCTCGAGTACGACGGTCACGACGACGAGCCCAAACCGTACCTGGGATTCTTCTTCCAGAGCACGGGTATGGGCCTGATCCTTTCGCTTGTTACTTACCTGTGCGCGCAGCTGGTGCGCACTGCCGCGTTCCCCGATGCCACCATGTTTGAGGAGCAGCTCTTTACCGGCTGCTTTAACATCGCTGCCGTCATTTGCCTGGTTGGCAACATGAGCGCTGTGATTTATCTGATGATGCTGTTCTGGCGCGATGAGCACGACCTCAATACGTCGGGTACTGCCATGAACGTCATCGCCGTCATGATCTCGTGTGTGGCGTACTGCATCGCCGCGGTGCTGCTCACCATGTCGGTCATGGGGTAGGTGGTCGCGTGCAAAATACGAAGCAAAAGCCGAGCATCAAGCAAAAGCTGACCATCGCCGCCATCTTTGGCGCCATGGGCCCCGGTCTGCTGGCGGCACTTTCGGGCAATGACGCCGGCGGCATCGCCACGTATTCCAGCGCGGGCGCCAGCTATGGCTATAAGATGCTCTGGATGCTTCCCGTCATGACCGTGCTGCTTATCGTGACGCAGGAGACCGCGGCGCGCTGCGGATGCGTCACGGGTAAGGGCCTGGCGTCGCTCATTCGCGAGCGCTTTGGCGTGCGCAAGAGCGTGCTGGCCATGGCGGCGCTGTTGATCGCCAACACGGCGGTGACCATCTCGGAGTTCGCGGGTATCGCGAGTGGCCTTGCTCTGTTTGGCGTTCCGGCGAGCATCTCGGTGCCGCTCGTGGCGCTGCTGGTGTGGATGCTTACCATGTCGGGCAGTTTCCAGCGCATCGAGAAGATTTTGCTGCTGGTAAGCTGCGTGTTCGTGACCTACATCGTCGCCGCGTTTATGGCCGGCCCCAACTGGGGCGAGGTCGCGGTCGACTTGGTCGTCCCCAATATTCAGAACGATCCCAGCTACGTGTCGCTCGTGGTCGCAACGATCGGTACTACCATCGCACCGTGGATGATCTTCTTGGCTCAGAACAACGTGGTCGATAAGAATGCGGGCGAGGACGACATCGTGCTGCAGCGTATTGATACCGTGAGCGGCTCGATCGCCGCTGATATCATTGCTGGCTTCATTATCATCACGACCGGTACGGTGCTGTTTCCGGCGGGTATTCAGATTAGCGATGCCGCCGATGCCGCCCGCGCGCTGGAGCCATCGCGGGTCAGTGGTCCACGGTGTTGTTTGCCTCAGGTCTGGTCGCGGCGAGCTTCTTGGCCGCTGCGTGCTGCCGGGCGTACGTCGAGTGCTATCTGCGAGGCATTTGGTTGGGAGCGCGGCGCCGACCGCAGCTGGGACGAGGCCCCGGTTTACCGCGGCATCATTACGGCTATCATTGGCATCTCTGCCGTGTTGGTGCTCATGCCTGGCGTCGATTTGTTCCAGATTATGATGACCTCGCAGGTCATCAACGGCGTGCTGCTGCCCGTAGTCTTGGTATTCCAGGTGGTTATCGCGGCGGATCGCCACATTATGGGCGCCAACCGCAACGGCCGCGTATGGAACGTGCTCACTTGGGCGACTATCGGCGTGATTACGGTGCTGACGGTCGTCATGTTTGCGCTGCAAGCGATGGGCTACAGTGCTTAACGCTCACTTTTGGTTCTTAACAGGCCGCCGCCATGGGCTGCGGCCTGTATTTTGTCTGCTATAGAGTGTTAGTTATATGGCAGTGGGCAAAAAATGCCAAATATGAGTACTGTTGCTAAGTGAATAGCATTTACATCCAAGAAGATAATGAACATAACCCATAGTATGTTCATTAAATTGGCTCCAATACGCCTTAAACCAGTCAGGTTGGCTGCTTTAGGGGGTTGTAGGGGATGCTCGGACGTCTTTTTGGGTGGTTTTGCCTGCGACTAAAATGGTAACAGTACTCATATTTGCCCTTTTTTGCCACGGACCTTTGAGGTCGCGGCGAAAAGGGCTTGTTTTGATTGTTTGGGGCAGGCGCGAGGCGCGGAAACGATGTCTGGAGCGGCGGAGCGGCTTGGAATTCATCCGCAGAGGTCTTCATTGGCCGCGCCAGGAGTGCCTCCAGGTGCCGGTAGTTAAGGAGCGCCCCTAACTGCCGCAGGGGGCGCGGCCACGGCCGACGCCCCTGCGGGTGTAAACAGATTTTGCTGCGCGTTACTTGTCGGTGCCCAGCTTGTGCGGCTTGTAGGCGAGGGCATTGACGAGTGCGTCGGCGGCGGACTTGACGGCTGCCGGCTGCGGATCGTTGACATGGTCCTCGGGGTGCACGGGCAGGTCTTTCATGACCGCATCGTGGATCAGGTTGAGGTACTCGGTCACGCCGGTAGTCGACAGGTGCGTGCCGTCGCCGTCGAACAGGTCGTTGCGGTTGGCGCTGTGCCCGTACCAGTCGATAACGCGTACATTCTTGTAGCGCGTGGCGGCGTTGGCGATGGCCTGGTTCGTGGACCCGACCCACGGCTGCGGGCTACGCGTGTTTACAAACACGACAATACGCTGCTCGCCGGCGTCGGCCATGATCGCGTCGACCTGGGCGTCCGTTACCAAACCGTTGGTGCCCAGGGCAAAGACCACGATCTTGCCGGCAAGGTTCTGCTGGATATAGCCCTCAAATGTCGCGCGGCCCGCATCAAACTGGCGGCCCTTTTCGGCATCGATATGGCTGTGCGGGAACACGCCGTCAAAGGAATCAACGGCGCGCAGTGACACGGAGTCACCGATCATCAACAGGTCGTAGGAGCCATCGGGGAAGCCGTCGTTGTCCTTGTCGGTGTCGTCGGCCGCCTGTTGGTCTGTGGGCGCGGTGTTTTGGCTTCCTTGTTGAGGCTTCGGCGCCCTCACCGCTCAGTGCGGAGGTCTCCGGCACAAAGATCAGGCCGCCCAGTGCAACGACCAACACGACAGCGCAGGCTGCGCAGACAGGGACGTGCGCGCGCACCCAGTTGGCGGGCGCGGTGGTGCCGTCGCGGAACTCGGATACGTGCGCCCAAAGGCGCCCTTTCTAAACGGCGTCTCGATAAAGCGATATGAACATTCGGCTACGGCGACCACCAACAACACCTGCAAAATGTACTGCCACCAGGCGTATCGTTGATGTTGGCGACCGGGTTCATGAGCAACAGCAGCGGATAGTGCCACAGGTAGATGCTGTACGAGCGTTTGCCAATCCACACGAGCGGCTCGGCGGACAGCGCACGGGCAACCATTCCCTGGGGCTGCACGCAGGCCGCGATGACCATGAGCGTGAGGATGGAGCACAGCAGCGTGCCTCCGCGATACTGGAACGCGGTGTAGCCGTTGGTGAGCGCGACCATGGCGGCAAGGCCAACCAGACCCACGAGGCCCAACACATCGATGGATGCGGGCGAGGACCAAAAGCGCACGAGGGCGCTCGGCTGTGCCGGGGCGGTCTCGGCTGCTTCGTCGGCCTTCTCGCCAGGCTTGCCCTCGGCGTTCTTGCCGTGCTTGGCGGCGCCAGCTAGGCGATTGAGCCCCAAACGACGAGCGAGACGCACCGGCGCCAGGTCGCGATCGGGGATAAAGGCCATCCAGGCACCAGCAGCAGCGAGAACACACGGGTGTCGGTGCCGTAGTACACGCGGCTGGGGTCGGCGGCAGGGTTATAGAGCACCATCATGGCGATGGCGGAGACAGCAGCTAGGCCCAGAACCACGCGGCGCGTGTTGGGCTTGCTCACATGCATGGATACCATGGCAAACAGCAGTGGCGGCCAAATCAGGTAGAACTGTTCCTCGATGGCAAGCGACCAAAAGTGCGTGAGTGGCGAGGGGTCGCCCAGAGCATTGAAGTACGAGACGTTTTGGGCAATCTGCCACCAGTTGTTGAAGAACAGCAGCGACGGCAGGATGTCGGGGCGCATCTTGGTGAGCATCACGTGGTTAAAGATGGTGCACAGCGCGCAGGTCACCACCACGACGGTCACCACGGCGGGGACCAGGCGACGGATGCGGCGAATCCAGAAGCTCTTGAGGTCGATGCGTCCGGTCTTAGCGACTTCGTTGAGCAGCAGGCGCGTGATCAGATAGCCCGAAAGCACAAAGAAAATCGTGACACCGAGCAGACCGCCCTGCGCCCACGTGAGGTTGAGGTGATAGAGCACCACCGCGACGACGGCAAGCGTGCGCAGGCCGTCAAGGGCAGGGATGTAGCGGGACTTGGGCGAGCAGGCGTCTGCTCCGCGGCGGGAGTGTTGGCGCGGCCCGCGTTGTTGGCAGAAGTGCGATGGGGGCTCGCGGTGCGTCGCGGCTCGTTGGCACGGCGTTCGCTCTTCACGCGTTCGTGCGGCGCCGGCTCGTTGCCCGTGCGGCGTCGACCGCGCGAGCCCGATTGCGAGAATTGTTCCATAAAACATCATCCAATGACGAGAATAATCAGCACGCCTTCATTGTAGCTGCCTGCTCCTGTGAATGCTTGCTGCTGGCGCAAGCTCAAGCGCGCGTCCACATCAAGTGAACTAAGTTATAGGGGGTGCGAGAGTGCACGATCGACGACTGGCGGTGGGTATAAGGCCCGCAGATGAGGAGGTTTCCATGGCAGATCGCGGCATCGTTGCGGTGTTCGGCAGCATGAACATGGACCTTTCGGTGGCGTGCGAGCGCATGCCGCGCGCGGGCGAGACCGTCGGCGGTAGCGGCTTTATCACCAACGCCGGCGGTAAGGGCGCCAACCAGGCCGTCGCCGCTGCGCGCATGGGTGCGCGCACGTGCATGATCGGCGCTGTTGGGCGCGATACCTTTGGCGATGCGCTTGTGGCAGGGCTCCAGGATGCTGGCGTGGGCGTGAGTTCGTGGCGCTTCGCGATGACGTGGAGACCGGTACCGCGACCATCATTCGCTGCGAGGGCGACAACCGCATCATACTGTCACCGGGCGCCAACCATGCGCTTGCGGCGCGGACGTTGCCTGCGCGCTGAGGCGTCTGGTGGCCCATGAGCTCGACGGCGACGCCAGCGAGATTGCCCCGGCTGCCGGAAGCGTCTTTATCGCCCAGGGTGAATGTGACCTTGCAGCGACGGCCGAGGCGCTTGTTTGCGCTCATGGGCTGGGGTTCTATACGGTCTTTAATCCGGCGCCTGCCTGCGAGCTGCCTGCGGAGGTCTGGCCTGCGGTCGACCTGGTCTGTCCCAACGAGACCGAGTGCCAGGTTCTGACGGGCATTCTGCCCACGGATGATGTGAGTTGCGTCGCCGCGCTCAATGCGCTGCTCGACAAGGCGCCGGCGCTGCGGTCATCACGTTGGGCGGTGCCGGCTCGGTTACGCTCGGCGATGGCGGTGAGCTGCTGCGCATGCTGGCACTTTCGAGTACGGTAGTCGATACCACGGCCGCCGGCGATACGTTTATCGGCGCGTTGGCGGCGGCTCGCCTAGAGGCTTGCCGCTCTTTGAGTGCATGGCCGCGGGTGCTCGCGCTCGGCAGTGACGGTGTCGCGCCTGGGCGCTCAGCAATCGATTCCCACGCGCGCCGAAGTTGAACATTGGTTTAGTTAAACGATAAAGACGGAGAAGCGGAGTAGAACAATGGCAATCAAGAAGCTGATCCTTGATCTGGATATGGGTGTGGACGATGCGATGGCGCTGGCCTATGCCATCGCGAGCCCCGAGGTGGAGCTCGTGGGCATCACCACGTGCTTTGGCAACGTGCGCGTCGAGCAATCGGCGCACAACTGCCTGGCGGTGCTCGATCTGCTGGGTCGCCCCGAGGTTCCGGTGTACCTGGGTGCCGACCGTCCTCTGCAGGCGACTGAGCTATACGCCGCCGGCGTCCACCGCGCTCATTCACGGCAAGAACGGCATCGGCGGCGCGAGCGTGCCCGCGTCGCCCTACGAGCCGGTGGGGGCGACCTCGGCCGACGGCAACGCTGCGGTCGATTATCTGATCGATGCCGCGCGCACCTATGGTCCCGATCTGGTCTACGTAGCGACTGGCCCGCTCTCCAACCTGGCGCTCGCCTGGAGCGCGATGCGGCGGCGATGATGTCCATCGGCCGCGTGGTCGTAATGGGCGGCGCCCTTACCGTGCCCGGTAACGTGAGCGCGGGCGCCGAGGCCAATATGGCGAGCGACCCCGAGGCAGCCGACGCAGTGCTGCGCTCGGGCCGTAAGCTCACCATGGTGGGTCTGGACGTGACGCATCGCGTGGTGCTCACACGCCGCGACATTGCCGGCTGGACGGGCTCGGGCACCATGGCGGGCTGCGCATTTGCGAGCATGGTCGAGCACTACATTGGCTCGTACGAGATGAACGCACCCTACCTGGGTGGTTGTGCGCTGCACGATCCGCTGGCCGTTGCCGTGGCGATCGACCCCACGCTCGTAGGTGCGCTCGGCTGCAACCTGCGTGTTGATCTGCTGGGCGAGTACCGCGGTCGCACCATCTGCGATGAGCGTCGCCTGTCCGATCCGGACAAGAGCGCGCTTGTGGCACTGACCGTGGATGCTCCGCGCTTCCTGTCCGAGTTCAAGACGCGTATGGCCCGTGTCCTTGGCTAAGTTGTCTTTTTGGGACGGGCTTTTTTTGACTGGTATGATTGGTGCGACCATTCGAACCAGCTAAAAGAGCCCCGTCCCAAATTGACTACCGAGAGGATCTGCTATGGAGCGCATTGCGAGCTTTTCCGTTGACCATCTGCTGCTTGAGCCCGGCGTGTATGTGAGCCGCATCGACCGCGATCCGGCAACCGGTGCTGCCGTCACCACGTTTGACCTGCGCCTGACCACGCCCAACAAGGAGCCGGTCATGAACACCGCCGAGTGCCACACCATTGAGCACCTGGCGCGACGTTCCTTCGCAATCATGCCGAGTGGTCGAGCCGCATTGTCTACTTTGGCCCCATGGGCTGCCGCACGGGTTTTTACCTCGTCGTGTTTGGTGAGGTGACGAGCAAGGAGATTCTGCCGCTCGTGCGTGAGCTGTTCGAGTTCGTCGCCGGCTTTGAGGGCGATGTCCCCGGTGCCGCTCCTGAGGAGTGCGGTAACTACCTGGACCAGAACCTCCCCATGGCAAACTGCTCGCGCGCCGCTACCTCGACCGCGACTTGGCCGATATCGACGAGAATCACCTGCACTATCAGCAGGCGTAAGGCTGCTTGCAGGAATAACGTTTGTGCCAGAAGCGCTCCCGCTCTTTGCGGAGCGCTTTTTTATGCCGAGCGCTCAAAACAGAACAAGATTGTTCTAGAATGTTCATACTGTCACACAAACGAACAGGAGCGAACATGCATATCTACTCTGTCTCTGATCCCGAGTTCAAGTCCTATGGCAACGTTTGGGATAACGTTCCGTCCGAGCTTACGTCGCCCGTGCTCGAGGCACTTGCCTCCACGCCCATCCCCGAGGGCAGCAAGTATGTGGCCTCCGCGCCCGAGCTCGAGGGTGTCATGGATGCCGATAAGCTGGGCTTTCTCATGTTTGGCGGTCGTCCCTTCCAGCTGGGCTGGTGCAACGGCCACAACACGCGTCTCAACTGCCTGGAGTACCACCGCGCGAGCGAGTTCAACCTAGGCGCGCGACTTATCCTGCTCGTGGCGCATCGCTGGGAGATCGAGGACGGCAAGCTCGATACCGCGTGCGTCAAGGCGTTCCGCGTGCCGGCCGGCACGCTTGTTGAGGTTTTCAACACCACGCTTCACTACACGCCCTGCATGGTCGACGACGGCGGCTTCCAGGTGATGGTGGCGCTTCCCGCTGGCACCAACGGCCCGCGCCCCGAGGCTGCAGCCGACATGCCTGCCGCTGGTGACAGCTACTGCTACTGGAAGGCCGACAAGTGGGTTCTCTGCCATGCTGACAGCCCCAAGGCTGCCGAGGGCGGCTACGTAGGCCTCATCGGTAAGAACCTCGACATCACCGTGGACTAGCGCATCGCCCCAAACCACCACAAAGGTGCCTGTCCCCTTTGCGGTGGTTTGGGGCGGGCGGATATCGGGAAGTGCCGGACGGGGGAGGCTGCCGGGCGCTTGCCGTCTGCGGATTTTGGGACATGTGGCCCGCTTTTTGGGCCCACCTGTCGGTACACTAAAGGCACTATGGGTACCCGCGAGCGACATATCGGCCACGCGGCCGCCCGATCCGCACCCGTGGCGGATCCCAGGGGCGGCAGGCTCTTCGCCATGCCGCGATTCCTTGTTGGCATAACACATCAGGTGTACCATCACCGCGTCTTTGCTATCGCCGGCGCCATCACCGCGCTGTTCCTCATGCTTTTGGCAGTCTTGCCGGCGCTGTTCGCCTTCGACCCCAAACTTTCTAACACCGTGCCCGCCTATAGCGAGGTGTCCGAAGAGGTCGTGGATGCGCTCGTCCATTCGAGCTCTCTCCCGCTGCTTGTCGCCGCAATTGCATTTTCGATTTGGGGCGTATCGGTCTATCTGCGCTGTTTGGACTATGTGTTGCGCCGCCGCCTTGTTGCCGTCGCCACCATTTGCACCCTGTGGATGATCGAAGTCATTCTCAAGTACAAGTCGTTCACGCCGTTCTATGCCACCGTGCTGTGGTACCTGTACTACGTGCCCATGACGCTCATTCCACTGCTCTACCAGTTGTGTGGTCTGCGCCTTGCGGGCCTGGAGCAACACCGCCTGGGTCGCCGCTACTGCGCTGCGCTGTGGATTGTGGCCATCCTGCTTATCGGATTTGTGCTCACCAACGATTTTCACCAGCAGGTCTTCCGCTTTGACCGTACGAGCGACACCTGGAGCAACGATTACACGTACGGCTGGGGTTATTTCGCCGTCCTCGTGTGGACGGCCTTTAACTTTGTGGCCTTTTTTATCCTGGTGGGCCGGTCCTCGTCCTTTCGCATCCAACGTTTCTCGGGCACGGCGGCGCTCGTGCTGCTGGGCGGCGCGTTCTTTGCCATCTCATATGCGTTGCGCGTGCCTGGGCATGGAGGCTCAACTTCTCGCTCGTCTATTGCGTCTTGTGCGTGGTGGCGATGGAAATCTGTCTCGATTGCGGTGTCGTTCCGTCATATCACGACATCGCCGGCATTTTCGACACCTTGCCGCTTGACTCAAAGTTCTAACGCGCGACTTGCAGGAAGTCTATGCCACGCCAGTGTCAAAGCCAATGCCGGTGGGCGTGCGCGAGGAGTTGCGGACCCAGGCGCACAGCCGCGCCCATGCCTTTGTCGTGGCGTCCGATCCCGATGTGATGTGCCGTGCCTTTCCACTGCTGGGCGGATCGGCCCTGCTTGCCCAAGACGTGTCGGATCTCAACGAGCTTAACCGTGAACTGGCACATCGTCGTATGGAGCTGCAGCGTCAAAATGAGCTGCTCGCCGCCGACTACGACCTTAAGACGCACCTGGCAGACCAAGAGGCCGAGACCTTGCTGGTCCAAGACGTGGACCAGGCGCTTGCCCGCGCGCTCGAAGGGATGTACGACCTGCTGAGCTCGCTACCGCCGTTGACCGATGAATCGTCTTCGCACGAGCGTTACCGCATGCTGCAGCGCGCCAAGATGCTCGTCGCCTATTGCAAGCGCAAGGGGTCGCTCACGTTGGCACAGCACGGGGAGAGCGGTTTTGATCGCGACCGCATTCAGCTCATTGCCAACGAGCTCGCAAGCGACCTGCGCACCATCGATATCGATTGCGCCTCGATTATCGCCATACGGCGCCCGATGCACGCCAGTACGGTAAGCGCCCTGTACGACTGCGTGTATGACTTTGCGTTTTTTGCCTACACCACCGACCATCCGGCGCTTATGTATCACTTGGGCGATCATGACCGATGCAGTGTCGAGCTGCGTGCCGCGCTTTTTTCCAACGATGATGCAGATCTTTCGCAGACGCCCGCTGCGCAAGAGCTCGAAAGCGCTCTACAAGGGCGCAACGTGGCATACCGCCTTGAGGGCGAGCCCGGCCAGCTGCGCATGATCGTCTTGATGCCGAGGGCGGGTGAGTGACGATGCAGATTTCGCTCATTCTTCCCCAAATCGTTGCGCTCGATGTTGTCTTTGCCCTGGCTGCGTGTCTGCAGACGATCCACGTCCCGCTCATCGCATCGCGCCGTTCGTCCTATAACCGTAAGGTGATTTGCGCCTACGAGGCGAGCCTTGTGCTTCACCTGATGATTTCGGCGCTCATCTTATTCGCGTCGTCTGGCTCGTATCTGGTGGCGCCGCTTGACGTTTGCGCCAGGGCAATGGGCGGATCGCTGTGGCTCAATGCCGTGATCTTTGCCTACGGCGTGGTGCTTATGGTGCACTATCGTCGCCTCGTCATGCTGGCCGAACTGTTGCTCGTTGTCGCCGTGACGCCGCCGGTGGTTTTTGCCATGGGCTCGGCGTGGACCGTTGTCCTTATCGCAGAGGGAGCGTTTTTCCTGTTTCGTTCCATCGCGGCGCTCTTGATGGACGTCCGTAACCGCCAGGAGGATATCACCGCGTTCTCGACGATCGAGACCATCAACGTGATTCCCGTGGGCATCCTGTATCTGGACCCGAGGGGCCGTCCGCTGCTCATGAACCGCTGCATGCGCAAAAACCTAGTGGAACTTCATATGCCCACCGATCTAGGTGACATGAGCGGCACATGGAACGACCTGCGCAAACTCAGCATGCAAATGCCCGAAAGCAGTAGGAACCGTGTGCGGATTAACTTGGATCGTTTTGGTGATGCTCGCGCGGTGATCGAGATTTCTCCCGCCGAGATTCGCCTATTTGTGCACGACGAGGTTATGGTTTCGGGCCGCCTCTTTGAGCGCATTATCGGACTGGACGTGACGGAATACGCACACGCCTACGACCGCTTGGCGCAAGCAAACCACCTACTTGAGCTTGCGGGCCAAGAGCTCCAGTCCCAGATCGAAGAAGTTAAAAAGGTTGCCGACAATGCGGCCTACCTACGTATGCGCGCCCGCGTTCACGATGTGATCGGGCAGCGCCTGTCCATTCTCCATCGCTATTTGGAGGAGGGGCGCCTGGACGACGAGTCGCTCGAGCAGATTGACCCGTTGCTGCGCTCAATTGCCGCCGATTTGCGCAGTGGCGGTGCCAGCGAGCCTGCAGAGCAGCTGGGTGATATCGTCCATGCTTTTGGCTTGGTGAGTGTGCAGATCGATGTCGAGGGTGCGCTGCCTGAGGACGCGCGTGTCGCCGCCGCATTTTTGCAGATTATTCGCGAGGCCTCGACCAATGCCACCAAGCATGCGCAGGCGCATCGTCCATGTGCGCCTGTGGCAGGAGGGGGCGGATGCTGACGGCATCGCGCACATGACGATTTCTAACGACGGGTCCCCGGCCTCCGTATCGTATCGCGAGGGAACGGGTATCCCAGGTATGAGGCATGTCGCACAAGATCTGGGTGGCAGCCTAGAGGTCCATGCCGTCCCTCCCTTTACGCTTGCGGTGTCCATCCCGCTCAACGCCAGCGCCACAGCTCAAAGGAGAAGCTCATGATCCGCGTCCTTATAGTCGAAGACCAGGCCATCCTGCGCGAGAGCCTGGCGCGTTCCGTTGGCGACCAGCCCGATATGACCGTTGTTTCCGCCATTGCCGATGCTTCCGAGGCCTTGGGTGTCGCGCTCAAGGAGCGCCCGGACATGATACTGATGGACGTATGCACCGAGCATGATTCCAACGGCATCGTGGCGGCGGCGCGCATTAAAGAACAACTGCCCGAGTGCCGCGTCATTATCATGACCGGCATGCCCGAGATCACCTTTGTCGATCAGGCCCGCGAGGCGGGCGTCGACAGCTTTGTGTACAAGAACGTCGGTATCGACGAGCTTTTCGCCGTGATGCGCTCCACGTTGGCGGGTTACTGCACGTTTCCCAAGCCGCCCGAGAGCATCTTCTCGGGCACGGCGGCCCTCGACGATGTCGAGCTGTCGATCTTGCGCCTTGCCTGCGAGGGTAAAAGCCGCCGCGAGATCGCGGCCGAGCTGTTTATGAGCGAGGGCACCATCAAACGCCGCATCTCGGAGATTCTCAATAAGACCGGCTACGACAACATCATGCGCTTGGCCGTGCGCGCAGTAACGGAGGGCAGCATCGTTCCCAACATGGAGCGCTAGCGCTCGTTACGCATCGGCATAAAGCGGCGGGGCCGCAGGATCAACTCCTGCGGCCCCGTCTGGCATGTGCGCGGATGTGTCCGCCAATCCGCGGCTATCGGTGTCTGCCGTTACGCGATGGTTGCGCTGTAGGAGGCGACGTCCTCGTAGGAATCGGTCAGGTAGCATCGATGCCGATGGTCGTGTTGACGAGGTCGTCAAGGCTATCGAGTGTGCCGTTCGAGAAGGTGAACTCTTCGGTGGCGTTGGTGCCGGGCATCAGGTGAGCCGAGAACCAGGCTTCCTTCATAGTGCCGTTGACGTTGGTCTTGCCGGAAGGAGCGTAGAAGGTCAGGTCCTTGTCGCTCTTGTTGGTGATGTTGACGACAAAGCCGATGTCGCCCCAGTCGTCCTTGAATTTCTCGGTGATGGTGATGGTGCACAGATCGTCATCGGCGACGGTGACGGCGGGGAGATTTCGACGTTCTGGACATCGTCGTCTTCGACGGCTCATCGATCTCCTCTTCCTTCTCGGCCGCTTCGCATCCTTCTTCACCGTACCGGACAGGTCCTTATCGGACTTGGTAAAGACAAGATTGCCGTCATCTTCTTCGAGGATGAGTTTGCCGTCCTTGAGCTTCATGTCGTGCGACTCATCTTCGGCGGTGATGGTTACGGTGGTGGCGTCCTTTGCCTCCCATTTAAGGTCGACGACTTCAAGGAACAGGTCGAGGGCGCCTGTACCGTCCTCATCGAGAATCAGGACGCAGTGGACACCCCAATCCTCGAGCATCTTCATGTACTCATCGGTCAGCTCTTCGCCATCCACGGTTCCACCCGAGAGTTCTCAGCTGCCGACGAAGTTGGCCTTGGGGTCTTTGCCGCCGCTGCTGCAGCCCGTCAGGCAAAGGCGAGCGCCAGGACGCATGTCAGAAATGCGAGTACGGACTTTTTGAACGTTGTCTTCATGGTGTCCTCCTTCTTGTGTGAAAACCCATAGAAGCAAATGCGGGGGTGGCGGATCCCCCGCCAATTACCAGATAGAGGGGCTAGGGCCGGGGCGTTCCGCAGTTGCTGCAGAACTTGCCGCCGTTTTCGCTGCCGCAGTTGGGGCAGAACCACTTGGTCGGTGCCGGGGCGGGTGCGGGACTGCCACACTCGGGGCAGAACTTGCCGGTGTTGG
>ENA-OQER01000700-OQER01000700.1-human-gut-metagenome-genome-assembly--contig:-NODE-700-length-17846-cov-2.257182_pt1 | contig 17846 bp, 25 predicted proteins | sample MGYA00242797_ERZ504639 | MGnify/ENA primary metagenome ERZ504639 (study PRJEB26092, sample SAMD00036306) | human gut metagenome | host: Homo sapiens | study: EMG produced TPA metagenomics assembly of...
CATTCTCAAGTGCACTGTGCCAGTTTCAATTGCGAACATTGTTCTCCAGTAAAGCCAGAAATCAGAATCAAATACCTCTTCATCAAAGAAATCTTCAATCTTTTTATCATAAAGATCCTCGTCCTTTGTAAAGAACAGCTTCATAATCTCCATACAGCCCTTCTGGCTTAGATTAAACTTTCCATCTGTATGTGCATCCTCACCCTGGTTAACTGTTGCCCTGCATAAAGAATAGTTTGGATCGTGCTTATTCAACCAGTAATATTCATCAAGTACAGAAGCACCCGGCTTTTCAAGTGATGGAATACTTCTAAACAGATCCATAGGCATTCAAAGTGATTCTCCATCTCTCTTCCGCCTCTCATAACATATCCTCTTGTAGGATCATTTATACCATCACAGGCACCACCAGCTATATCCATAGCCTCTAGTATATGAATATGACTTCCCTTCATCTGTCCATCTCTTATAAGAAAACAGGCTGCTGCCAAAGAGGCAAGTCCGCTGCCGACGATGTAAGCTGATTTATCATCAACACCCTCTGGTTTCTCTGGTCTTGCAAATGCTTCATAATTACCATTAGAATAATATATTCCTTTACTATTCTTTTCATACTTTCCACGTTCAGTATTTCTGTACTCCTCACGTTCATTTTTCTGTATTTCTCTTATCTTCTTTTTCTCTGTATTATTCTTAGTTTTAGCATTAACTGCTGCAACACCTGCACCTAACGCAAGCAGTGAGGCACCCACCTTTAAAGTTTTACTTCCAATTGATTTTTTACTCATATGAATCTCCTTTCTTCTGCAATACATTTATAGTTAATAAACCTCATAGTCAATGAGGAATTATTATCCATATCATTAATGTTTCTCATAATTCTCATAGCTTCTTTTTATCTTTGGAGTCTCGCTCCATATCTTATCAGCATATGGTTTCCAGTTATTGGCATATGGAACACATTTGCTGCAAAGATGCTCTGCTGACTCTGGTGATTCTAAATCTGTTGACTTAGCACCTGTCTCCTTTACCATTTTTTGAAGTATTTCAGGATTCTCAAGCATTGGACAAGGTCTTAAATGATTCTTATTAAACGGCTGATTTCTTCTATATGCCATAAATAATGGCTGATGCAGTATTTCAAGCAATGTATTGGTTCTTATGTTAGCTCCGGAATAGTGTATAAATACACAAGGCTCCGCATCACCATTAGCGTTGATATGGAAGTAGTTTCTTCCTCCTGCTATACATCCGCCAACAAACTCTCCATCATTCTGAAAATCAAATGTAAAAAGTCCCTGACCTGTTGTAAGACTTCTTATCTGTCTTATGCGGTCCTTCATATATATTCTTTGTTCAGGTGTTGGTAACAATTCAACAGATGCAGCATTTCCTACTGGCATATAATGGAAATACATAGCATATCTGCAGCCCTTATCAACCATAAGCCTGATAAATTCATCACTTGTAACTGTTTCTGTATTCTTTGATGTGTAGCATATCGAAGTTCCAAATACAAGGCCATTCTTCTTTAAAAGATCCATAGCATTCATAACCTTTCCATATACACCATCACCTCTTCTTAAATCATTAACAGCTTCAAAGCCTTCAAGACTTATTGCCAGATAAAGATTTCCAACCCTCTTCATCTCCTGACAAAATTCCTCATCTACAAGTGTTCCATTAGTAAATGAAAGAAATGCACAATCATTATGCTTTTCACAAAGCTTTATAATATCGCTCTTTCTTACAAGCGGTTCCCCACCTGTAAACATATAAAGGTATGTTCCAAGCTCCTTGCCCTGTGTCACAACACTATCCATTTCTTCATATGTAAGGTTTAACCGGTTGCCATATTCTGCAGCCCAGCAGCCCGTACAATGAAGATTACAGGCACTTGTCGGATCCATAAGAATAAGCCATGGAATATTACAATCGTATTTTTCTCTCATTTTTCTAATTGTCTTTGTTCCATTAAGAAATGCTTCAAAGCCAAGATTTAGAACTATCGTCTTTAACACACCTGGATCAATTTCATCTAATGCCTTGTTAATATACTTATTAATTGCACTATCCTTGTCTTCTATCTTTTTTTCTTATATTATTAAAATCAACATCTAGTTTTTCACCATCCATATATTTTTCTATAAAATCAACAAGCTTTAGTATCTCTTTTTCTCTGTCCTTATCAAGATTTTTTAATTACAACATCTGTTACCTTGCTGACTGCAATTCTTCCTGCTTTATGTGTTATTGTACCCATATATATCACCATTCCTGTTTTATCTTAAATAATTATATAAAGTTTTACGTTATCCACGCAGCTTTCTATCCGTCTTAACTGTATTTACCACTATTATAAGATTCAATACTCCGTCAAGACACAGATTCAGTCCAATAAGTCTTATCATAACCTTTGTTGTTTCACCTGGCATAAGTATAAGCATGATTCCAACTGCCGCAACCATAATTGCCATAACTAACATCAACCACCAGCTGCTTATTCCAAATCTTTTCGAATCAATGATGTCTGTATCTTAAGCGTGGCATCTATCAGCATCACGATTCCTATACACGTTGAAAGTATCTGTACAATGCTTGAGGTTTTACATATAAATACTATACCTACTATTGCGGCAACTATGCCAAGTGCCAGATCAAACTGAAATGCAAGCTGATATACATCCTTTGCGAAGTAGCCTATTATCTTTACAACTCCATATATTATGAGATATATACCAAATATTATGCATACTGCATTTAATGCAATTCCAGGTATCGCCAGCAACACAAGTCCTACAATAATAAGACAGGCTGTAAGCACACTGTACATATTCTTTATTCCCTTTATGTCATTCATAAGCATCCCTCCTTATTGCTTCATCTGATATATAGACATTAATACTTTTCTGCTTTAATTAATATAGACGAAACAAGGAGAATGTACATAATTCGTACATTCTCCTTAATCTGTCTGAATATTAAATTTTTATAAATCAATTGTCATTCAATACATTCCGTCAATCCGCTTTGCCTGCCTTCGATATCATAACCGGAAGTGTTGCATCTATTGAATCTGCTATCTTACCTATAAAATGCTTAAAATCAGCCTTCATTCCACTTTCTATCCACTTATATGTACTTCCGATTATGGCATAACTGTAAAAATATGATATAAATTCAAGATCCTTGTCTGATATATTCTGTCCTTCACTCTTTCTTGCAATATATCCTCTTACAATCTCTGCTGTCACTCTTTCAAGATAATTCGTTACAATATCCCTGTTCTTTGAATTGTATACATGTATCACAACATCCCTATACTGGACTAACAACGAAGCCGCCTTTATGTATTCCTCGTAAAATGAACCACCTTCGGCTACATCTCTTAAATTCTCCTCTATTGCCTGCGTAAATATACTGTTTAATACATCATATATATCCTTGTAATTATAATAAAAAGTATTTCTGTTAATTTCACAGTCATCACATATATCTTTAACTGTAACCTTATCAATTGATTTTGTCTTAAGCAGCTCTAAAAGACTATTCATTATAGCTTTCCTTGTAAACTTAGCCATGTATACAACTTCCTTTAACTATATACTTTATAGTTTATTCTACACTATTTTTATCATATTTTCATCATATTTTTATCAAGCTTTCTTATAGCTTCTGTCATATAAGATAATCTGTATACCAATGTATACAAGCATAACTATCAGTATATATCCAAGCATGTTAATCTGTCCTTCATCAGCTCAAATGAATTATATCAGTACAACTATTATCAGATTCTGAGGTTATTCCTTCAAGAGCTTTGACTGCATTATCCAGATCCATGATTGCTATAGATAGCGAAAATCTCCTGGAGAAGCATCTATATCGTGGATGTGTATTTAAATCAGGAATTATGAAAACCTCGGAAAATGTTAATATTACTAATATATCAGACGTACAATTACTTACAACAATCACTAACATGCTATTTAGTCAGACCGACATGAATAATAGGGATAAAAAATTAAGCAGAGAATATGTTGAAAAGTTACGTTTAACTGTGCTTGAATATATTAACCAAAAAACACTAAATGATAACCAGTTCAAAGTGTGATGGTTTAACCTCAAAACACAGTCAAACACTTTAATAGGCAATTCAATGCAGCAGCGTTAACAGCCATTCCACCAAAGCCGCAGATTCCAATGATTCCTATTTTATCTGGGTATCTGAAGGCAGCTCCAGCTATGAAAAAAGAAAAGAATTATTTGAAACCAGAAATCGGCTGTTGAAACTGAAATCCTGGAACTTCAAAAAACTCTTTCCCTCTTAAAATTCAAATGCTGGTATTATGAAACAGCAATGAAAGATGATAACGAAGATGCTATAAATGCTATGTTACCTGATAAACTTCCAAAAAATATACAAAAACTATATGACAAAGGGCATGAATGATTAAAATATCCTGATTATTATAAAAAAAGGTTTGGGTGTGTTAGTGTAATTACCAAATTCTTCACTAACTTTCCACCTTCTTCCGATTCCAAAGCTTCAGCAATTGTTCGCGAATCGGTGCATAATGTTCCCCAATAAGTCCGAAATCCATCTCCTTATAAGTCCAGACAGCACAGCCGATACCGAACTGTCGGAATACGGTATCCACATCCGTGAACCAGCGCAGGGTATCTTCTACAGGAGCCTGATCAATAACACCGAATTCTCCACAGTACAACATCACTCCGGCATTTTTTGCAGCAGTAACCGCTTCCATGACCATTTCCGTGATAAATTCTGTTCCATGGTCTGTGACCGTGCCTTACAGACTACTTCTCCCTGATATCCGATGGGCAGCGACTTTGTACGATAATAGTCCATTGCTTCCGGATAATAGATATCTTCTGTTTGGCTAATAGTCGATACCAATGTGCTTTCTGATGGGTAAACAGCAACGGCTCATAGAAATGGAACGTGAACAATATATTTTCATCCTTGGCTTCTCTAACAGTTTCAATGTCTTCACACTATTCCATTGAATTCCGCCGTATATAATAATAGTGTCTCTGGCTATTCGACGAATAGCGTTCACCGTCTCCACAATGAGCAGATTCCACGCTTCTGCATTTTCCTGCTCCACCACTTCATTCAGCAGTTCAAACGCAACATGAGTCTCGTTTGCATAATGCTCTGCGATCTTGATCCACAGCTTTACAAAACGCTTCTGCACCATTTTATTTGTAAACAGAATATTCTTTTTTCTTATCTCCGGCATTATTAAAATCGTAGCCATACGCTTTATGCAGATCCAGTACAATGTTCAATCCCTGCCGTTTACACCATTCCACCACTCTGGTCACATAGGCAAACCCCTCTTCTCTGGTTCCGCCATATTCATCTTCCAGTACTTCATAATCAATTGCCAGACGTACATGGTCAAATCCCATGGAAGCAATCTTACGAATGTCTTCCTCTTGAATAAATGCATCGTAATGTTCTGTGCTATACACACACTGAGATAAATAGCCGCCTAAATTGATACCTCTCTCTAATTTCATGCTCTTGCCCTCCTGATTCTTCGCAACGGGAAATTTATAACCCTACAGTTCTTCTTTTCTCTATCATATAATTTCAAACAAAATTCATATATCGTTTCTATGTTATTTTTATCATTTTTATGCTATATTATTTATAACTATCAGCGTGCCACTATCTTCACTCCACAAGTGAAAGAATCACATAGCGGTTTTGAAAAAATACTGTAATAATTTCAGAAAGGTATCCATATGAACATTCCTCAGGAACTTCTCTAATCAACAATATGTCCGCAGAGAATTAGAAACTTATCGCGCCCTTATGATCCGGAACCAGAATTCTACAGCTATGTCAGGCAGGGAAATACTGAAAAAGTAAAAGAATTGTGTCACGAATCTTTTCAGGAAAAGAAAGGTCTGGGTGTCCTTTCGGATTCTCCTCTTCAAAATCTGAAATACCACTTTACCATTACTGCTGCCATGCTGGCAAGATACTGCATTGAAGGAGGTATGGAAGTCACAGAGGCATATGATCTCAGCGACTACTACATTCATAAGGCGGATCAAATGAAATCAAAAAAAGAAATTTCCGCCCTGCACCCGCAGATGTGTCTGGATTACACTACTCGTATGGAAAAATTGCATAGAAATCATGCCTGCTCCCGTCCGGTTGCCCAGTGTCTGGAATATATCTATGATCATTTACATAATCGTATTACTGTCCCGGTACTCGCCGCTCATGCTGGCATATCTCCCGGTTATTTAAGTCATCTGTTCGCAAAAGAGATGGGAATTTCTGTCAGTTCCTATATACAGAATAAAAAAATAGAGACCGCTCAGAATATGCTTTGCCATTCCGATTATGCGATCTCTGTAATTTCTACTACCCTGGCATTTTCCAGTCAAAGTTATTTCACATCTGTTTTCCGGGAAAAAACCGGTAAAACACCAATGCAGTATCGTGCAGAACACTTCCGCACTTCCAGCATCAAATAAAAAGCTGGAAATATTCTTCCTCTGCCGTGTCATAACCAGATTATTCTAATGAAATAATATGTCAGTTTCCGCCAGAAAAAGAAAATGAGAGATTTCCTTAATTACGCCGGTTATTTTAAACTCTTTTTCCTTTTCATCTACTTTATCTCCGTTTTATGATAAACAAGATACATGAGTGGCACCATCAAAACACATAGGATTGGATAAATGACCAGCATGATTGGTATCGAGCCGACAATCTTACCGCCTATATGATATAAATCAAATGTATTGATAATCTCATTGATCTGCAGCAAGCGGTCTGGGAACACACCTAATATTCCCGATAAGAAGTCGAAATTTGATAGGAACAGCGGTAAAAACAGGATTGCAAAAGGTATTGTCACTGCAACAACTGCTGTATGCGTCTTTGCTGACACAAGCATAGACAGAAACAGGCAAAATACTGTTCCAATATATCCCGCAACTACCGTGAGCAAATACAACTGCATATAGGTGATATTGTAAAAGGATTTCCAATGCCAGAAGCCTGTCTGTATCATGACTTCTCCACCACCGAAGCCAAGACATCCCAATACCACAAGTGAATACAGCGATATTACAATAAAGTAGATAGCTGATACCACGATAAATCCTGCTATGATCTTAGATCTTGTACCCTTGTTCCTTCCTAATTTTGTTGAGAAAAATATGGAATCTGATTTCCAACTAAATTCATGGGAAAAGATACCTGACACCAAGAATGCTGACACAAGCATAATGAGCATAATAATCGTCTGAGCGTAACTCAGTACTGATTTCCAGCCATCATAGTCCTCATAGTATAAAGGTGTTTTCATCTCACTGTACTGTTCTATCAAAAATGCTTTCTCGTCTTCATCGAATAAACCATTGGCATCTTCGGAATTCAACCATTTTTCCAAACTCTTTCCACGGTTCTCATAAATCTGTCCCACTTCTTCTTTCGATAATGAATCAATGCGATAATAATTAAAATCTCTAAATTCGCAGAATCCCATATTGATCATGTCCTTGATTTCCGAAAACCTTGTACCTTGGAATCATGTAATAAGTTAGTAGAATCATCTCCAGGGCGAATTGGATATTCTTCACTGATCTTTTTATATTCATCCATGACCTCTTGTAATGCTGTTTCATCCAGAACACCTTCCCACTTCTGCTTTTCTTCCCGCAGACTCCTTGCCGCTTCGATTCCTGTATGAGATTTGCCCTGCTCATCCAAAAAACTGACATTTGTGATTGCAAAATAGCAGGATATCAAAAGTGAAAATAACAACACGACCAATGATACTTTACTGATGCTCTTAGAAAAGATTTTCTTAATTTCATATCTAATCATTCCATCTCACCGCCCTTTTCACCGAAATAATATAAGAACACGTCCTCCAATGTCGGCTCCACCACAGATGCTCCAGCAATCGGTGGCTCACTGGCAATAATACGAAGGTTCACCATTCCACTTTCCGCTTTCATATTAGACACCTTAAATTTTTTCATCATCTTCGTTGCATCTGCCTGTGATACTTCACACGCATATACCTTTTCCTGCATAGAAGCAAGTGTCTGATCAAGATTTCCCTGCTGCATGATTTGTCCGTCCTTCATCAGCCAGATTTCATTGGCAATATACTCTACATCTGAAACAATATGCGTCGATAAAATAACGATCCTATCCTCTGACAGCTCACTAATCAGATTCCGAAAACGCACCCTTTCTGTTGGATCAAGTCCAGCCGTAGGCTCATCCAGAATAAGAATTTTGGGATTGTTTAGCATTGCCTGGGCAATTCCTGCTCTACGTTTCATTCCGCCGGACAGCTTCCTCATCTTTTTATTTGCTGACTTTGTAAATCCAACCTGTGCAAGCAATTCCTTTACCCGTTTGCCAGCAACCATAGGTTGAATACCCTTTAAGCTGGCAATATACAGTAAATAGTCTTTTACTGTGAAATCCGGATAGAATCCGAACTCCTGTGGTAAGTATCCAAGCAGATTCCGATATTCTCCATCCATTTTGAAAATATCCTTTCCATCGCACAGAATCCGTCCACTTGTAGGTGGCAAAAGGGTACAGATCATTCGCATAAGCGTTGTCTTTCCTGCACCATTCACACCTAAAAGTCCATATACTCCATTCTCTATCGTCAGGTTTAAGTTCTCTACTGCCCGAAAGTCACCAAACTTCTTGTAACATTAACCATTTGTAGTTTCATATAGATTTCCCTCCATCGTCCAACATAAGCGATTGCAGTCATGTACCACCTTATACACAGCACCAATCAGGAAACAGCTTGCTAATCCAAATAAGATACTCCATACAGGAAATGTAATCTTAGTATAAATAAAATCATTCATTGTAACCACCCACCAGATCACGCTCCACAAAAAGCAACCAAACATGGATGCTGCTTCATTCAAAGCTCTGCTGTTTAACATTGCAAAGCAGATTCCGGCAGCAACAACCATTGGGAACAAAAACTGCACCAAAATATCCATAAAATGCATTCTCATACCCACACAGCAAACGAGCATAAATAGCGTTATCATAAATACATCCGCCACTCCTATCAAAAATACTCGTGCGGAATAGATCTGTCTGAGGGAGTATAGGCACGTTGCCTCAATCTGTAAGGAATCACTTTCTTTGTTTCTCCAAAATTCTGGAATAATCATAACGATAAAAAGGACAGAGGAAGTTCCTATTGTTCTCATCAAATATTCGCTATCATCCAGATAATTCATGAGAAAAAATGTCACTATCAGTAATGCTGCCTGCAACATCCACCATCTCTTTCGGATCAGCCGAAATTGAGAAAATAAAAACTCTCCATAGCTCATCGTATGTTCAGACTGAACTTCCATCATAATTTCCTTAGATTTTTGAATCGTTTCCAGAATCTTTTCTTCTCTTGGAATAACTTTTGCTTTTGTTTTATAGTTTTGCATCATCTTTTCCAATTCATCAGATTCCTCCTCTCCCAAAAGTTTTTTTAATTCTTCTTTTGCCCTTTTATGTCGGTACTTAACTAGCGGCAAGCCAATTTGTAAGATATCAGCTACCTCTTTTAGCTACAGTCTCCGAAATAAATTAACAGTATCACTTCTCTTAACTCTGGGGTTAACCTGCCAAGTGCCTGTTCCACATCCATTCGTTTTTCTTTCCTTAGGATACCGCCATCCGAAACCGGCACTCTTTCCAATATTTCCTGCTCTAAACTCTCTGCCTTCCATTTCTTTGCGTAGTTCTTACATAAATTACCTGCTATCACATACAGATAATTCTTTGCTTTCCCAATATGCTGATAAAATGTAATATTTTCCATGAATCGAAGAAAGGTTTCCTGTGTGAGATCTTCTGCTTCTGCCTGATCCAGACAGTGATACCTGCAATAAGACAGAATTTCTGCATAATATTTCCGTACAAATTTATCAAAAGCCTTTTCATTGCCCTGTTTCATTTGTAGAATCAAAAGAAAATCATTCAAGTTGCCCTCCTTTCCCATTTCAGTAATGTATAAACGTTTATTCCATTCTAATATGTATAACAACTGACTACATAAAAAAGATAGTCTATGTTTAGATTTCTCAAAAAAAGACACCAACCCTCTATGGTTGATGTCCTATCAATAGCATTTGTACTCCTATATCATCTGAAAATGTCCCAAAGCATCCTCAATTGCCTTTACCTGCGCAATATACAAACTTGATACCTTGTATCCTGTCTACTCCTTCACATAGTCCTTTATCGCTTCATATGTGGCGCCCTTCTTAAATCCTGACATATCCATATCTTCAAGAGACATCTCAACCTTCACTTTCTGAGAGTCGATTATACCATTGGAAAGTAAGACAACCGTCTCTACATGCAACAGCATCTTTGTTGGAACACATATCATTCGCCTCGTAACCCGAAAAAGAATACATATCATTATCATTCAACAAGTCGTGATTATTGCTCATTTTAAAGCTCCTCATTGTTGTTTACGTTATCGTCAATATAATCTACTTCATTGCCATCAACTTCTCCTATCAGAATTTTGTCAAAATCACTTTGATACAGCTTATCCTGTTTTACTCTATATTTTTCAAACTCTGTAAGTGCATGTTCTTCTGCTATCTTTGCAGATATGCTACCTGCATTTGTTAATATTTCTTTCTTACTCAGTCTTAAAATCCCTTCAAAACTGTTCAGCCCAATCTTCCATAGTCATCGGAACTTCTTCCTCTGCCCTCAGCTCTGCTAAATCCAGGTATGCATTGACTATTCTTGCCATTGAAGATAACTCTTCTTTTGTCAGATAGTTCTTCGCAATAACCACATCAAATCTTTGAATTTTACCATCCGGAGCATCCTTCCATGTTGTCAGCCCCATATTTTCCTTTTCACTATCTGCCCTGCGATAAATTGTTTCTGCAGCGGTTTCTCCATGAATTGCCCAATGAAGCTGATTCTGTACTCTTGCGAAGAATTTTTTTGTTGTTAAAGAATGTGCATCATAATCTATACTTGTTGCATTATATATCTGTTATTTTTGATAAAACCGTCTTTCTGAGAGGCGAATCTCTCGTACTCTTTCTAACTGCTCCTTAAAATAATCTTTTGTTAAAACAGTTCCAAAATTTTTTAATCTCTCATCATCCATAGCAAATCCTTTAACTGTAAATTCCTCAATTATATGATTTGCCCACTTTCTGAACTGGATAGCTCTCGGAGAATCCACTTTATTTCCTACCGCAATGATTGCACTCAGATTATAATGATTGGTATTATATGTTTTTCCATCAGCGGCAGTTATTCGAAATTTTCGAATAACTGAATTCTCATCTACTTCTCTATCCGTAAAATATTTTTTTTCAAATGATAATTAATCGTATTTGTCCCAACATTATATAATACTCCCATCATTTTCTGGGTAAGCCATACATTTTCATCAAAATATACAGCATTAACATCGCTTTCTCCAGTTGCAGTTATAAATGTAAGATACTCTGCTGCTGAAGAACGAACAATGCTAATTTCACGCTTGTTGTCTTTCATCTTGTCACCTCAATTTTTAATCGACTAAACTGCTTTATGAAGATTCATATATCTGTCTCTCGCATCCGGTATGCTTCTTTCATCCATACCTTTTAACACAAAGGTCAGCTTATATGGATCAACTATGCCATCCTCTGCCTGCTCTCCAACTATAACCTTCTCGACCATACTTTCAAATACCACTCTGTCAAATTCATCAAGAACATCTGCATCCTTCAGCTTGGCTCTGATAGCTTCATCTTATCTGCAATGTTTTTCTGTGATAATGCACAGTCGGTGAATATTGCTCTCTCTTCCTCTCATTTATCCAGTTTTTTGCTAAGCTCACTGTATTTATCGTCATAAGCTTCTTTAGTAAGTTTATCATCGAGATATATATCGGTTCAATTTCTTTCTTTTCTTCTCAAGACTGGCAATATCCTTTTCAATGCGTTTTAACTTCTCGGTGCTGTCGTCTTTTGAAAGTGTTTCTTCTATCGAAGAGAGAACTGATTCAAGCACATCATCAAAATTTTTCACAAGAAGCCCAAACATTTCCACAAATGCATTTTCAATGATTACCTCATCTATCGCCTTGCTGTGTGGACAATTCTATATCCCTTTGTTGGTTGCTGTTCTGCACTTCCACACAGGCTTTTTATGCTGTGTGTCCTGATGATGGGATCGCCTTGTCAGATTCGTACCACAGAAACCGCATTTGCACATACTGCTGAAAGCATATTTTCTTGCAAACTTAATTCTTTCTGTTTCAGATACATTCTCGTTTGTCCTGTATCTGCTTTTAAGAATCTCCTGCCAGGACCATATGTATAAAAGAATGAGTCGACGTGCCAGCATGTTGTAAAAGACACTCTTTTTCAGACATATGTGTCTGAATAGAACTTCCGATAATTTATCAGTTCTTATCGCTTAGGCTTTTATATATAATACCAAATGCACGCTTTTAAAAGTCATAGTGGGGACTGCTAGATACACATCAGAGACATCTCCGCCCTGATGCAATCTAGTAGTGGGATTTTCCCCTAAAACCCCGATTATTTACTATATGCCGTCGCTTTTTAACGGCATTTTACATTACTGACCTCTCTTTGTTCCGTCCTTACAAGAAGTGGCACAATCACTCCTTCTTTCTCAATACTTTTTATCAGCTCGCATAATTCCGTATTTACCTCCACCTTAAACAGATGATTCTTAAAATCATGCAACTGATTTATCTCCACATTCCGTATCGTCTCCATAAAATCGCCTTTCTCGAATACATCGAATTGATCTCACTTAAAATCCATCTGATACAATAAATTTCAGAAATAAAAAAGACCGCCCACTTTCAATTTCCTTGAAAATGAACGGTCTTTCACGCTTCTGTTATTTAGTTGAATGTGATATTGTTCAGAGCCAAGCAGATTTCCTGCAAAAAGTGCGAGTCAAGCTTGCTTACGAATCCATCCGATGTAGTGCCACTATTGTTTCTATATGGCCAGTATTTGGAAACATATCTATACAGCAGCCCTTTTTTACCTCATACCCACTCTCCTGCAACATAACCAGATCCCTTGCAAGACTTGTAGGCTTACAGGAAATATACACCATAGAATCCACACCATAATCAATTATCTTCTTAAGTGCCTTAGGATTGATTCCATCTCTTGGCGGATCAAGAACTATAAAATCTGGTTTATCCTTAATATTATCAAGTGCATTAAGTACATCGTCTGCTATGAATTCGCAGTTATCAAGTCCATTTATACCTGCATTTATTTTAGCTGCATCAACTGCCTCGGATATTATTTCGACACCTATAACTTTTTTTGCAACAGGTGCTAAAATCTGTGCTATAGTACCTGTTCCACTATAAAGATCAAAGATAACCTTGTCCTTAGTTGTTCCTACATAATCTCTTGCCTTAGAATACAGAACTTCTGCACCAAGCGAGTTAGTCTGAAAGAATGAAAATGCTGTAATCTTAAACTTTAGTCCAAGCAGCTCTTCTTCAATATAATCTCTTCCATATACTATATCCGTCTTTTCATTGATTACAGCATCTGCAACACTATCATTATAAGTGTGTAAAAATCCTACAATCTCACCATCCAGCGATAATGCTTTTAATCTGTCTGCCAACTCATCCATAGGAATATCGTTAACCGTAGTCGTTACAATATCCACTAGAATCTGACCCGTTTTTACTGCCTTTCTTACAAGCAAATGTCTAAGGTAACCTTCATGCTTCATTTTATGATAATATGTAAGCTTCTTCTCCAAAGCATAATCATATACACATTTTAATATTTTTCTGTAATCATTATCCACAATTTTACATTCTGTTACTGTGACTATGTCATACATACTATTTCTTTTATGCAGTCCAAGTGCTATAGGACCATCCTTTATTTCATCACCAAACGAATATTCCATCTTATTACGATATTCACTTGATACCGGACTTCCAATTATTCCTTCCCAGTCATAATCTGTCTTTATAACAGGCTCCAGAATCTTTTTAACCGTGGTTTCTTTCATCTTTAGCTGTTCATCATAACTTACAGTCTGATATACACATCCACCACATTTTCCAAAATGTTCGCATCTTTCGTTTGTTTCTGTATCTGACTGTCTTACAACTTCAAGAAGTCTTCCTTCACATTTTCCATGCTTCTTTTTATTCACCATAAATGTAACTGTCTGTCCTGGTATAGAATTCTTTACAACCGCCTTTTCCTTAATCAGTTGTCCATCTTCCTCTATTTCAACTATAACATTTTCCTTTATTAGGAAAAATCAACACTGTCTACATATCCTGTATATATACCACCTTTTTTCATTTAGAATTCCCTTTCATATATCACATGCTTTCCTATATATGTATATTTCTTATCCATACAGGTAAAAAGACCACTGACCGATTACATAACCTGCCAGTGGTCTTATATACATTATATTATTCTGACTAATTGATACGCTGCTTATTAATTCTCAAAGTCTTTATCAGCTTCATCTTCATCATCAAAATCATCTTCAAAATCATCATCATCGAAATCATCATCGAAATCATCAAGATAATCTGGTGTGAAATATCTGTATATAGCATATACGATTGCTGCTAAAGCTGCAACTGCTCCGATTACTGCTAAAACAATAACAACAACATTATTTTTTGTTCTTTTCTTCTACATCTTTCTTATGAAGAAGTTCGTTCAGCTTACTAGCTGCTATAAGTTCTTCAATCTTATCCTTATTCATAACAACCGCTCCTTTCCAGTCACATAATAAAGTAAATATATTGTATCATAATCATTTTTATTTGTCACCATATTTAACTACATCTTCAATATCTTATTTAGTAACTTTATTTAATTATATCTTCTTTTTTAATCTTCTTTTAATCACATATTTAACTATATCTTCTTTTTTAATCTTCTTTAATCACATATTTAACTATATCTTCTTTAATCTTGCAAATCCTGCAAGCATCTTTTTTAAGCCGAATTCATCAAACTTACAGATACCATATAGTCACGTTCACCATGGTCTATAGATATTACCCTGCCTTTGCCAAACTTACTATGTTCTACAGTATCACCTACAGAATAACCTAGTCCGCCTGATGATTCTTTTGATAAGCTTTTTCCTGTATCTTCTGATGATGAAGCTTTAATGGTTGTTTTTTTTAAGTCAAATATATCCATAGGAAATTCTTTTCCGAACCCAACCTTCTTGTTTACCCCAGCATTAGCTGTATCTCGTATAGCTTTCTTAGCTGAACCATATATAGTATTACCATATCCACTGCTCTTATACATTCCACCCGGCTTTGAAGCGCCACCTATCTTTACTCTGCCAGACTGCTTATATGTAGTATTTCCACTTCCATATCTGCTGAGTGCCGCCTTTGCATTGGCTCTTATATTATAGGCAGGCTGTTCTTCTGATTCATCTTTTCCACCATAAGATATTTTTCCTTTATATCCGGAACTGTTATTCTCTATATTAAGATATTCATCTGGTATCTCTTTGATGAATCTTGAAACCTTATTCATCTGTGTTCACCTCGTACCATACGCATTTGGCACTACTCAGTATTAAGTATTTCTCAGCTCTTGTTATACCTACATAACATAATCTTCTCTCTTCCTCAATCTCTGTTGGATCATCTGATACTATGGTCATATAGCTTGGGAACAATCCGTCTTCCATACCCGTCATATATACTATAGGAAACTCAAGACCTTTAGCACTATGAAGTGTCATAAGCATAACCTGTTTTTCTGATTCATTAAGATTATCTATATCTGCTATAAGCGCAACCTCTTCTAAGAAACCACTTAGCGTAGGTTTTTCGCCTTTTTCCTGACATCCAGTTTCATAACTCACTATTTTATTAATGAATTCATCAAATATTCTCCTGTCTTGCTTCTATCTCCTCTGCGGTTTCACTTTCAGCAAGACTTTCTATATATCTTGTATCCTCTAATACTGTTTCTGCCAGTTCTTTAAGACTCATGAACTGCTGTTTAGCCTTTAATGAACTTATAAGCGTAACAAATGGTTCTATCTTTCCTGCGCCTCTTTTTATAGTATCTATATTATCTGCTTCACATAATGCCTGCCAGAACGTATAAGCATTCTGATCGGCATATTCCTGGACACGTTCTATAGTAGTTGCCCCTATTCCTCTTTTAGGAACATTTATGATACGTCTTACAGCCTGTCCATCCATGCCATTATCTATCGTCTTAAGATAAGCAAGAATATCCTTGATTTCTTTCCTCTGATAAAAGCTTATACCACCATATATTCTATATGGTATATTTTCATCATGAGTTTTTCTTCAAGCACTCTCGACTGGGCATTTGTTCTATATAATATTGCAATATCATTATAATTCCATCCATCTCTTACGAATGAACTTATACTGTTTACCACGCCATCCGCTTCTTCATATCCATTTTCATAAAGTGTGTAATTAACTTTCTCACCCTCACCATTCTCAGTCCACAGACTTTTCGACTTCTTCCAACATTATTCTGTATAACCGCATTTGCTGCATTAAGTATGGTCTGAGTTGAACGATAATTCTGCTCAAGCTTAATAACCTTTGTTCCCTCAAATGTATTCTCAAAATTAAGAATATTTCGTAATATTAGCTCCTCTGAACTTATATACTTGACTGGTCATCATCACCAACAAACACACAGAATTACCATACTTTGCTGCAAGCATAGACACAAGTTTAAACTGTGAAGTATTCGTATCCTGATACTCATCTACCATAATATATCTGAATCTGTCCTGATAATAATTAAGTACTTCTGCATCATGCTCAAACAACTCAACCGTTTTAAATATAAGATCATCAAAATCAAGCGCATTATTAAGCTTTAGCGTTTTCTGATATTCAACGTATACATTGGCTATCCTTTTAGCATTATAATCCCCACCAGCATCCAGAACCATTTCCTCAGGTGTCATAAGCTCATCCTTTGCATGCGATATAGCATTCATAATAGTTCTTTCTTTAAGCAGCTTTGTATCTATATTAAATTTCTTACATATATCTTTAATAACACTCTTTTGGTCATCTGTATCATATATTGTAAAATTATTAGAATATCCTATTCTGTCTATATATCTTCTTAATATACGTACACAGGTTGAATGAAATGTACTTACCCATACCTCACCTGCACCATTTCCTACAGTTGCATCTACTCTCTCTCTCATTTCTCTTGCAGCTTTATTCGTAAATGTTATCGCAAGTATATTATATGGTGCTACTCCACAATCATCTATAAGGTAGGCTATTCTGTTCGTAAGCACTCTTGTCTTACCAGAACCAGCACCAGCTATTATAAGCAGAGGTCCCTCTGTACGCTTAACAGCGCGCTTCTGCATATCATTTAATCCATCTAAATTCATACACAACTCCTGTTTTAACTATATATTGCACGAACATGTATTCTTGTCATACTTATTTAGTATAGCAAATGTTGTGGAAATAATAAAGTGGAAATATTGTTGTTTAATTGAATATTAGTTGGTGACGAACGGACGACAAATATAAGCTACAGGCAGTTCTGCACACTATGTTCAATGCCAGAAGCTTCAATCGGCTGTCTCTAAGACTTTTTATATAGGTAGTTATAGGTGACGCTACCATTCGGACGCGCCGTCCGTGGCGCGGCTCATTGCTTCGTACATCCATGTACGAAGCTAGCTGGGTAGCTAAAAAAAGTCTAAGAGTCAGCACGATTGAACTTCAAGTGCA
>ENA-OQER01000701-OQER01000701.1-human-gut-metagenome-genome-assembly--contig:-NODE-701-length-17839-cov-2.356256_pt1 | contig 17839 bp, 17 predicted proteins | sample MGYA00242797_ERZ504639 | MGnify/ENA primary metagenome ERZ504639 (study PRJEB26092, sample SAMD00036306) | human gut metagenome | host: Homo sapiens | study: EMG produced TPA metagenomics assembly of...
TTGCTACATCTTGAGCATTTCTGATTAAATCTTGAAAAGCATCTATCGGTTTAATTAAATGATCTGATGGACTTACAAATAAAACCTCATCTTTATCACATTGCAGTACATCCTGACAATAACTCTGCGAGCAGGTCGCCAAGCACTCGCGCCACATCGATCGACTCGATATCCGTCATCGACACGTTGACGGACACCGGCACCAGATTGCGCCCTCCCCATCCCAACGCGACAGCATTTCACACACGGAACGCCAGATGAACAAATCGAACCGCGTGACATTGACTCACGTTCAAGCAGAGGAATGAATTCGCCGGGAGACACCAAGCCATATTCCGGATGATTCCAACGCACCAACGCCTCCGCACCCACGATTGCGCCGGTTTCAGCATTGCATTTGGGTTGCAGGTAGAAGCAGAATTCGTTGTTGTCAAACGCCTGGTTGATGTCGTCAAGAGAGAATCTGGGTACGATTTCGTCGTTGCTGGGCGCCCTGCCCGTGGATTCCAGCCGCGCGCCTGCGGCAACATCGAATTGATTACCCATGATACTCACCGTTGTACTGTATCAGCGTCACGTCTTCGACACCCTCAATGGCGCGAACGCGTTCCGCGAACGTCATGTCCTTATCATCACAGAATACTTCAACCGCCATTTCCGTGCGTTCGCCACGCATGGTTTTGGACTTTACGAAGAATTTGGTGCGTCCGAACGCGCGCGTGATCTCATCTCCCACTACATCGCCCACATAGTGGATCACCGCAATGTACACGCGCCCCTTGTCTTGACGCGAGTAGAACAGCGCCAACATGCCGATCATCACCAATCCGGCAACAATCACCAGCACATACATGCCGGCGCCCGCCGCAATACCAGACGTGATCGCCCAGAACAAATACAACAGATCCATCGGATCCTTGACCGCGGTACGGTAGCGCACAATCGATAATGCACCGACCATACCAAGCGAAATCACAATATTCGTACTGATGGCCAGCGTGACCATGCAGGTGAGCACGCACATGCCACCAACGTAACGGCAAAACTGCGCGAATACACCACACCCGTGTAGAAACGGCGGTACACGCAGTAAATGACGATGCCGACGATCAACGCCACCAGCAACGCCAGCGCCATTTTGGGCACATTGTATTGGCCGAAGGATTTCAGCACCGACTTTTTGATCATGTCATTGACACTCATATGGTTTCTTTCTCTCCTGCTTCCTTGATTCGTAACGTTTGTTTTTGCCGGAATGCCAGTCAACATGCCAGCCGATTACAGGCTTGGCTTTACAGGCTTGGCACGCTCCAGCCTTCCTGCCAGTAGTCGAATCCCCGCAAATACGAGGCTTTGTCGTAGCAGAGCACGTATTTCGAAGCCGATGTCAACTCCTGCGCCTTGCCGGGCAGCAGATCACGCACCACTTGCGGCAGGAACTCGGTGAATTTGACCTCCATCACCAGCTTGCCCGGCTCAAGCACGGGCAGTACCGGCAGCGTGGAGTCGAAAACATCGAATCCGCCGACCGCCGCACGCACGTTCATATCGAAGGTGATGCGTACGGTTCCGGCGTCAAGAATCCACGGTTCGCGCTCATAATCGACGATCACGCGAGGGCGCATCACATTGCACATGCATTCCACATAAAACTCGCGGCACAACTGATACTCGCTGTCACGCAGAAATTCGTAATTGCCGGCAAGAATACGGTCGAACTGCTCGTGCGTGAGCGGTGCATCCTCCTTGTAGATCCAACTGTCGCTTTTGCGTTTGCGTTCCAGTTTGATCACACGATCGCTGTAATCGTAGATGCGGATGCGGTATTTCCTACGCAGCAGCACACCGTCGACTTTTTCCTGATATGCGGTGTTCCAATAATCGTCGAAATACAGGCTGCGAATCATATAGCCGCCGTTTTTCGCATGCTTGTCGAGGCCAAGCAGCGGCGCCATACGCACGTTCAAGTCGGCTTTTTGCGCGTATGAGATCAGATATTTGAGCTCATGGCGGAACCGTTCCTTGGCTGTACGCGGTGGAACGGATAATTCCTCGCCGACGCGATGTTTGATACGTTGCAGCAGCGACGTTCCGCGATTGCCACCATCACTGCACATTGGCATCCTCCACAATGCTGCCGTCGGCTTTCACATAGAAACACTTGGTGCCGTAGATCTTGTTGCCGTCGGTGACGTAGTAGTCAAACGCGTCCTGCGTCTCGCCTGATGCATTGCGCACGCTCACCTTGATGAAGTACTGGCCTTCACCAGGCATATCCATCACGGCTTCCGGCAATACGAGGTCGCTCTGTGTGAACACCACGTCTTTGCCTTCGTAATCCTTGGCCACGGTAACGCTATAGCGCAGATCCTCATCGTTGAAATCATAGGAGACATCCCAGCTGAGTTTGAGCTTGCCGTTGGTAGGAGTCGGCTTGCCGATATAGAACGGCATGGGCTTATTGAACCCGGTTCGGTACGTCTGGTAGTTCTGTTCGATTTCGCTATGCAATTGGTTTGCCACCGTGTCGTATTGGCTTGACGTCAGAGGCTCATGCATGGAGTCGGGCATCTTCCGCACGTATGGTTCAACGATGGAACGGTACCGCCGCACCATGGAATTGATGCGATCGGCGCTCATATACTTGTATTCGTCTTTCACGGCCTTGCCGAGCGCGGTTCGGAACGACTTGGTTTGCAGACAACGTCGGAACAGTATGTTGCCCCAATAGTTGCTGACACCGTTCTCCCAGCTTTGGCCCTCGGAACGTTGCCTGATCTCGTATTCCTTGCGCATGAGCATACCATCGTTATCCCAGTCGAGCAGGTAAAACGTATCCGAATTCGTGGGACTATACAGGTACATATTGCGGCTTTGCGTATCGATATTGCCGGTCAGCAATTGGAATGCCATCCAATATGCGAGATTTCGGTATCGAAATATTTGCCGAGGATGTCGCCCATCGGCACTGAATAATCATTGAGATCGTTCAGCATGGCGATCAGTTTGGTATGGTCGTTGTCGCCTTTGATTTCCAGTTTTTCTTCGAATTTCGCTTGATCGTAGTCAGGATCATCGGCGAGTTTGATCACGTCTTCGTCTCGATAGAATTCGAAATAATTGACTTTGTACAGCTGTCCGTTTTTATCGAGTCCGTGCACCTGCAATGCGGTTTTGTTGAGCTGTTCGACTTGCGTGTACAGACCGTAATCGTCGAAGGAATCCGATCCGCTGGTCTCGTCTTTCACGTACAAGTGCACGAATTGCGTGCGCAGTCCCATCATCTGGTCGATGCCTTTGATGAGATCGTACGCCATTTTGTTACGGAAACGCAGACCTTCGCCCATATGCTTGTTCAATGCGATGGTACGCTGCCCACGCCACTTGCCTTTGCCGCTTTTCAACTCGATCTTGTAGTTCTTCTGCTCGTTTTTGCTCGATGACTGGCCACGTATCTGCACGGTGGCGTTCGGCGCGCTTTCACCAAAACCAAGCTCCCCGGAAACCGGTCCTTGTTCGTCGCCGACCTGCAGCAAACCATTGACCTTGTAGCGGTCAACGCCCATGGCCGCATAGTCATCAACGGAATACTGGTTGATTTCGCTCCAGCTATGGTCGGTGCCTTCCGACGAATTACCGCGCGATACCGTCAAATACATGGTTTCGACACCGCTGTCGTCATACACCTTGTATAACGATTCGTTGTCGCGCAAGTGTGCGCCGTCGATGCTTTGTTCAGCGCTTTTCTTGACTTGCTCATGCGTCTGTGACGAATCCGATGATTGCGATTGTTCATTATCGTTGGGTGATGAAGTCGCACATCCGGCGCAGGAAAGCACCGTCAGCATTGCCGTCAATGCCGCTATTTGCTTGACAAGCGTGGTAATGGCTTTTGTGTTGCGTCGGTTCCACCATGTCATGATTTACGATTCCTCCCGATTATGACATCCGTTTCTGCAATATTCGCCTTGTCAGAAGACCGTGCATGCCCTGAGCGATGCAATGATTGGTCGACCCGCTGTTCGCCATGTTCAAGCAGTATGCCCAGTTCGGTGAAACGTCCACGTTTCGTTTGCGCCACAATCGGCTGCTGCCCCAGCACTCGGTATGCAGATTGTCGGTGTATGAGGCGAGCCGGAATGTCGCATATATGGCGAACAGCGATGCCCCCATCAGAAAACCGAAACCGAACAGCGACGTAGTGAAGAACTGTCCGATTACTGTGAACACAACCGTCGAACCCGCAAACAATGCCGACGCCGTCAATGCACCGGAATAATCGGTAAAATACAGCAGAATCAGCATCACGGTGTTGCCGACCGCATAAAGGGCATACCCCACGCAGAGCACACGGAAATATCCGTGCATCACATCGCTGAATCCTAAAGGAAGCGCATTCAGCACCGTTTTTTCCAATGAAATCACGGCAGCGGTCACCAACAATTGCTTCAATACCGTGTAATGCAATTCTCGATTGAGCACAGCCAGCATTTCGTTTTCGGCAACGGTAATGTCTTTGACCGTGCCTCCATCATTCAACAGACTGTAATACGACCGATATGTTGGGTAGAAATTGACCTCCACCGACACCACAAAATTCACTGTGGTGATCAGAATCGTCAAAAACGCCAGCATGGCGGGCACATCGTAATATGGCGCGCCATAAAACAGACCCTTCACCTTGATGCCGAGCGGACCGCACCATGTGATCACCAAATGAGCGAACAGGCCGATGGTGGTCAGCAATCCGGTCAACGCCAACGGCAGAAACTGATCGACCCACTGCAAAAACAGCCACGGATGCTTACGACTTTGCGGAAAATAACGATGCAACAAGAGCACATCCCACACCAGCATCACACCATAGCCAAGCACCACTGCGAACAACAGCGACTCCACAGGAGGGCAGGCCAACGCAAGCAACGCGCATGACGTAACGAACGCCACCAACACCGCAGCCACGAAAGAATACAGAATGCTTTTGTAATCCTTGATGGCCGTCAAATAGCTCATCGCATTCCAGTTGACGATCATTTCAAGAAACAGCCACAAACACAACGCGCCCTGCATCAACGTGGCACCGGAAAACAGCAGGAAAACCGTGTACAACACCGCGTCCACCACCAGCATGATGCCAGTAGACCCCCAGAACGACGGCAGAATCATCTTCTCATCGTGATCAAACAACATATCCGCCAGAAAACGGGTGACCGGCATCGACAGAAAACTCGTCAACACCAACGAGGCAAGCAGCGTGTAGGTGATCATGCATACGAGCAGATCGCGGTCGGAGCGGCCCACCTGCCACCAGCTGCTCACGATCAGCACGCCGAACTGCAGGAGTACACCCAACAGCATCGGACCAGCGCAAATCACGCCGGCATAGCCGTAGGCTCGCAGCATCGCCATCAAGCCTCTACGGTGGAACAGTTTCTTCAGTTCAAATCCAATACCGGCCATATCAGCGCTCCAATCCGAACTGATTCAATCCGAACTGATCCGCGGTATCGCTATACACTTGCGATAATCGTCAAGCATGCGCTCATGCCGGTAATAGGCGTTCACACGGTTACGGCCAATCTGCCCATGGTCTCACGCAGCGTGCGACTGGAACACATGCGTTCCATGGCTCGGCTCAGGCCCTCGCGGTACATCGGGGGCACGTAGAAGCCTGCCGTGCCGAAATCGTCGCCTTCCTCGCCTTCCAAAAGCTCACGGCAGCAGCGACGTCAGTGGTCACGCAGGGGCGTGCGGCTGCGAACGATTCCAGCACCGACAGCGGCTGACCTTCGGAAATGCTGGTCAACACGGTGAAATCAAGCTTGCGCATGTATTCGACCACGTTCACACGGCCGGTGAAATCAAGATTGCGCACACCCAACTGTTCCACAAGCTCATAGCATTCGTCGGCATACTCCTGATCGTCAACACCGCCGAGAATATGCAAGCGCACATTGTCGACGCGAGAGGAAAGCTCATGGAACGCGTGAATCAGGGTTTTCACATCTTTGATGGGCGCCATGCGCACCACCGCGCCGATATCAACCCAACCGTCGTCGGGTTTGAAAGGAATATCGCAGAAACGTTCGTATTGAATGCCATTGGGAATCACCTGGCAGGCATCGGCGGGCGCACCCATGCCAATTTGGATAAGACGGGCACGACCGAACAAGCTGGTGATGCGCCACGCACGATGGTAGATCTGTTCCGAAAGCATGTAGAAGAAGCGGATCCAACGCGGCCGGAAAGCGGGCGACACCCATTCGGCGGAAATAATCTCCTCTTCACGTTCGCGCGTGTAAATGCCATGTTCCGTAAGCAATACCGGCGCATGGTTGATGGAACCGCCCAAACAAGCCAACAATCCGCCATATCCAGTGGAAATCGCATGGTAGATCTGCGCTTCCGGCACTTCGCAGCCCATCAAGTACAACACCGGCAGCAACATGGAGCGCACGGTATGGAAAGCGTCGGCGTAGGCCACATACGGATATTCTTCCATGCAGATTTGCGTAAACAAGTCGATGAATTCACGGCTTTGCAGGAACGACAGCGGATGCACGCCTCTGGTGTGGAACAGGTTGAACAGCACATCCCAGTCTGGCTGCCAAGATTCACCAGTTCGCGCAATGACCGCAATTCCTCTTCGGTGAACGACACTTGCGCTCGTTCACGCTCAGACGCAAGGCGTCGTCGAGGAACACCTCATGCACTTCCACCACATTGTCGGGCAGGTCATATACGAATTTGCCGCGGTCTTCGGCTTTGGCGCCGATCACCCACAATACGAACTCGTGCTCTTTCATCGCTTCGATATAACTGTGCATCCACGTGGACACTCCACCATACACGTACGGGTAGCATCCTTCCAAAACCAGGCAGATTCTCATGCCTCTCCCCCAGTCTTGCGTTTGATATGAACCGTGGCGTTCGTGGCTTTGAGCAGATACAAGTTGCCGGTCAGCTTGGTGAGGCTTCCGCCAGAACCCTGCCAGGCGTGCCATTGTTGGCACGGAACATGAGCCATCCTTGATCGGTGAGGTTGCCAAGTTTCAGATCCCAACTATCGTCGGACGTTCCATCGAAACGGTCAATCCCGAAAAACGTTGGATGGCTGCGGCACATTCCGTGCCTGTCTGCATACGAATGGACGGTGCCGACGATTCCAGCCAGTCAAGATAGTTTTCCAATCCCTGGTAGTACTTCTTCCATCCTTCTTTCGCTCCACGATCTTCATCAAGCAGATCGTCGGGATGCATGAAGTGCGTGCTCACATAGTGCATGTTCAGTTCGGAAACCGCGGCAAGACGCATGTACGTGTCGCCCACCATGCCGCCGGACACGATACGTGGAGCCTCCACCACGCCATCGGCCGCAACACCGAACTCCTGTATGTACGGCAAGGAACTGTCGGAAGGCATATACGTACTGGCGATGGCGCGAATCTGCGGCACATCCTCACCTATGATCTTTCGTCCCTCTTGGGAAAGGATATTCGACGGCGGCACGTATACCGACGATGTTGCGGCCGGCAATACGTCTTTCTGGAATGCGATCAGTTCCTGCAATGATGCCACAATGGCTCTGCGATTCGGCCATTGCACGTACGTGTATTCGTTGCCGTAATCCGTATTCGGCAACACCAACGGCTGATGGTTGTACCCGTGATATCCGATTTCGCCGTTTTGCCGAAGCAGCAATCCCCCATAATACTCGAATTGTGCGCCGTCCGTCTGCCGTACCGGATCATCCTTGGTGTCATCGCCGTAATTCTCAATCATCACACCGGTGAAACGAATACCGTACCGTTCCGCAAGATGCACCAATCCGGCCACCATACTTGAGAATAGAATTCAGCAATACTCATGTTGTAGTCACGTTTGATGTATTTGCCATTGCCGGACGGTATTGGAGACGGAAAATCATCCAAGTAGAACGCCGCGCTGTTGATCACCGGATAGGCCGTGGCAGAACCGAGCAGCTGAATGCCGAAGCGTAAAATCCTCGAAACACCTTGCCGTAAATACCGATATTGCACACCACCGCCGAACCTGAATTCACGAACGTGCTCCAAATCAACGGTGTGCGCCCATTACTGCTGACGGCCTTGACCTGTGCGCGATCATTCAATGCGACACTCAGCGACGATTCAAACGGATCGCTGAACGTGTATGTCTGGCCGCCGCCCAACATGAAATCCTTGGAGGGTGTAATGCCCTTAGTCACCACATATTCGTATGCGGACGATTCAATGCCGATCTGCGGGCCGATCACATCCAAATAGCCGGTTTTTTCGGGAGTCATGGCAAACATGACTCCTCCGCCCTTTTTGGCCCATTGCATGATTTGCAGCACATGCTCGCCCAGACGGTCGAGATTAGGCATGGCCACCACTATGGTGCTGTAGTGAGTCAACGCTGGAAATTCAGCGTTTTCGTCAGCCACGTCAACCGTAGTGGTGGGGACTTTCATATCAAGCAGAATCTGGTCGAGCATGGCTTCGGCATCGCTGACGCCCTCCTGCGAACTGTCGACCACCAACAGATTCGTAGCTTTTTCGCCAGCGATGGCATTGGCTGCAGGAATGGCTTTGTTTCGATCCAAATACGTGATGTCGAACCGCGTGGCACCGTAATGCACGCCCAAGCTTTCCACCAGCAACACCAATGCGATGGCCATGAACACGGCCCACACTTTGACCAAACCTTGCCAGCGGAATCGTTTCCACTTAGCCAACACGTCTGACAGGAATCCTCTGATCATGCGCGTTCAGCCTCCTTGGTTCCGGTCCAGAACCGCAGCACACGTCTTCCTTGGCCACCGAGATAAATATGCTTGCTTTCGATCTGCTGAACAGTGTGGCGCAACGCATCGCCATCATTGCGTGCGGCATCGAGTCGTAGACGCATCAGCATACATCGCCTTGATCCGGCCACTGTTCCATAGCGCCGTCAATGGTGTGCGCGGCATCATCAAAGAGTCCAAGATCGATTTGCATTTGCGCAAGACGGCACGCAACGTAATAATCGCCATGTTGGCGAAGTCGTTCCTGCAATACTTCGGCATATCGCTGCTTCTGCAACTGCAATGCGTATCCTTGCGCAATACCGGAATTGATATATCGTTCCAGCGCATCGCAATAGCGTTCCAACATCGTTTCGGAATTTCGATGCTGCAGATAATCGTTGCGGCAGCGCTGCAATGCAAGATCTTCCTTGGCACTGATCTGTGCATGGCGGTAGCCGCGTAATGCACGACCTCCACATCCTCATTCAGTCGGGCCTGCGACAGCGCATCGATATAATGGCTGGGATTGTCGTTGAGAATGGACATCACCAGACTGCGACGCTGACTCGAATCGTTGACGATCAACGCCTCTTCCAGCGGCACGGTATTGACGAAATCGGTACGTTCCTCAACGAGAATGCTTCGACGTTCCTCATCGTCCACGCGCATCTGTTCGAGATCTGGAGCCGTATGCTCGCCCGCACGAATCAGCGTACGCACATGCAGCAAGAGCACGCATAACGGCCCCCACAGCGGCACCAACAGCATAAAAGGAAGCAGACGCCTTCCACACGAAGCACGCCAAAACGAGACAATACGCACATCAGCACGCATACCAGCACATGTATGACGATAAGCAGCATCGTCACTACCGTTGTGTTCATGCCGTGCCGCCTTCGTGCGATTCGGCGGCCACTTGTTCCGAAGCCTCATCCAGCAGCGCGTCTTCCTCTTGCCCGGAAACGCGTGTCACATGCAATCCAGCTTGGGCCAAACGCTTGTTGATGATAGGCAGCTCATGCTTGCCGGCCTGGTTCATCAACACATACACGTTGCCGTCTTGCAGTACACCCGCCTCGTCCGTCTGACGAATGGCCCCCATGAGACGGCTGCCATCGTCTTGCCAAGCATCATCCACACGCAGCAGCAGGTGATCGCTCATATGGTCGTGCTTGAGTTCGCTGGCGGCAAGCACTTGGGTAGAAACGCCCGAGTGTTCAGGAATTCGGTGCCCGGCACCAGCATCGCCTGACGCGCCACATTCTCATAGTCGAACGCACGCACCATCGCGGATTCCACCAAGCCGCACATGATGGTGAACAGGTTCTGGAAGTACAGATTCATTTGGTCGGGCTGCGCTTTGGCAAGCACAATCACCACGGCCAGCTTGCCATCGGCATGCACGCCTGCCGCATACATCGGAAGGTCCGGTTCGAGATTGCGGTTTACCCACAATCCACCATGATCCAAAGCTGTAATAATGTTGGCATAATTCTCAAGCAGCGCCGACTTGCTGAACAGGGATTCGGTTTGCGGACTCGCAGCCATCAAACGCGCGAATCGACCGCCGCTGTCAATGCGGTAAACACCGAAACTATCGCCGCCCAATGTGTCTTGCATAATGCGAATGGTCGTGTGATACAGCTTTTGCGGCTGCACTTCGTCCAATTCACGTGTCATCGCATACATTTTGCCGAAACTGTCACGCCTGCCGATAATCTGCCCGCGCAGCATACGACGATCATCGAGCACATCGTGGTACAGGTCACGCAGGAACGCAAGTCGTTCACGCAGCAAACTGTTTTCGTCACGCATGAATCGCAGGTTTTCGCGATTACGCAGCTGCACATACCCGCATACTGCGCCGGCAACGAAATACACCACAAACGCAAGCCAGTTCGACGTGTCGTAAAACAGCGGAGCGAATGAAGCACCCTTCGATGCATACGACAACGCCATGCCGACACATGCGAGCGCGGCCGCGAACACGCCTGCGTTCAGTCCGTGCATCGTGCCGACGATCACCACGAAAAACAGGCGCAAATCCACGGTTCCCAACTGGCTGTTGCCTTGTACCGCGGTGCGAAGCAGTTCTTCCAATATGAACGCGATGAAGATTTCGATTGCGATCCATGGTTTTGAATGGTTGCGTAGAAAATCCCAGACCGGGTGCTTCTTGGATTGTTCCTGAGCACGCGCTTCTTTCCAGCGCTGAAGCACAGGGGGAAGATCCTGTTTGAGCGAATATCGCGGCGACCAGCCATAGCGTAATCGCAGCATATGATCGTCTGCTGGGTAATGTTGGGGTCTGTCTTCGCCAAAAGTCACCGATAATCCGGGAAATGCCGCGCTGATCGCATCAGCCAAATCACCGTATGTGAAGTCGAACACGTTGGGCACATGGAAGATTTCGCTTTCGGCGGTCCAATCGTCGAACATGCGGTAGATCAGTTCGGCAAGATCGTCGGCGCAGAGAAAGCATGTCTGTTGCTGTTTGCGTTCGCAGAATGAGATCGACCCTGCCGATGCCTGTTCGAACAGTCTGCCGAAATATGCGGTTGCTCCATTGCGCTCGGGTGCATACAAGTATGGACAGCGAATGATTTTCGCTTCCAGACGGTAGGTGCGCGCGTAATACAGGCAGAGTTCTTCCGACGCTCGAGACATCAGACTTTTGCTGGTATCACGTACGTCGGCGTTTTCCGGATAGGTGAATTCGGATTCCGGTCCGCATACCATCAGCATTTGCGTGGATCTGTTACGTATGGCGTGCAGCAATCTGCGAAGATATCCGAGATCGCCGTCACGCTCACTTCGCGGGGTGAGGCCTTCGGAAAAGAATACGATGCGATCGAATTCGTATGTGGTAAGAGTTTCGGCAAGGGTGTTGGCGTCAGACATGTTGACGATTCTGAGACGGTCATTGCGTCTACGGTGCCTTCTCGTTCCGCTATCACCACATGGTCTCGGGGAAAGGAATGCTGAATCCACTGCTTGGTAATGAAGTCGGTGTTGCCGACCAGAAGCACTTCCATGCCGCCACCCCAGCGAATACTCCCTTAACGGGGTTACGGCATAACTCTGCCCACAAACCCCCATTGTTACTGCCTTACGGTGTTCCAGTGTAGCCAAACAGCAGACAGAATCCCCCTCTAACGGAGGTTTTCTTAGTCATTTCTCAGTAACTCGCAAGTCAACATGACTTGCGTCGACCATTTTAGGGGGCTTACCCGCAATGCGAGCGCGTATTCAACCAACAGCCGGCATCAGTGCTTGGCGCTAGACATACGGCCGCAATCGTCATACGTGTGGGCAAAAACAAAAAAACCTCGGATGTTTCCGAGGTTTCAAAGCTATGGTGGCTCCGAGCGGCATCGATCCGCTGACCTAACGATTTTCAGTCGTTCGCTCTACCAACTGAGCTACAGAGCCATGAACAGGAACCTGTTCGAGCGACCCCGGCCGGACTTGAACCGGTGACCTCCGCCGTGACAGGGCGGCGCTCTAACCAACTGAGCTACGGGGCCATTGCCACCTTGTTACCAAGGTAAGTACCCCCTGAGAGAGTCGAACTCTCGTTGTCAGATTGAAAGTCTGGTGTCCTAACCGTTAGACGAAGGGGGCGCTTTCAGCGTTTCCGCGTGACAACTCGCTTAACTATACGCGAATCCTCAGAACATGCAAATCTCGGCGTGTCGCAACGTTGCAAAATCGACATCAACCCGTTGCCAAAGTGCTGAAAATCGTTGAAATCAAGCCATTTCAGCACTTCAACAACAGACCAACCGGCACTATACGCAGCGATAGGTGAAGTCATGAATCACACGACCCGCAGCAAGTCCTTTTTTCTCAAAATTCGTGAGAATTCGTCCGGAAAAACGCTCGGATTCGGTGAAATCGGCGTGTCGCAGACCGGCCGCTTCGTCGGCATTTCCCTTGCCAACATGCTCGACCGGCAAACTCACCGTAAGCATGCCGTCATTATGGAATCCTTCAAGACCATCCATTACCTCATGCACATGCAATGCATAGTCTTCGATGTCGGTGGCGATACGCCACATTCCCCCATCCCGCAACGTGCGATGAATCTCGCCGGCAAGCTCCGGCTGCACGATACGACGCTTGTGGTGGCGCATCTTGGGCCACGGATCAGGGAAGAAGGTCCATACTTCAGCGATCGAGCCATCCGCCGCGGCTTTGAAGAGCTCAGGAGCGTTGACCTGCGCGATGCGCAGATTGGTCAGGCCCTGCTTGCCTGCGAGCAGCATGGTATGCGCCACGCCCGGATCATAGACCTCAAGCGCCAGGAAGTTCATATCGGGGTGTTCAGCAGCGGCCGCAACAACGTTTTCCCCCTGGCCGGTACCGATTTCCACAATCAGAGGATTGACATTGCCCCACACATCCGCGATATACGCCCGATCGAACACCAGATCGCCTCGCACATCAAGCGACCCCTCGCCCGCGTTGATTTTCAGCAGATACGTATCTGCATAGGCATCCCATGCACGCTGCAAGCGTGCGTCGAGCCTGGCGGAACGACGCACGAAGGACAACACCTTGCGCCCATACAAGGCAGGACGCTGGCCAGCATCAGCCGTTGTTCATCTTGCGTTTTTGACATATTTTGTTCGTTTTCGCCGTTAACTTGATTTTCAGCCGGCGTGTTCACATCTTCTTGCATACCCTAATTTATAGAGGAAACGCAGGAAAGGGTCGATTATGTGCGTTCCTGTTCATGTGTTATACTCAAATTGTTCAAAAGGTAACAAACTAGAGCAAAAGTGAACAACGTTCGTTGGACGTTTGTTTTTCGAACCAAAGCGCTTTAACGCTCATTTTGGAGGAAAGGACAGAACATGACAGTTCTCGTCACTGGTGGGTGCGGCTACATCGGCGCTCACGTCGTCCACGCTCTTCACCAGGCCGGCGAACAGGTCGTCGTCGTTGACGATCTGAGCTACGGCAAGCCAACCCGCATCGAAGGCTCCCGCCTGTACGGCATGGATATCGCCGCACCGGGTGCCGGCGAACGCCTCGCCGAAATCATGAAGGCCGAAGCGTCGATTCCGTCATCCACTTCGCAGCCCGCAAGCAGGTCGGCGAATCCGTTGAAAAGCCGCTGTGGTACTACCAGCAGAACATCAACGGCATGCTCAACGTGCTCATCGGCATGCGCGACTCCGGCGCCAAGAAGCTCGTCTTCTCCTCTTCCGCAGCCACTTACGGCGTTCCGCCGGTCGACGTGGTTCCGGAAGACGTCGTTCCGATGCTGCCGATCAACCCGTACGGCCAGACCAAGCTGTTCGGCGAGTGGATGGCACGCGCCTGCGAAGAGCCGTACGGCATTCGCTTCTGCGGCCTGCGCTATTTCAACGTGGCCGGCTGCGGCCCGGTCGAGCTTGAGGATCCGGCAATCCTGAACCTCATCCCGATGCTGTTCGACCGTCTGAAGAAGGGCAAGGCCCCTGCGATCTTCGGCGACGACTACCCGACTCCGGATGGCACCTGCGTGCGCGACTACATCCACGTCTCCGATCTGGCCGACGCCCACATCGCCGCCCTGAAGTATCTGGACCGCGATGAACGCAAGTACGACGCCTTCACGTCGGCACCGGCGAAGGCACCTCCGTGCGTCAGATCGTCGATGAGGTCAAGAAGGTCACCGGCCTGCCGTTCGAAGAGACCGTCATGGCCCGTCGCGCAGGCGATCCGCCGCACCTGATCGGCTCCCCGAAGCGCATCAACGAAGAGATGGCTGGCACGCACAGTACAACGTCGAAAGACATCGTGAAGTCCGCTTGGGATGCATGGCAGGCCAATCCGGAACACCACATCGACGTCGAGACCTGGAAACAGACCGACTGATTCCACCAGCAATTCGTAGTGTCGTGAGCGACAACACGGCACCGCAACGGTAACGGCCGTCGCATATGAGAAGTTTTCCCCTCATATGCGACCGGCCGTTGCTTTTCTTCCCTACTACTGCCGCAGTTTAAGCAAATACTTCTTTCAGCAATTCATACGAATATTCATCGATGACACGCCGAAATTTGCACGATAGCGACTTTGCCGTAATATATCTATCTGTTGCCAGTCGCAAGGCTGAAACAACGGCCCCGTAGCTCAGTTGGTTAGAGCGCCGCCCTGTCACGGCGGAGGTCACCGGTTCAAGTCCGGCCGGGGTCGCTTTTTTATTTTTCATTTCTATTTTTCTCTGATTTACATCAATTGCGCAATATTACCTTTGCAATCTCTTGCGATTTCTTAAGATCTTTCGAAATCATTGAAATCATACGGATACAAGAAAGCCCGGCTCTTGCGAACCGGGCTTTTCGACGGAAAAATCGTATGCAATCGTCAGAGCTGCCGCTCAACCCAATCAACGATGAACGGGGCTACTTCCTCAATCTGGTCAATCGCCACTTCGAATTCGCGGGCGCCGCCATACCAAGGATCGACCAAATCAATCTCACTTTCATAGCCTGCGACAGGCTTGGCAAGATTCGGATCGAAACTACGGTACATATGCACGTTCTCACGCTTGGCCTGCGGCAGCTGACGCAGTAGCGCACGCATATGCGAAGCGGTCATCGGCAGAAACAGGTCGGTACGCTCGATCTCATCGCGGGTGATGCGATGGGCGAAATGATGTGCCGGCAGCTCATATCCACGCTCACGGAGCACCTTGACGGCACGACGATCGATCGGATTGCCATACTCTTCGTCGCTCACGCCACTGGACTCGACGTTGACCTTGTCGGCAAGGCCACGACGCTCGAATTCAGTGCGCAGAATGATTTCGGCCATGGGAGAACGGCAGATATTGCCGGTGCACACGGTCATCACGGTATACATACGGTTACTCCTCGCGATTCTTCGCATACGTCATGAAACGGAATCCGGCGATATCTCCGGAACCCTTCCGCGTGTTCTGCCACACGCCCTCTTCAAGCACCTTCCAAGCGCCGGATTCCACCAGCGACTTCACGTCGGGCGCATAGGTATCGGCATCGGCATGCATGCTGATCTGCGTCACATACGCCTTGTCCGCAAATGGCATGGCCTCGCGGTACAGCTGGCCGCCACCGATAATCCAGATTTCGCTGCGGTCAAGACCGTCATCCGGAATGGCTTCCTGTCGTGCCAGATCAAGCGCATCATCCAGACTGTCGACCACGGTCGCTCCCGGCGCAGTGTAAGTCGGATCACGCGAAACCACGATATTGTCGCGATTCGGCAGCGGACGATACTTCGGGCTCAGGGACTCCCACGTCTTACGCCCCATAATGACCGGATGCGAGACGGTAAGCTCCTTGAAACGCCTCATATCCTCGGGCAGATGCCATGGCATGCCACCCTCGAATCCGATGGCGCCGTCATGACCTTCCTTGTCACAGGCCTGCGCCCAAATCAGATTCACCGAGAACGTCTTGGGGAAATCATCGCCCCAATCCTCCTCGTCCTCAAGCCCGGCAAGTCCGGGCTCGGGTTCGTGATAGCCACTGCGGCTACTGTCATGCTCCATTTCACTCACTCCTTGAAGTCGAACTAGGGTCAGTAGTCTAACGTCTGGCGACGCTCTCAGACCGCCACCGGCGCCTTGATGGTTGGATGGTGCCGGTAGCCGACGATTTCAAAATCACTGTAATCGTAATCGAACAGCGAATCGGCTTTGTTAATACGGATCTGCGGATACGGGTATGGATCGCGGCTCAACTGCTCCAACACCTGGTCGATGTGATTGTCGTACACGTGGCAGTCGCCACCCGTCCACACGAACTCCCCCGGCTGCAGTCCCGCCTGCTGAGCGATCATCAACGTCAACAGCGAATAGGATGCGATATTGAACGGTACGCCGAGGAACATGTCGCAGGAACGCTGATATAGCTGGCACGAAAGTTTGCCATCCGCCACGTAGAACTGGAAGAGCGCGTGGCATGGCGGCAACGCCATATTCTCCACTTCGGCAGGATTCCAAGCGGACACGACCATACGACGAGAATCCGGGTGATTCTCGACAAGATCAAGCACATTGCTGATCTGATCGATGGTACGGTTCGGATCATCGGGCGTGGGCGCCGGCCAGCTACGCCACTGCGCGCCGTATACGGGACCCAAATCGCCGTTCTCATCGGCCCATTCGTCCAAATATGCACATTGCGCTCCTGCAGCCAACGCACGTTCGTGGAACCTTTCAGGAACCATAGCAGCTCATAGGCAAGTCCCTTGAAAAACACCGTCTTCGTGGTGAGCAACGGAAAATACTCGCTCAGGTCGAATCGCATCTGCTGGCCGAACAGGCTGACGGTACCAGTGCCCGTACGATCGGACTTCAACGTGCCTTCCGTCAGGATCTTGCGCACAAGGTCTTCATATGGCATGGGAATGTCGGTTTCCGGGCGTGCCGGAATACGGGTACGGATATCTGCAAGTTGTTCAGGTGTCAAAGCCATGGTTGCAAGCTTAACAGTACAGAACGGCAGGTCAAGCATATGCCACCCGCGCGTTGATTGTTTACGCTTTCCGGAATGCCTCCTAGCGAACAGGCATCAATGGATTACATTAGGTATGTAGGCGAGGAGCGAACGGCGCTCCCGGCAAGACGATGAGGAGTTCACCATGGGTAAAAGGCTGTGGGTCGAGCGTAACAAAGACGGTTCTTGGGATGCTTTCGGCGAGGATGGCGCGCATATCAAGTTCGGCAAGGGTCGTGGACAGTTCACGCCGGGCGACCTGATGAAGATCGCGCTGGCCGGTTGCGCCGCGCTGTCAAGCCAGTTCGCCGTCGAGCATACGCTGGGCGAGGGCAAGGGCGCGAAAATCGTTGTGGACGGCACCTATGACGCCGACAATGACGCATACATCGGTTTCGACGAACAGGTGGTCATCGAGCCACCGACGCCGGTCTGAGCGATGAGGATGCGGCAAAGCTTAAGGAACGCGTCACTCGTCATATCGACAAGGGCTGCACGGTGAAGCATACGTACGTGGAGAAGACTCCGGTCCGCATGGACGTCACCATCAAGCACTGACGTTTTCTTTTTTTAAA
>ENA-OQER01000702-OQER01000702.1-human-gut-metagenome-genome-assembly--contig:-NODE-702-length-17825-cov-3.779128_pt1 | contig 17825 bp, 17 predicted proteins | sample MGYA00242797_ERZ504639 | MGnify/ENA primary metagenome ERZ504639 (study PRJEB26092, sample SAMD00036306) | human gut metagenome | host: Homo sapiens | study: EMG produced TPA metagenomics assembly of...
TTACGGTTGGACTTACTGTAAATCAGGGAATGCCACTTATAGTAGCAATAATTATTGGATTGGCAGTAGGAACTCTTTGCTGGATTTATCAGTGGATTTATAGTATCTCATCTCCATAATGCATGAGATTGTTTGGTTTGTTACTTTTTTTTCTTTTCCAGAATCCGCGACTTTGGAGCCGGATTCCCCCCCGCCCCCGGAGCGCAAGTTGGTCCTTGTCGGACAAAAGACTTTTTGTCGGACAAGGACACAACTTGCTCTGTTCGTTTGAACAGAGAATCCTCCTTCGTCGGATTGCTGCGCGACGTTCACGGCGTGCTGTGGTCCGATGAAGCATGTTCCTCTCCATTGACGGATTTTGATTTTGCAAAATTAGATAGTGTTAACCAGTTGGTAAATAGTGTTTTATATGACGTTTGATGACATCTGACGACATCTGATGTCAGGCCGGGGAAATGTTGGCGGAAGTCTCAAAAATAGCCGCTACTTTTGGCACAGTGCATGAGGGCATACATTGGAACATTGTCCTGTAAGGTGTATTGCTTGCCTGCCACAGGCGGTACATGGCACGGATGCAATATCATCCCTGTAGGTACATTGCCATACATGTTGCACGGTGATCCTGCATGGCGGGATACATTGCATGAATGCAATACAGTACGGGTTACATTGGACTCCGTATTACATGAATGCAATGCACCTTATATGGCAATACCCTCCGGTAACCGGCAATACATTGGTGCAATAGGGTACGCAATGTATTCATGCAAGCGGGCAGGCAGTGCGTCATTGCCATATACCGACAAATGCATTGTCATGTAATGAAACAGGAAAAACATATCCGGACAGATATGAAACCAAATTATACACTCTAAATTCAAGCCTATGAAGAAGGAACCTTTATTTGTCGCTTTGAGCAACCAGAAGGGCGGTGTGGGGAAATCCACGTTTACCGTATTGCTCGCCAGTTACTTCCATTACCTGAAGGGATATAACGTGCTTGTGGTGGATTGCGATTATCCGCAGCACAGTATCAGCACCATGCGGGACTGGGAAGTGGGGATCATTGAAAAGAACGTGCATCTGCAAAACCAGCTGGTGGAACAGTTCGGGACAAGCGGAAGGAAAGCCTACAGCATCCTGACCTCCACTCCGGAGGAAGCCCGGGAAACTGCCGGCCGTTTCCTAGAAAAATCGGGACTGGACTATGACCTTGTCCTTTTTGACCTCCCCGGAACTGTGAATGTGCCGGTGTCTTCCGGTCCGTCATCAATATGGACTATGTATCACTCCCGTCACACAGGAAAGAATGGTTATGCGGAGCAGCATGGCTTTTGTCCTTGCCATCCGGGAATACATGCACCGTCATAAGGATGTGCCTTGCGTGGCATCTATATGTTCTGGAACCGGATGGACAAACGTGTGTCCAAAGACTTGTATAACAGCTACACTGAAATTCTCCGTTCGCTGAAATTGCCGGCGATGGAAACCGTCATTCCCAGTGCGGAGCGCTACAATAAAGACTTCGGGATAAAGGGATTTTTCTTTCGCAGCACCTTGTTCCCTCCAACCCCTACCGCATTGAGGGGCAGCAATCTGGACTTGCTGGCAACAGAGATAGAAACCATACTGAAACTTCAATAAGAACAATCATGGCTACCAAAAGAAGAACGGATTACCAGGTGGATGAGGAGGCATTGAAACGTATGATGGCCGGGGATGTAACAGCATTGGACAAAATGGCTTCTCCCGCTGAGGCTCCGGAAACAAAAAGCCGGTCTGCCCCTTCCCAAGAGAAGCAGGAGAAGAACTCCGCCGGTTCTCCCAAACAGCAGATAGGAAAATCCACGGATGAGGCGTCCGGCCCGGATGAGTACCGGCAACGGTTTTTGAAAGAGAGACTGTCCGGTTCAAGAAGACAAACCTATATTCACGATGCTTTGTACAGGACTGTTGCCAAATTATTACCTGTCATTGCACCGGATATGTCAGTTCCCATGTTTTTAGGCAGTGTTCTGTCGGACCACCTGGAAAGATATCAGGATGTTATCAATGAAATATATAACCAGGAAGCAAATCAAAACCCTTTGGAATGGAAGAAATAGTTTATTTGTCAGTAAGAATCGGCTGTGCCGGCTACTTGTTATACAAGTTGTGGAATCAGAAAAAGCGGGTCCGTAAAATCTGCGGGTTGCTCTATCCCCCCGGGAAAAAAGAGAAGGAGGAAGAGGGAGCATCGTACGGTACAGGACCGGGCGATGTGATGGGAGCCACCCGCTTTGTCTATCTGGACGAAAACGCGGGCATGTTTGCGGCCCCCTACATGAGCCAGCCGTTGGAAACCGGGAACGATTATCTCGGAGAGGAAGAGGCGGTGCTGGAGAATGAGGTGGAGTGCGGGCTTCCCCTGGAAGAGATGAGACTGTTGAAAGAGGAACAGGAAAGACTGGACGAACAGACTCCCGGCACGGAAGGTATCGCTCCGGTGATCACGTCCGATGACCTGCTCAATGCCGGCGATGTGCTGCTTAATCTGGATGGCGCCCAAATGAACGAGGAGAAAAAATGCCGGGCTGCCGTCACCTTGCATGCCATCCGGGAAACGGACATGTTTGAACTGATTTCATCCCAGGTGGAGAATAAAAAACTGATTGAGGAGCTGATAGACCAATATATCGACAATGACGGAAATGTATTGCCGGTGAAAAGAAAGAAAAACGAAGGACAGACGGAACATGCCTGGAGACAGTTTTTCTGAACCCGGCGGCAGTCGGTCCGATACGAAAGGAAGAGGTTTTGGAAGCATCTGCCTTGTACCGCTATCATGGTTGCCTGTTCCCGGTTCCTTTGTCATGCCTGGTTCTTTAAATGTACAGATATTTTAATTATGTTGTTAGTAGCAGATTCCTTCCCGGAATTATATAGAGGCGAAGATGTTAATGAAAAATAATTCATTACGTTTATCCTATCTTTTTTTTTAAAATATTGTGTTTTTGAATGGAATCTGTATATTTGAAAACAGATTGCAAAAATGAATTATAGAGCTGTGATTTATCAGGAAAAACGAATGTCTGTATCGCGGCTATGGGATTTGAATAACCGGTAAGCCATATCGGCATTGCAATATTTTAAAGGAGTGAAATGTTGCAAGTATGAACTAACTCCAATTTTAAAGGCTATGGGAAAACAGATTGCCAAACTAGGTATCCGTCCGGAAGACCTGAAAGACAAGATGGTCACTTCGGAACAGTTGGAAAAGACGAAAGGCGGGAAAGCCGCCGGGTCTGAAGAGTGTGTATGCTACTGCGGTTGCTATACCGATGACTCCGCTTTCGGTGTAGATTTCAACTGGTGGTCAAGAAGACTGGGATTGATTCCTGCATTATACGATGCTTTGTAAACAGATAGCCACTATGGAAAAACAAAAAGCAAATAAGTTTCCCCTGGTCAAATTGTTCACAGTTGACGGGGCGTCCTGTTATTTATATGACGGCAGAGCGAACATGTTCCTATCGCTGTCCGAGACTGAGAAGAACCTTGTCTGTGAATACATGGCGTCGTATGGAACTTCTGAAGGAGAGCCTTGCCCGGCCTCCTTCTCTTCCGATGCCGCCGCTTTCATCGCCCGCCTTAACGGAAACGGCATCCTGCTTCCGGGACCTCTGGAAGCGAGGACACCTTCCAGAATGCGCGGTGAGGAAGAGTTATGGCAACAATGGGAGGAGGAAGCCATTCCTAAAAAACTGACACTGGAAATGACCAATACCTGCAATCTGCGTTGCAGGTATTGCCCCTATACAATCAACGAGCAACGCAGACAAGGAAAAATGCACGCCTCCCATCACTTGAAAGAGGAGGATGCGCGGAAAGCCATTTCGGATTATTTCCATGAATACACACGTATTTTCCGCAAGGTGGAACCGGAACACAGGACGCTGTTCCTGAAACGGAATCCTCCCGCCGTCAGTTTCTACGGCGGAGAGGCGCTTCTGCGTTTTTCACTGCTGGAACCGTTGGTGAAATATGTGCTCTCGCTTCCTTGGGAGGAGCATCATATACCTGCGGAGAAGGTCGTATTCCACATAACGACCAATGCTACCCTGCTGACACGGAAAATGGTGGAATTCTTTATACGGTATCATTTCACCCTCGCCATCAGCTTCGACGGTCCGCCGGAGGAGAATGACAAGTATCGCGTGTTCAAAAACGGGCAGGGTACGGGAACGGTGGTGGAGCGTGCCCTTGACATGATCCGTGAAATTTCGGAAGAGTACCTGCTGAACCATGTACACATACAGGCCGTGCTGGCTCCCGAATATGACCATGACAAGGTCGGCAGATACTTTGAGGGACGTAGCCTGAACGGTTGTTATGGCGGGGTCCGCCAGTTTTTCCTACCTGGAATTCAGTGATTACAGTGAAAGCAAGAAGACGGACAAGCAACTGGCGCAGTTCAATATCCGGGAGCGGATCAAGGAACTTTATGAAAAGGGCCTCTCTTCAGAGGAACGGTACCAGTATATTCTTCGTGACCCCCTGATCAGCGCGTGGCTGCGGTATGTGTACGCCATTCTGACCAAGGTCGGTGACGCACCCTCGCACAAAGCCAGATATTTCAATTCATGCTATATCGGGCGTACCAATCTGTTGCTTGACACATACGGCAACCTGCATCTCTGCGAACGGTCGGATTTCTCCATGCCTGTCGGTGAGGTGAACTCGGGTATCAACCGTACCGCCGTCCGGCAAATGTACCGTGATTTTTTTGAGAAGACAGACAGTCCGTCCTGCCGTTCCTGCTGGGCCGGCCGCTTCTGTACCCTCTGCACCGCCGCGCTTATCAAGAACGGTGCGGTTCAGGAGCCTGACCGTTCCATTTGCAGGAGCTTGCGGCACGCACAAGAGAAACAGATAGAAGACTTGCTGTATATCAAGGAGTATTATCCGGAAATTCTAGAACAGATGGAACGTATGTATTTCCAGGCGAATGACATAACGCTCGGTGCTTTCCATGCCTATGTCAAGGAACAATACGACGTCGCCCCATGAGGTTCAGGGTGTCCTACCAGCATGACTCCATGCAGTGCGGTGCGGCGTGTCTCCGTATGGTCTGCAAGCATTACGGAAAGGAATATGCCTTGACTTCCTTTCCGAGCAATGCGGCTGCATGATTGACGGGGTTTCCTTACAGTCCATCCGCGAGACGGCGGAGGACCTGGGATTCCGGACATTCGCCGTATCGGTCGGTCTGTCCGAATTGCAGGCCGGATGGTGTCCCTGTATCCTTCATTGGGAGCATAATCACTTTGTCGTCCTGTACAGGATTCATAAGGATAAGTATCATGTTGCCGATCCGGCCAAAGGGACGGTCATATACCGGAAAGAAGATTTCCTGAAGCGTTGGGCGGGAGACGGGGAACAGGGAATCGCCTTGTTGCTTGAACCCACACAGGCTTTTTATGACTCCTCTTCGGGCCTGGAACCGGAAGTTCCGTCCCCTTTCCGTTTTTTATGGAGGTACATAGCTTCTTATAAAAAAGCATTTGCATCGGTCGCCTTGACCCTGCTTGTCGCAGTCTCGTACAGCTGGTGCTTCCGCTGCTTGCGCAAATGATGGTCGACAAAGGTATCGGTCATAAAAATATCCCGCTTGTCTATCTGATTCTCGCGGCCAGCTGGTGCTTGTGCTTGGTTCTGCCGCCATGGAGTTTGTCCGCAACCGTCTTCTGCTGTTTGTGGGGATGCATGTCAATATATCATTGATAACCGACTTCTTCGCCAAACTGTTCCGCCTGCCGATTTCATTCTTCGAGACAAGGACCACCGGGGATCTTTTGCAGCGTATCGTCGATCACCGCAGGGTGCAGGATTTTCTTACCGGACAGGTTCTCTCCGTCTTGTTCTCGGTAATGGTCTTGTGCATATTCATGGGCGTCCTGTTTTCATATAACAGCTTCCTGTTCCTTGTCTTTCTGGCGGGAAGTATCGGCTACGGCCTGTGGACCATGTGTTTCCTGCATAAACGCAAGTTGTTTGACTATATGATTTTCGAGAAACAGTCGGCCAGCAACAATAAGGTATACCAACTCCTTACTTTCATGCAGGAGATAAAGCTGCAAGGCGGCGAGAAGCGCGCCGGGGAATGGGAGGCGTTGCAAAAGGAGCTTCTTGACATCCAGATGAGGTCTTTGAGCCTGCAACAGTTCCAGCAGACGGGCGGGATATTTATCAGCCAGTCCAAGAACTTGGTTGTGACGGTCATTGCCGCCGTTTCTGTCATTGAAGGGGAGATGACTTTGGGTATGCTGCTTGCCGTGCAATTCATCATCGGGCAGTTGAACATCCCGATTGAACAGCTGATGCAGTTTCTCTATAATTTCCAGAATGTGCGGCTAAGCATCGAGCGTATCAGTGCGATTCATGGGAAGGCGGAGGAAAGAACGGGGAAAAAGATACCGGAACAGCCGGAGATTTCCCGAAAGGATATCCGGATTGAACACCTGGATTTTAAATATAACCTGCATGGCAAAGCAAGGTGCTGGATGACATAACGCTGACCATTCCGGCGCAACGTACCACCGCCATCGTGGGCGCAAGCGGAAGCGGAAAGACCACCCTTGTCAAACTGTTGCTGGGCTATTTTGCTCCAACAAGCGGAAATATCTTTCTGGGGGACACTCCCTTGCAGGATTATGATATGACATCGTGGAGGCACAGCTGCGGCGTAGTGCTGCAAGACAGCCATGTGTTTTCCGAATCTCTGGCAAGGAACATTGCGGTGGAGGACAAGCATATAGACCGTACACGTCTCCGGACCGCCGCCCGTCAGGCCAACCTGGAAGAGTTCATAGAAAAACTGCCCTTGAAATACCAGACGATGGTGGGGGCTGAAGGCGTGGGGCTGAGCCGGGGACAGGAACAGCGTATCTTTATCGCCCGTGCGCTCTATAAGGACCCTTCGTTCGTGTTTCTTGATGAGGCTACCAACTCGCTGGATGCCAACAATGAGAGAATCATTACCGGGAATCTGCTGGATTTCTGCAAAGGAAGGACGGTCTTGATAGTGGCCCACCGGTTAAGCACCATCCGTCATGCCGACAAGATAGTCGTTCTGCATAAAGGCAGGATTGTCGAAGAGGGTACCCATGACGAATTGTGCGCCCGTCATGGGCATTATTATGAGTTGATTAATAACCAGTTGATTGCTATGGGGAATGAATAAGGTGTATTGTCATAATGAAGTGATGTAATTAAAAAAACTCAATTCTTGTATTAGGATTGAATCATTAAAAGAACGATGGAGTTAAAAGCTATCTATTTAAAATCGGAAAAAGTATTCCTTTTAATGAATTTAAATCATAATTATATTCCACATAGCATTTGATCATACATTTCAGCACATCTTCTTTTTTAATTGTTGGGTTTGCAAGATTGATTTTTTCTGCGAAATTTTTGAAACAACCTTTTGCCCAATGACGTAAATTCCCGTTTTTGTTTCTAAGCTCTTCAGAGGAGGTTTGAGATACAATCTCAATCATGTCAAAACTTTGTGTACCAAAAACTTGGTCAAAAAAGATTTTAAACTTTGAAGAATTTCCTTCTATCCATTTCCAAACGCCTAGTTCTGGGGTTATACTTAGGTAAGTAATGTTTTCGTTATTATTTCGAAATAAATCAAATTTTTTATTTTCAGCTTCTGATCTATCATTTCCTTTTGCTTTCAATTCATTAAAAGCCTCTTCTGCATCTTTGTCTAAAAAAGCTTGAACTTTTCTTTTATCAATACTTAATGCAGGAAATGACTGTGTTATTCTGATAACTTGGTCATAAGTTCCTGCCGGAATTATTTTGTAATCCAATATACGATATGTGTCATTGAGGAATTTCTGTACTACTAATTGTAGGTATTCAAATGCCATTTCATCTTCTACAAAAATATAAAATCAGACACCTGTCTTCAATAGCCGACACACTCCGCAGAACATAAGAAGGATAGCAATTTTCTAAAACAGAAACCACTCCGTTATCATCTTTTTCCAAAAACAACCTATTGTCTGCATGTTTAATCAGAGAACTGGAATGTGTAGAAATTACAATAGCTAAATTCTTGGAATTAGCTTGACGTTTTAAGAAGTCATAGAATTTAATTTGTGCGATAGGATGCAATGATAGTTCCACTTCATCAATGAGCAGTAGTGTTTTAGGAGCTATATTTTGTAATAAATCAAGGATGTTAAGAAGCAATCTTTCTCCTAAACTGAAGTTTTGTTCCGAGTAAAGATTATTGTTAGCGTCCTTTATAACATATAGTTTATTACTGCGATGTAATTGCCGTTGTCTTCCTCTTTTGTTTTTTACTGTTATAAATTTTAAATTATTAAATTTTGTTTGTTCCTAATATGTAATTCATTGACTCAATCATATCAGGAGCAACCGTATTGAATGTAGCTCGATTTATATTAAAAAGTTCTTGAGAAAAAAACGTCCACCTGTTGTAGATACAAATAATGTATTTGTAAAAGGAAATCTTGCTATTAAGTTACTGCTTGTACGCGGGTTTGGAACCCATCTTATACCTTTTCTTTGATATTTTACTTCTTCCGTATCTATACAATAAGTTATGGAAGAATCTTTGTAAGTGTCTATCTGAATATTTCCTGTTTTATTGGTGTTAACTTTAAAATGAGTGAATGCCATTTTATCCCCAAGTCTACACAATGCTATAAGCAATGAAGTTTTACCACTGCCATTAGCGCCTGTGAGAACATACACCCCTTTTCGTTCAGGGAAAGGAAAATCCATTTTTTTAATCCCTTTGATATTTCGTAGTTTTATTTTGAACATTTCTATATAATCATTATTCTAATTTTACACAACAGTCATCTTCATAGTTGACACATACAACTTTGCCTATAGCTCGCCTTTTCTCTTTAAGATGTTGGATATTATATCTAGTACATACGATTTCAAAATCACTACATCCTTCTTCTTGATCATCACCTTGTTTCCATAAAGTTGTACTTGGCGTCGAATCTTCCATAATACGATTGAATGGTTTCACCCAATAACGTGCACAATCGCTCCATCCTCTGTTGATTAAAGCTTCTTTAATTTCAGTGTTCAATTGGTTATCACCATTTTGAACTAAGTCATATGTCATTAATAGCATAATAAATATTTTATTAATTATGCCTTTATATTGCCAAAACTGTGCCAGACTCTATTTAAACTTGATTATCTGTCAATATGACATCTGATGACATCTAGTGCCATCTAATGACGCCACTGAACCATAGCGCGTTATCCCCATTTATCTTCGCCGTCGAATTCAAATTTATGTCTTACCCAAACGATTCGACAATGAGAGAAGAATCCTTTTTTCCATGGTGTGCGCGGTGATTGCCGCCCACGCTTTCGCGCAGGGCCAGGGCCTTGCCGGTATCAACGAGGCGACCAGCCTCATGACCTCGTATTTCGACCCCGCCACCAAGTTGTGCTACGCCATCGGCGCCGTGCTGGGACTGGGTGGGCGGCATCAAGACCTACGGCAAGTTCTCCAGCGGTGACCCCGACACCTCGAAGACCGCCGCAGCTGGTTCTTCGCGTGTATCTTCCTGATCGTGGCCGCCACCATCCTGCGTTCCTTCTTCCTCTAAAGGCATGGAGTATCCGGTAAACAAAGGCGCGGGCAATTCCGTCGAGTTCAAGGGGCTCAAGTCGCAATACCTATTCGTCTTCGCGGGCGGGCTGACGGTGGTGCTCCTTGCGGTGGTCATCCTCTATCTGGCAGGCGTGGACCAGTGGATATGCATTCCTTTCGGAATCGTATCCGGCGGTCTGCTGGTATGGGTGACGTTCCGGCTGAACGCCCGTTACGGTGAACACGGGCTGATGAAGCTGCTGGCCGGGAAACGGCACCCGCGCTACCTGATTCACCGCAAAAGAGTTTTTCAGATTATTCACGAAAAGAAAGAAGAAACAACCATGAGAAATGTATTGAAAGCGGAAACGCTGGAACGCAAGTTCCCCCTGCTGTCGGTGGAGAACGGCTGCATCGTGAGCAAGGATGCCGACCTGACCGTGGCTTTCGAGGTGGAGCTGCCCGAACTGTACACGGTGACGGCGGACGAGTACGAGGCCATGCACGCCTCTTGGATAAAAGCCATCAAGGTACTGCCCGAACACAGCGTGGTGTGCAAGCAGGACTGGTTCGTCAAGGAGACCTACCGCCCGAAAACCGGCGGGGAGGAACAGAGCTTCCTTGCACGCAGCTACGAGCGGCACTTCAACGAAAGACCCTTCCTGAACCACAGATGCTACCTGTACCTGACGAAGACCACCCGTGAGCGCAACCGTCGCAGAGTGACTTCAGCACCCTCTGCCGCGGCTTCCTGCTGCCCAGGGAGATAACCGACAAGGAGACGGCGGAGCGTTTCCTTGAGGCGGTGGAACAGTTCGAGCGCATCATGAACGATTCCGGGCACGTAAGGCTGCGCCGCCTGGATACGGACGAGGTGACCGGGACGAAAGAACATCCCGGACTGGTGGAGAAGTATTTCTCCCTCTCGCTGGAGGACGGGACCGCTGTGCTGCAGGACATCTGCCTCAAACCCGGCGGATGCGTATCGGTGACAAGCGGCTCTGCCTGCACACACTTTCGGACACGGAGGACCTGCCGGGCAAGCTTTCCACCGACATGCGCTACGAGCGTATGTCCACCGACAAGAGCGACTGCCGGCTGTCCTTTGCCGCCCCCGTGGGGCTGCTGCTGTCGTGCAACCATATCTATTCGCAATATGTGTTCATCGACAGCGCGCAGGAGATACTGCAAATGATGGAGAAGAACTCGCGCAACATGCTCTCGCTGTCGAAATACAGCCGGAGCAACGCGGTGAACCAGGAGTGGACGGAAATGTACCTGGATGAGGCGCACGCCAAAGGGCTGCTGCCCGTCAGGTGCCACTGCAACGTCATCGCCTGGGCCGAGGATGCGGACGAGTTCCGCCGTATCAGGAACGATACGGGCAGCCAGCTCGCCATGATGGAATGCACGCCGAGGTACAACACCGTCGATACCCCGGTGCTCTACTGGGCGGGCATTCCCGGCAATGCGGGCGACTTTCCTGCCGAAGAGTCGTTCTACACCTTTCTGGAGCAGGCGGTCTGCCTCTTTGCCGGGGAGACCAATTACCGGAACTCGCCCAGCCCGTTCGGTATCCGCATGGCGGACCGGCAGAACGGCATCCCGGTGCATGTGGACATTTCCGACCTTCCGATGAAGCGCGGCATCATCACCAACCGCAACAAATTTATCCTGGGACCAAGCGGCAGCGGCAAGTCCTTTTTTACCAACCATCTGGTGCGCAACTATTACGAGCAGGGCACGCATATCCTGCTGGTGGACACGGGAAACAGCTACCAGGGGCTGTGCCGTATGATCCATGACCGCACCCGGGGAGAGGATGGGATATACATCACGTACGAGGAGGACAACCCGATATCCTTCAACCGTTCTACACCGACTCCGGACAGTTCGACGTGGAGAAGCGCGAGAGCATCAAGACCCTGATACTGACCTTGTGGAAACGGGAGGACGAGGCTCCCACACGTGCGGAGGAGGTGGCGCTGTCGGGTGCGGTGAACGCCTATATCCGGAAAATATCGGGGGACCGGAACGTCAGGCCGGACTTCAACGGATTCTACGAGTTCGTGTCGGTTGACTACCGCCGGATGATTGAGGAGAAGAGGGTGCGTGAGAAGGATTTCGACATTGACGGCTTCCTGAACGTGCTGGAGCCTTTCTACCGGGGAGGCGACTACGACTTCCTGCTGAACTCCGACAAGGAGCTGGACCTGACAAACAAGCGGTTCATCGTGTTCGAGCTGGACAACATCGGCAGTAACAAGGTGCTGCTTCCGGTGGTGACGCTGATTATCATGGAAACCTTCATCGCCAAGATGCGCAGGCTGAAAGGCGTCCGCAAGATGATACTGATAGAGGAGTGCTGGAAAGCGCTGATGTCCGCCAACATGAGCGAGTATATCAAGTACCTTTTCAAGACTGTCCGGAAATATTTCGGCGAGGCGGTGGTGGTGACGCAGGAGGTGGACGACATCATCTCGTCCCCGATCGTGAAGGAGGCCATCATCAACAACTCCGACTGCAAGATACTGCTGGACCAGCGGAAATACATGAACAAGTTCGAGCACATCCAGCGGCTGCTCGGCCTGACCGACAAGGAGAAGGGCAGATTCTCTCCATCAACCAGGCGAACCATCCCGGACGTTCCTACCGGGAGGTGTGGATAGGACTGGGTGGCACCCATTCGGCGGTATATGCCACGGAAGTGAGCGAGGAAGAGTATTTCACGTTCTCGACGGAAGAGTCCGAGAAACTGGAAGTGCAGCGGCTAGCGGAAGAATCCGGAGGAGACCTGGAGGCTGCCGTCAGACGAATGGCGGAGAAGAAACGGGAAGAACAGAGACAAACATCAACCTTCAAACAAGAATGATTATGAGAAACAGACCTTTTGTGAAACTGGCGGTGTGCCTGATAAGCATGGCCGCCTGATATTGCAGAGCTGCTCGGAGAGCGGTATTGACCGTGACAAGCTCTGCGGCTCGTGGACCAGCGTGGAAGGCAAACCGGACGTGCTGGTATATAAGGAAGGAGAAGCTACAAGGTGACGGTGTTCGCCCGTAGCGGCAGGATGCGTGCACTGAAACCGAAGACCTACCTGCTGGTGGAAGAGAACGGCAACCTGTTTATCAACACGGGCTATCGCATCGATGTGTCCTACAACGAGGCGACGGACGTACTGACTTTCTCCCCCAACGGGACTATGTACGCAAGGAGGAACGCCCATGAGAGCGAAGTCACTCCTGATAGGAACCGTGCTCGCCTTGTGCGGTACCGCTGCGGACGCGCAATGGTGGTGACCGACCCCGGCAACCTTGCCCAAAGTATCATCAACATGTCGGACAACATCGCCCACACCTCCAAGACCGCCGTGAATACGGCCGAGAGCTTCGCCGAGACGGTGAAAATCTACGAGCAGGCGAAGAGGTATTACGACCAGCTCAAGGCGGTGAACAACCTGATACAGGACGCCCGCAAGGTGCGCGACATCATCCTGATGGTGGGCGACGTGTCGGACATCTACGTGACCAACTTCGGGAAGATGATGAACGACGGGAACTTCTCGCCCCGCGAGCTGGACGCCATCGCCTTCGGTTACGCCCGGCTGCTGGAGGAGAGCAACGGCGTGTTGCAGGACCTCAGGCAGGTCATCAACGTGAGCACGCTCTCCATGACGGACAAGGACCGTATGGATGTGGTGGACCGCTGCTACTACGAGATGCGCCGCTACCGCAACCTGGTGAGCTACTATACGAACAAGAACATCGCCGTGAGCTATCTCAGGGCCAGGAAGAAGAACGACCTGGACCGCGTGATGCGGCTCTACGGGGATGAAACCTCCAAATACTGGTAGCCTATGGTACTTTTGTCGATAGATTTCGCCAACCTGCATACCATACTGGAAACCCTGTATGGAGAAATGATGCCCCTCTGCAAGGACATGATGGACGTGGGCAAGGGGCTTGCCGGGCTGGGGGCGCTCTTCTATGTCGCCGTTCGCGTGTGGCAGTCGATGGCGCGCGCCGAGCCGGTAGACGTGTATCCGCTGCTCCGTCCCTTCGCCATTGGTATCTGCATCCTGCTCTTTCCCACACTGGTGCTCGGCACGCTGAACAGTGTGCTCAGCCCCATCGTGCAGGGCACGCACAAGATGCTTGAGGGGCAGACGCTGGACATGGAACAGTACCGTGCCCAGAAGGAGGAGCTGGAACGGGAAGCCATGCTGCGCAATCCCGAGACCGCCCATCTAGTGAGCGACGAGGAGTTCGACCGGCAGCTGGACGAGCTGGCTGGTCAGTCGTGGATACCGCCTCGCGGCTAGGCATGTACGTCGAGGTAGGGATGTACAATCTGGAGAAAAAAATCCGTGATGCGTTTCGCAGCCTGCTGGAGCTGATATTCGCGGCGGCATCGCTGCTGATAGACACCGTACGGACCTTTTTTCTGGTCGTGCTCTCCATACTGGGCCCTGTGGCGTTCGCCTTCAGCGTGTGGGACGGTTTCCAGTCCACGCTCGGACAGTGGTTCACGCGCTATATCTCCGTCTATCTGTGGCTTCCGGTGAGCGACCTGTTCAGCACTCTGCTCGCCAAGCTCCAGGTACTGATGCTCCGGAACGACATCCAGGAGTTGCAGAACAATCCCGACTACTCGATAGACAACTCCAACAGCGTGTACATAATCTTTATGCTCATAGGGATTATCGGGTACTTCACCGTCCCGACGGTGGCGGGTTGGATCGTGCAGGCGGGCGGTGCCGGAAACTTCAGCCGCAACCTGAACCGGACAGCATGAAAGCGGGCAGTTTTGCTGCCGGAGTGGGCGGTTCCGTACTGGGAAACATCGGAGGACGGCTGAGAGGAAAATAACAAAGACCGGTTTACGGGATGCGTACGCCGCATACGGCTACTAACGTATGCAGTCTGATACGACTAACGTTAGTAACCATGCAAGACTAACGTATGTAACGAGCCGTTACTAACGTATGTCGCCTTTGATGCCATACGTATCCCGCCGGGAGAAAGAAAAAATCAATCAATCCAAAGAAACGATTCATACATGGAATTCAAGTCATTGACCAACATTGAAAGCAGTTTCCGCCGCATCCGGCTGATGCTGGCGGTCTTCACTGGCTGCTGTGCGCTCGTCACCGGCTATGCGCTGTGGAGCTCATACCGCTTCGCCGAAAGGCAGCGTGAGAAAATCTACGTGCTGGACGGCGGCAAGTCGCTGATGATGGCCCTCTCGCAGGACCTCTCACAGAACCGTCCCGCCGAGGCGAGGGAGCACGTGAGGCGCTTTCACGAGCTGTTCTTCTCGCTCTCGCCCCAAAAGGACGCCATCGGGCACAACATCAACCGCGCCCTGCAACTGGCGGACAAGAGCGCCTACCACTATTATGTGGACTTTGCCGAGAAGGGTTATTACAACCGGCTGATTTCGGGCAACATCAACCAGGTGGTGCATGTGGACAGCGTGGTGTGCGATTTCGCCGTTTATCCTTACAAGGCAACGACGTATGCCCGCCAGATGATCATCAGGGAGAGCAACGTGACCGAGCGCAGCCTTGTCACCTCCTGCTCGCTCCAGAACACGGGGCGTCGGACGACAATCCGAACGGGTTCATCATCGAGCAGTTCACCATCCTGGAGAACAAGGACATAAGGAGTGCGGAACGATGAAAAGAGGATATGCCTGCCTGAGACGGGCGGACGGCCGGATACGGCTGTTCTGCCGCCACCTGACAAGAAGGCAACGGAGCCTGGTGACAATCACCGCTTCCCTTCTGTTCCTGGCCGCCTGCCTGTACACGATTGTCTCCGCGCTCTCCGGTCCGGGAAAGAGCGACGGGACGATGAGAATAGAACATATCCGGCTGCTTGACTTGCGGCCGGAAAACAATACCCATCCATCCAAACAACTGCTACGATGAAAACGGATATACAGAAGATAAAGAAACTGCTGGGACTGTCGGGTGACGAGCCGCTGACACCCGAAGAGAAACGCCTGCGTGCGAAGTTTGTCATTTACCCGCTTTTTTTCCTGATGTTCGCGGGAGCCATTCTGCTGATATACGCCCCGACACAGAAGGAAAGGGAGGAAGCCGGAAAAGGCCTGGGCTTCAATACGGAAATCCCCTCGCCCGAGGAGACCCGCATGGAGGGCAACAAAGTCAGCGCCTACGAACGGGATGCCCTGGCAAAAAAGGAGAGAAAGCGCAAGGACACTTTTCAGGAAATGTCGGAACTGTTCAACAGGAAGCGGAACGACACCCTGCGTGTTGCGCAGGGTGGAGTGAACGTGGAGCTTCCCTCGGAACCGGAAGCCATGACACCCCGCAGTCCGGTGCGTTCGTCCACAGAGGCCTACCGCAACATGAACCGCTCGCTCCATACCATCCATGAGCCGCGCGACCATCCGCAGGACAAGGAGCTGCTGCGGCGCATCGAGAGCCTGGAAAAGAGGCAGTCCGGGGAGCACCCTGACGGTGGTGGGCAGTCACTGGAAGAGAAGATGGCACTGATGGAGAAGTCATACGAGCTGGCGGCCCGTTACAACGGGAAGCAGACGACCGCCGCTCCGGCAGCCGGCCGGAAAGAACGGACCGCCGCCCGACCGGTGAAGCAGGTGCGGCAGCAGGTGGTGTCCTCCCTGTCCCGGTCGGTGAATGACGAAGAGGGGATTGCCGGAGAGCGGAATACGGGATTCCATACCCCCGTCGGCAAGACGCTCTCCTCGGACAGGAATACCATCGCTGCCTGCGTGCACGGGACGCAGACCGTATCGGACGGGCAGGCCTTGCGCCTCCGACTGCTGGAACCGATGGCGGTGGACGACCGCCTCATACCCAAAGGTACTCTGCTGACCGGAAGCACGCGTATCCAGGGGGAACGGCTGGACGTGCTCGTCGAGACGGTGGAATACAAAGGGGCGGTCATTCCGGTGGAACTGGAAGTGTATGACGCCGACGGTGGGCAGGGAATACTTGTCCCGAACTCGCTGGAATACGATGCCGTGCGTGAGATAGCCGCCAACATGGGGACCTCGATGGGGAGCAGCATCAACATCTCGACGGATGCCGGCGCACAGATAGCCTCGGACGTGGGGAAAGGCGTGATACAGGGCGTGTCACAGTACGTCACCAAGAGGATGCGGACGGTGAAAATCACGCTGAAGGCCGGGCACAGGCTGCTGCTCCATACCCCGGAGTAGAAAAAGAGAAAACACAATTATTCAACAACCAACCAACAACAATCGGACATGAAGAAGATTCTGATGATGTTTGCCCTTCTGACGGGCTTTTTAGCTGCCCATGCGCAGCAGAGTAGCGGAGATTATTTTGAAGGGCTGAGCCGCAAGATAGGTTTCAGCCGGATGATACCTCCGCATGGTCTGGAAATCACCTACGACAAGACGGTGCATGTGATTTTCCCCTCATCCGTCAAGTACGTGGACCTCGGTTCCCCCAACCTGATAGCCGGCAAGGCTGACGGTGCGGAGAACGTGATCCGGGTGAAGGCCACGAGGAAGCATTTCCGTAACGAGACGAACATGAGCGTGATTACCGAGGACGGGAATTTTTACACGTTCAATGTCAAGTATGCCGACGAGCCGCTGCTACTGAATGTGGAGATGTGCGACTTCATCCACGACGGGGAGGCGGTGAACCGTCCCAACAACGCGATGGAGATTTATTTGCAGGAACTGGGCAACGAGTCGCCCAGGCTGGTGCGTCTGGTCATGAAGTCCGTGCACGGACAGGACAAGCGGAGAGTGAAGCACATCGGCTGTAAACGCTTCGGCGTGCAGTACCTGCTCAAAGGGCTCTATGCGCACGGTGACCTGCTCTATTTCCATACCGAGGTAAGAAATTCCACCCACGTGCCTTTCGATGTGGACTTCGTGATCTTCAAGATCGTGGACAAGAAGATAGTGAAACGTACCGCCATGCAGGAACAGGTCATCTGTCCGCTGCGTGCCTTCAATTACCTGACCCGTGTGGACGGGAAAAAGAGCGGGAGAACGGTGTTTGCCCTGCCCAAGTTCACCCTCCTGATGACAAGAAACTGGTGGTGGAGATGTATGAGAAACAAGGGGGACGCCACCAGGTCTTTGAGATAGAGAATGAGGACCTGGTGCGTGCCGAGACCATCAATGAACTGAAAGTGCGATGAAAAGGTATGTG
>ENA-OQER01000703-OQER01000703.1-human-gut-metagenome-genome-assembly--contig:-NODE-703-length-17813-cov-2.171378_pt1 | contig 17813 bp, 27 predicted proteins | sample MGYA00242797_ERZ504639 | MGnify/ENA primary metagenome ERZ504639 (study PRJEB26092, sample SAMD00036306) | human gut metagenome | host: Homo sapiens | study: EMG produced TPA metagenomics assembly of...
CAGATGTCCGGTTTTCACGCTGTAGTCGGTGAATTTCATCATATCTTTTGCACTACGCCAGTCGCGCTGTTTAACGTAGTTGGCATCCAGACCAAACGCCCAGTTACTGTCCAGCGGACGATACAACACTTCGGCCCCCGCACCGCCAAACATGGTTTCGAGATAACCTCCATAGACCTGACCGTAGAAGCCGTTGCCCAGATGCTGGAAGTAGTTGGCTTGCAGGTTATTCACATAGACATCGTTCTGCACATACTCGCGCACATGGGTACGAACGCGCGGTAAGTGCGAGTCCTGCGGCGGATTGGTGTAGTTAAACTTGTCGTAGTTGTTGGCAAGATTTGCAAACAGCTGCCGGTGGTCAGCAGATGGTCCGTCAGCCACAAATCTGCCGTTCCCATCACGCCCAGCTGATACATGTAAAAGTTTTCCGGGCCACCGACCGACTGGTTCAGCACCGGATCGATGTGGAAATCAAAGCGTGATTTGTCGATATACCAGCCCTGCTCGGTGGACTGCGGAACCACTGGCTCGACGCGTTTTTGCGCCAGCTTCGTTTCGTGGCCCAACGGCTCTCCGGCGAGATGATTTTTCAGGCTGGCGACATCGGTTTCCGTCGTCACCTGCGGCATGTTAAGACGATTTTCCGTAATGCGGATCGTTTTGATCCCATCCGGCAGATCGTTCATCACGATCCGATTAGCACGGATGATCTTCGCGCGAATCACGATATTTCACCTGCTCGCCGGTGACATACAGCGTATCGCCTTTCGCCTGGATCTGCGGATCGGCAAGTCCGGCATTGTATTTCAACAGCGTTAACTGATTCGCCACCACCGAATGCTGCAAAATGGCATCCTGAGGCTGCGGTTGATATTGCGGGCGGGCGTTATCGTTGTAAGACGGGCGCAGATCGTTAAGTTGGTGCGCAGCGTGACGCCAAACATAAAGGTGTTGCCACGTTCATAGCTAAGGTTAACGTCGGCCCAATCGGTAACGCGATAAATCGCACCGACGTTAAACTTACTTTTTGCTCCAGCTTCCCGGCAAATCCTGCTGATAATTATTGCTTCATACTCCAGTTTCAGGCGCAGCGGTTGCCAGGGCGTCTGGTATTCCACGCCGCCAAACAGTGAGGCAGGACCGTGGAACATCTGGCTACCGTCGATAGATCCCGCCTGTTTGTAGCTGTTATCGCGATAGCAATATTTATCACTGGCTGAACAGAGCGGATTTTTCACATTACCGCTGGTGCCCAGATATCCCCAGCCCAGGCCGAGCGTAAAATCGAACGGCCCCCAGGCTTTGCTGGCAACAAGATATTCCGCATCAAACAGCCCCGTACCGCCGATATCCCGCGCACCAACCGCCACTTGCGGCAGCCAGTAACTCTCTTCCCACAAACGCAGTTTGAGATCGAAGGCTTTATCTTTATACGTTTGATCGCCAGAGAACGCTTCGACGCTGCTGTACTGCCGGGTGCGCACGTCGGTGTAGCGCAGCGTTGTTTCCAGCCACGGGAAGAGTTGCACTGAAGCTGAGTAATAACGGTACTGATCGTTATCGCGATAGTTCAGACTCAACTCCCTTCCCGTGCCATACGCGCGGTGGGAGTTTGTAATAATCCTACGCCACCGAAATCCGACTGCGACGGACCAATGGGCGCAGGATATGTTTCGCCGTAGCAAGCTGTGCTAATGCCCAGCGCCAGTAAGCTAAGCAGATGTCTTTTTTTCATTATTGGGGTATCCGCTGCGTCAGAGTCTGAAGAATGTCGGCGTTAAGGCATCAGGCGTCTCACTCCAGACGGAGTCCGCGAGGCCAACATAAATAATGCTGCCGGGCATCGGCTCTACGTGACGCTTGTTCCAGTAAGCCACCGGCGCTTTTTGCGTGCGTCCGTCCGGGTAAACCACCCACGCGTAGCTGCGATCCGCACCGCTAAGCAGGTTCTGCCCGGAGAGATAGCTCGCCACGTCGCGACCTGGAGTGAATGGCTGCTTGCCAGGACGGCTGATAAGCCGAACAGCGTGACCGTGGACGGTGGTGGCCCGACCCACAGCGTGTAGTTGCCCTGCAACGGTGGGTTACCGCGTTCGGCAACGCGGACGATATCAGGATCAAGATTGATTTTTTGCCTGCCCGTCACTTTCAACGCCTGAATTTGCTGGCGTAAGGCGTTAATCGCGGCGGCATCGTCGGCGCTGGAATCTGCAGCCAGTTCTGCCAGCCGTGTCAGCAACGCCTGCTGCTGCCGCAATGCTGCCGCCGTTGCCAGCTCTTCGCTAATCACCGCACCAGGCCACCAACTGTTTGCCAGCCGCGGCTGGCTACCAGATCGATTAAATACTCTGCGCCCGTCAGCGTTTTGGCCTCACTGCTGCCATTGCTGAATACCTTGACGTTCCCGCCGCGAAGACCGATGACGCCCCCACACTCAAAATCAATGCGACAATAGTTTGTTTAATCATTGTTTTGCCGCCTTGATGAGAGTGGTTTTCACCGGGAAATAATCCGCGCCGAGATACTGTTCCGACTGGCGAATTTGCCCTTCGCTGTCGATCCAGTAGCGGTTATGCCAGCGCGCCTGGTCGGTGGAGACTTCTTCGTCCAGCACGCGAACCGGGGTTTCATCGCTGCCGACCTTGACGGTATCGGTGCCATCCCATTTGAAGACTGAGCGTGCGGTGGCGTAGCGTACCTGCTGGTACTCGGTCCAGCCCATCGTGCGCGTCCATGTTGCACCATCAACATTGTGCGTTTAATCAGCGGTCGGCGGCAAGGTTATTCACTTCAATCAGGTTGTCGCCGCCAAGCAAAGTCTTCACCAGACGACCATGTTGTGTGACAAGAGTGGCTTGATCCTGAGTGACCCATTTTTGTTGTCCGTCTTCAGCGAAGGCCAGCACCACAAACAATTGCGGCCCGCCATTAAGCTGCATGTACTGGCTGGCGTAGGGCATATTTTGAATATCATCGTCCGTCAGCTGTACGCCTGGCGTGCCGAACAGACTGTCCACAGTGAATTGCCCAGCTCTTTAGTCGTGGCTGAACAGGCCTGTAATAGCAGGCAGATAAGAATGAGTGCAGGTCGCTTCACGACTCTTCTCCAGAGGGGCAGAATAACCACACCGGAGTGTGGTTATGGTAAATCTTCATACTTCAAGCCACAGATGCAATGACTCAAATTATTTTGGGGATACATACTTTATTACTGGGTACTGGTGGTCGTGGTTGTGGTGGTCCCGGTATTAGAACCATCACCGCCACCGGTTGCCGCGAGCGCGACACCCACCGCCGAGCTTACGGTGCTGACGCTGGTCGCGGAGGAACTCCCCGCCGAAACCGACGTTGCTGCCGACCCTGCCGCTTCCGCCCACCTGTACAGGTGCAGCCCACGCAGAAGTCGCCGCAAGCGCAGATATGGCAAAAATGCCATACAGAACTTTTTCATAACAATTTCCCTTCATTGAATGAATGGAGATTTACCCAAAAACATTTCGGGCGGGATCGAGTATACACAACTAAAGCATGCGAATTACGGCGCGGGGAATTAGAGATGGGGTTTAGGATAATTGGAATGAATATCAAATATAAGCTACAACTTATATATAAATAACATTAAAAATCATAATGTTAAAATAAAAGTAAAAGTAATTAATCTGAGTATTTTCCGAAATCAATCACGATTAAAAATCTATTTTAGGATTAACCTCACGGTATGATTTCCGTTAAATCACAGACAAGGGGATTTATCTGATAAAACAATGCCGACATAACGTCGGCATTGTTATTAAGGTTTTTAAATTAACCGCGCCACGCTTTATAGCGGTTAATCAGACCATTGGTCGAGCTATCGTGGCTGCTGATTTCTTTATCATCTTTCAGCTCTGGCAGAATACGGTTTGCCAGTTGTTTACCCAGCTCCACGCCCCACTGGTCGAAGGTGAAGATGTTCAGGATCACGCCCTGAGTAAAGATTTTGTGCTCATACAGCGCAATCAACGCACCCAGGCTGAACGGAGTGATTTCACGCAGCAGGATGGAGTTGGTCGGGCGGTTACCTTCGAACACTTTGAACGGCACCACGTAGTCAAGCGTTGCCGGATCTTTACCCTGATCGCGATATTCCTGCTCAACCACTTCGCGGGATTTACCAAACGCCAGCGCTTCGGTCTGGGCGAAGAAGTTAGACAGCAGTTTCTGGTGATGATCAGAGAGCGGGTTATGGGTGATAGCCGGAGCGATGAAATCGCACGGTACCATTTTGGTTCCCTGGTGGATCAGCTGGTAGAACGCGTGCTGACCGTTAGTGCCTGGTTCACCCCAGATAATCGGGCCAGTCTGGTAATCCACAACGTTACCGTTACGGTCAACATACTTACCGTTGGACTCCATATTGCCCTGCTGGAAGTACGCCGCGAAACGGTGCATATACTGGTCATACGGCAGAATCGCCTCAGTTTCCGCACCAAAGAAATTGTTGTACCAGATGCCAATCAGCGCCAGCAGTACAGGCAGGTTTTTCTCGGCAGGCGTGGTGGAGAAATGCTTGTCCATCGCGTGTGCGCCAGAAAGCAGTTCAACGAAGTTATCAAAGCCGATGGAGAGAACAATCGACAGGCCAATCGCTGACCACAAAGAGTAACGGCCGCCGACCCAGTCCCAGAACTCGAACATGTTGGCAGTATCAATACCAAACTCGCCAACGGCTTTGGCATTGGTTGAGAGCGCCGTCAAAGTGTTTCGCAACGTGTTTTTCATCACCTGCCGCTTTCAGGAACCAGTCACGCGCGCTATGGGCGTTGGTCATGGTTTCCTGAGTGGTGAAGGTTTTAGATGCTACCAGGAACAGCGTGGTTTCCGGGTTTACTTTTTTCAGCACTTCCGCGATGTGAGTCCCATCGACGTTAGAAACAAAGTGCATGTTCAGGTGATTTTTGTACGGACGCAGTGCTTCGGTCACCATGTACGGGCCGAGGTCAGAACCGCCGATCCCGATGTTCACTACGTCAGTGATTGCTTTGCCGGTATAACCCTTCCACTCACCGGAGATAATCGCTTCCGAGAAGGTTTTCATCTTCTCCAGCACCGCGTTGACTTCCGGCATTACGTCTTTGCCATCAACCAAAATCGGGGTATTGCTACGGTTACGCAGCGCTACGTGCAGCACAGCGCGGTTTTCAGTGCGGTTGATCTTCTCGCCAGAGAACATCGACTTAATCGCGCCCGCCAGATCGCACTCTTTCGCCAGATCTTGTAATTTCGCCAGCGTCTCTTCAGTGATGCGGTTTTTGGAGTAATCCACCAGCATCTGATCGCCGAAGGTTGCGGAGAACTTAGAAAAACGATCGCCGTCTTTAGCAAAAAGATCGGCGATCGTAACGTCTTTCATTTCATCGAAGTGTTTCTGTAGTGCCTGCCAGGCAGCGGTCTGCGTTGGATTGATGTTTTTCATTAGCAATACTCTTCTGATTTTGAGAATTGTGACTTTGGAAGATTGTAGCGCCAGTCACAGAAAAATGTGATGGTTTTAGTGCCGTTAGCGTAATGTTGAGTGTAAACCCTTAGCGCAGTGAAGCATTTATTAGCTGAACTACTGACCGCCAGGAGTGGATGAAAAATCCGCATGACCCCGTCGTTGACAACCGCCCCGCTCACCCTTTATTTATAAATGTACTACCTGCGCTAGCGCAGGCCAGAAGAGGCGCGTTGCCCAAGTAACGGTGTTGGAGGAGCCAGTCCTGTGATAACACCTGAGGGGGTGCATCGCCGAGGTGATTGAACGGCTGGCCACGTTCATCATCGGCTACAGGGCTGAATCCCCTGGGTTGTCACCAGAAGCGTTCGCAGTCGGGCGTTTCGCAAGTGTGGAGCACTTCTGGGTGAAAATAGTAGCGAAGTATCGCTCTGCGCCCACCCGTCTTCCGCTCTTCCCTTGTGCCAAGGCTGAAAATGGATCCCCTGACACGAGGTAGTTATGTCTGAAATTGTTGTCTCCAAATTTGGCGGTACCAGCGTAGCTGATTTTGACGCCATGAACCGCAGCGCTGATATTGTGCTTTCTGATGCCAACGTGCGTTTAGTAGTCCTCTCGGCTTCTGCTGGTATCACTAATCTGCTGGTCGCTTTAGCGGAAGGGCTGGAACCTGGCGAGCGATTCGAAAAACTCGACGCTATTCGCAACATCCAGTTTGCCATTCTGGAACGTCTGCGTTACCCGAACGTTATCCGTGAAGAGATTGAACGTCTGCTGGAGAACATTACTGTTCTGGCAGAAGCGGCGGCGCTGGCACGTCTCCGGCGCTGACAGATGAGCTGGTCAGCCACGGCGAGCTGATGTCGACCCTGCTGTTTGTCGAAATCCTGCGCGAACGCGATGTTCAGGCACAGTGGTTTGATGTACGTAAGTGATGCGTACCAACGACCGATTTGGTCGTGCAGAGCCAGATGTAGCCGCGCTGGCGGAACTGGCCGCGCTGCAGCTGCTCCCACGCCTCAATGACGGCTTAGTGATCACCCAGGGATTTATCGGTAGCGAAAATAAAGGTCGTACAACGACGCTTGGCCGTGGAGGCAGCGATTATACGGCAGCCTTGCTGGCGGAGGCTTTACACGCATCTCGTGTTGATATCTGGACCGACGTCCCGGGCATCTACACCACCGATCCACGCGTAGTTTCCGCAGCAAAACGCATTGATGAAATCGCGTTTGCCGAAGCGGCAGAGATGGCAACTTTTGGTGCAAAAGTACTGCATCCGGCAACGTTGCTACCCGCAGTACGCAGCGATATCCCGGTCTTTGTCGGCTCCAGCAAAGACCCACGCGCAGGTGGTACGCTGGTGTGCAATAAAACTGAAAATCCGCCGCTGTTCCGCGCGCTGGCGCTTCGTCGCAATCAGACTCTGCTCACTTTGCACAGCCTGAATATGCTGCATTCTCGCGGCTTCCTCGCGGAAGTTTTCGGCATCCTCGCGCGGCATAATATTTCGGTAGACTTAATCACCACGTCAGAAGTGAGCGTGGCATTAACCCTTGATACCACCGGTTCAACCTCCACTGGCGATACGTTGCTGACGCAATCTCTGCTGATGGAGCTTTCCGCACTGTGCCGGGTGGAAGTAGAAGAAGGTCTGGCGCTGGTCGCGTTGATTGGCAATGACCTGTCAAAAGCCTGCGGCGTTGGCAAAGAGGTATTCGGCGTACTGGAACCGTTCAACATTCGCATGATTTGTTACGGCGCATCCAGCCATAACCTGTGCTTCCTGGTGCCCGGCGAAGATGCCGAGCAGGTGGTGCAGAAGCTGCATTTTAATTTGTTTGAGTAATATTTCCCTACTGGCGTATAACGCTCACCGATTGTTATACGCCATCCTCACTGAAAACATAGATTAAATAATATCTGAAAAGCAAAATCACTCCTGTAGAACAGTATTATAATCACCGAAAAATATCATTTAACAGGAGTGTTAATGGCTACTTTAATGGAAAAAGATGCACTTTTAAACGGAGCCAGTCAGTGCATCGCGTTTTTATCAAATATCATTGATAATTGCTCAGTTTCGTCGCATCAGGATTCAGGCGATGCTCTCAAGCGATTAGTCAGCTATCGCGATTATCTTTATTCTACCCCCGCTGAACTTGTTGATTTTACACAAGGTAAGATTCTCCTTCAGCAGGTAAGAACTCAATATCAGCATGAATTCAACAATACTACGCATTCAGAAAATAAAGCATCTTTGATTCTATTTGGCAGCGTCTGACAAATCATGAAGTCACACCGCAACAGCATCCCATTGGTTTTGTTTTAGGTGGGCAACCCGGAGCAGGTAAATCATCTCTGATTGAATTAGCCAAAAGAGAGACAAAAGATAATATAATGATTATTAACGGTGATGATTTTCGATTTCTACACCCTGATTTTAATTATATCTACCAAAATTATGGGGATGATTTTGTTACCCATACAGCGAAATTTTCCGGCGAAACGGTCGAACGTGCAATTGAGAGAGCGATAGTCAGTAAACTCAACATTGTTGTCGAAGGAACATTTCGTAATGCCGCGACGCCGTTACAAACATTAAAAAAACTCAAAGATGCAGGCTACCAAACAGAAGTCATGATAAAAACAACCTCAGCGGCATTAAGCTGGGAAAGCACCAATGAACGGTATAGTAAGGACAAAGAGGCGGGAAATATTGCCCGAAAAGTGGATAAAAACCACCATGATATCGTCACCGGTTTGCTGGCAGAAAATGCCCGCAAGGTGTTTGCTTCGAACCTGTCAGATAAGTTTGCGGTGTATTCGCGTGAGAAGATGATATTTAGTTCACAAGCGGCAACGAATGACGATATTGCAACACTTATACAGAATGAAATCAGCGGGAATACACAATAATAATAAGAGCTGATGGCGTGAAATAACGCCGGGCATCACGCCCGGCGCATTACCGTCTGGTACATTAAGCTATCCAGTTCCTTAACGTCCCCTTCTCTGCTATCCGGTAACAGCGGTGGAATTTCCCCACGCGCCAGTTCCGCACGAATAAACGCATGTAACAATGGACGGCGCGGACCATATTCCGCTTCTCCTGCGCGCTGTTTACGTTCCAGTAATTCGTCTATTTCTGCACGTAACGGCGCATCAAGTTCGCTTCCCGCCAGTAGCTCAGCAAAGCGCATTGGCGGTACGCCTTTTCCCGCTTCAACCCAACGCACGGCCAGCAGCGGACGCAGCACGTAAAAGTATTTTTTCAGCCGCACTTCGTCGCCTTGTAAATAACCGCGAAGTTTTTCCGCGCCATCGAATAATAATGCCAACGCGCACGCAGCGGAGAAAACCACTTCGGCACCATTGCCTTAAGCGCCGTTATCGTTTCTTCATCTTGTTGATAGACCACAGGAGAATCCAGCCATTCTATCAGCGTCGGATTCGCACCTTTCAATAATCCCAGCGCCTTGCGCCACTCCCAGCCTGAAACATCTAACTCGTCGTCAATAGGCAACTCAATAACATCGCGCGGCGCCTCTACTCGCAGATACCATTCCAGCGGGTGAACATACAAAAACCGTACATCGTAGTCGCTGTCGGGCGAGGCAAATCCCCAGCCGCGGCTCCCTGATTCACAGGCGTACAGTACTTTCACATCATACCGCCGTTCAATTTCTCTTAACTGCTGCGATACCCTTTCTCGCATCGCAGCACTGACTCCATTTAATGGCATGTTACTCACCCTTTGATATTAACCAACCCATGCAGAACCTGATCCAGACCGCCAAATACAGAGATGTTATCGATCCGTTCAGCCACTCTCTCCAGCGTTTCCAGTTCTTTTAAGCGTAACGCTACCGGGTTGTTTTCCATGACTTTAGCGGTATTGAGTAACGAACGCGTCGCTGCCGTTTCTTCACGTCGGCGAATCACATTGGCCTGCGCGGATTTCTCCGCCTCAACCAGCTGCGCAAGGATATTTTTCATATCGCCAGGCAGGACGATATCTTTCACCCCTAACGAGGCAATCTCCATACCAAATGGCAACATGCGCGATTTCACCTGTTCGCTGACAACGTCATCAATGACCTGTTTATCTTCCAGCAATTCATCCAACGTACGCGTACCTACCGCTTCACGCAGGGCAAATTGCAATTCCCGATACAAATGATCAATCGGCTTCGTTAACTGACTAAATGCCAGCAACACGTCGCTGTAGCGCCAGTTAGCGGCGAGGTTAATCCGCAGATTGACCTTATCTTTCGTTAAGATTTCTTGCCCGCTGACTTCCAGTACCTGCAAGCGGGTGTCAACCACTTCAGCGTCAACCAGATGGTTAATTTTCCAGTATGCGGTCAGCCCCGGCGGTAACAGCGCCTGCGTTTCACCATCGATTTTCAGCACGCCTACATGCCAGGCCGGAACCTGCACCGTTAGTATTGCATCGCGGCCTTTAACTGCCCCTTTGCGCCGTGGTTGCAATACCGCATTCATCACCTCCGTTTGTACCTGGACTTGCTGCGTATTCATCCGCACCAGTGTCAAATCATCCTCTACACGCCAGTACAAACGCGCGTTGATGGCGGCAGGATCTCCTGCAAAATACCGTCCATATACAACGCCCCGGCTTCAATCTCCGACAAGTCTGCCACCAGGCAATATTTCTCCACCCAATCAGGCTGAAAGCGGCGCAAATAATCCGCCAGCACGTCGGGAACTTCGCTGCCATCGAGCGTAATCAGCAAGACTTCTGGCGTATTTAACCAGGGTAAAAGATGCTCGCCTGCATGTAGCACTTTGTAGTAATCGCCGTTTCTGGAGAGTAATGCCAGCTGATCTTTTCTTACGCTTATTTTTTTAATCATTATCTATTCCTTGCTTAACAGCCGTCGCGGAAGCAGACACGAAGCGACAGAGGAATTCCCTTTTGCCTGTTACCCGGCATCTTTATCGGCGACGTTATCGGGGATTCGCTGACTGCGCAATCCCTCACTTTTTATTTAATAAGTTAAAACCAGTATTCATTTCAGGAATGAATGTGGGAATCGAACCCATAATTGGCGTCAAAGGCTGACGGAACACGCCCGGAAAACAGCCTGGCCGTTCCTGGTGTGCCGACGGGGTTTGACCCCCTTTGTAATTCAGTTTCAACGCGTACGAGATATTGCGAGAAGCGTGCCAGAATTGAGAAAAAATTATTAACCAAATGAAAAATAAAGATTTAATAAATTATTTTTGTTTGTAGAGGGAAAACTTTTCGCTAAATTTGTATCTGTATTTATCGTCAATTATCAAGAAAGATAAATATTTAAGAAGAGAACAAAGGAATATTATCAGTTCAGCTCGCAAACGAATTCCCGTACACTGAACTCTCTGGCTCACTGAGGGCACCATCATGGCACTCCCCCGTATTACCCAAAAAGAGATGACTGAACGCGAGCAGCGTGAACTTAAAACACTGCTGGATCGGGCGCGGATTGCGCATGGTCGCGTACTGACCAACTCCGAAACCAACAGCATTAAGAAAGAGTACATCGATAAATTAATGGTCGAGCGTGAGCTGAAGCGAAAAAGCCCGCCAGTTGAAGAAAAAGCAGGCTTATAAACCGGATCCTGAAGCGTCATTTAGCTGGTCAGCAAATACGTCGACGCGCGGCAGGCGCTGATTAGCGCCCCTTCTTTTTACGCCCCGGAGAGGTAAAACGCTTACCGTTGGACGCCGGGCGACCGCCTTTTTCCGCCGTTTTTTCCATCTTAACGACTGGACGTTTTGATGCCCGCTGTTTTCGGTTTGGCCTTCACTTTAGGTTTTGCCTCGGAAGAGGAATTTTCGATGAGCTTAAAGAGGTCGATTAACTCATCATCAGTTAAATCGCGCCACTCACCCAGCGGAATGCCGCTTAAGCTGACGTTCATAATGCGCGTACGTTCCAGCTTTTTCACTTCATAGCCGAAATGCTCGCACATGCGCCGGATCTGACGGTTCAGCCCCTGCACCAGGGTAATGCGGAAGACAAACGGCGCTTCTTTTTTGACTTTGCACTTTTTCGTCACCGTCCCGAGGATCGCACCCCCGCCCCCATACCACGAATAAATTCATCGGTAATCGGTTTATCGACCGTCACCAGATACTCTTTCTCATGATCGTTACCCGCACGGAGGATCTTATTCACCAGATCGCCGTGATTGGTGAGGAAAATCAGCCCCTGGGAGTCTTTATCCAGGCGGCCAATCGGGAACACGCGTTTGCTGTGGTTAACGAAATCGACAATGTTATCGCGCTCGCCATCTTCGGTGGTGCTGACAATACCGACGGGCTTGTTCAGGGCGATAAGTACCAAATCTTCGGCTTCCCGAGGCTCAATCAACTGACCGTTTACTTTCACAACGTCGCCGGGTTTCACCTGATCGCCAATGGTGGCTCGCTTGCCATTAAGGAACACATTGCCTTGCTCGATATAGCGATCCGCTTCGCGGCGTGAGCAAATTCCGCTTTCGCTGATGTATTTATTTAAACGGACTGATGAGTCGGGCAGCATAAATTCTCCTGTAAAAAACGGAATATACCGTACCTTTGGGTTGATAAAAAATAGTCATGAGCGAACTATTTGTTATTTCCATTGGCTTGAATTCGTTACCTGCTCAAATCACTTTCCAGAAGCAATGTGCGACATCGTGAGCCATGTCAGTAAGTGGTTAAATTCGCAGTGGTAGCATGCCTCCCGTGATTTCTTACTAACCGGAGAAGTAATGGAACTGCTTTTATTGAGTAACTCGACGCTGCCGGGTAAAGCCTGGCTGGAACATGCACTGCCGCTAATTGCTGAACAGTTGCAGGGTCGCCGCTCAGCGGTGTTTATCCCTTTCGCTGGCGTAACGCAGACCTGGGATGATTACACAGCGAAAACGGCTGCGGTTCTCGCTCCGCTGGGTGTTTCTGTCACCGGTATTCATAGCGTTGTCGATCCCGTTGCCGCGATTGAAAATGCTGAGATCGTGATTGTCGGCGGCGGGAATACTTTCCAGTTGCTGAAACAGTGCCGCGAGCGCGGGCTGCTGGCACCAATTACTGACGTGGTTAAACGTGGCGCTCTGTATATTGGCTGGAGCGCAGGCGCTAACCTTGCTTGCCCAACCATTCGTACCACCAACGATATGCCGATTGTCGATCCGCAAGGTTTCGATGCGCTAAATCTGTTCCCGTTGCAAATCAACCCGCACTTCACCAACGCGCTGCCGGAAGGCCATAAAGGTGAAACCCGTGAGCAGCGTATTCGCGAACTGCTGGTCGTCGCGCCAGAACTGACGATTATTGGTCTACCGGAAGGTAACTGGATCACAGTGAGTAAAGGTCACGCTACGCTGGGTGGCCCGAACACCACTTATGTGTTTAAGGCTGGTGAAGAAGCGGTGCCGCTAGAAGCTGGTCACCGTTTTTAAGTGAATTGCCGGATGCATGATCCGGCATCTTGTTCATAGTGCCTGATGCGACGCTTGACGCGTCTTATCAGGCCTACAGGATTCACAATATTAATACTCGTCCCGTCCTTCATCTTCATCCGGCTGTTCCAGCACACTGTAAGCCACCGAACAAAACAGCGAGTTCAGGCGCTGCATATCTCCCAGTAAGCCTAAATGTAGCGAACTGGTTTCAATGCTCTGCACGTTTTGCTGATGCAGGCGATCGACGTGGGCGTGGGAATAGCGGCGATTAAGAATGCGAAAACGATGTTTGCTGCGACGCAAACGACGAGCGCTGGTGACATCGCCAGAGAAGAACACCGACATTGCCAGTTTTAAATTACTGAGCAATTGCTCATAGAGCGCATCCAGTTCCTTCAAGCCATCAAGCGAAAATGCCCGCCGTGCTGCCAGCGATTTATCGGCAATTTCGCTGCCCATGCGCTCGACGATATCGGAGGCCTGTTCAAGGTTGAGCGACATTTCGATGATCTCCGCCCAGCGGCGCGACTCTTCCTCCGCCAACTCTTCTTTTGGCATCCGCGCCAGATACAGCTTAATGGCGGTGTAGAGAACGTTGATATCATCTGCCAGCTTACGCAGCTCTTTCTCCTGCCGTGCTCGCCGTGCATCACTTTATTTAGCCTTCCATCATCTGTTCCATGCGTCGCCAATGCGCAGGGTTTCGCGCGCGGCGTTCGCCAGAGCAAGCGTGGGCGTATCCAGCGCGCTGACATCCAGATGTTTGGGCCGTAGCTGGGTATCCAGTTCCGGTTCATCGCGAATAATCGTTTTGCAAACCGTGCCATCGGGTCAACAAATGGCAGCATGACCAGGCAACGTACAAGGTTGTAGAAGACGTGGAAATAGATCACCAGTTCCGCTTTTGGCAATGACAACTTCCCCATTGTCTCTGCCAGCAAATGGACAAACGGCAGGATAATCAGGCTACCCACCAGCTTAAACAGCAAACTACCCAGCGCGACACGGCGGGCTGCGGCATTGGCGGCACTGTTGTTGAGCATCGCCAGCAGGCCGGAACCGAGGTTAGACCAATCACCAGACAGAGCGCCACGGGGAAGGAGATAATGCCTGCGGCGGTCAGAGTCGCAGTCAGCAGTACAGCAGCAAGGCTGGAGTAGCTGATAATGGCGAACATCGCGCCAATCAGCGCATCCAGCAGAATATCGCCGGTCAGCGAGGCAAAGATCACCTGAACGCCGTTTGCCTGGGTGATCGGCGTTACGGCCTGCACAATCAACTCCAGCGCCAGCAAAATCAGCCAAGACCAATACCGACGCGGCCCAGTTGCCCGGCGCGTGACTGTTTGCGTCCGAGGAAAAAAATCACGCCGATAAAAATAAGTAACGGTGACAGCCAGGATAAGTCGAAGGTGAGAATACGCGCCATTAGCGCCGTCCCGACATCTGCACCCAGCACAATGACCAGAGCCGGTGCGAGGGCTACCAGATCCTGAGCGACAAACGAGGTCACCAGCATGGTGGTGGCATTACTGCTCTGCACCAGTGCGGTAACGCCGATCCCCGCGCAAAAGGCGAGCGGCTTTTTTTCGACGCTCCGGCTAAGGACAGTACGCAAACGCGCGCCGAAGACGCGCATTACGCCGGTTCGAACAATATGAGTCCCCCAGACCAGCAGGGCGACGGCAGAAAGCAGGTGAAGCAGCGTTAACACGAGTTCAGGTTCTCCTTATCGTTATATGTGCCTGAAGCAATTGAATGACCAAAGGACCGGAAACACGCTGACTGGCATCTTTACTGTGCCTTTTGACATTCGTTTTTCCGGCTAAGATTATTCCAGCCTGTTTCCAGTATAAGTGTTTCATATTAATAAAGAGACAGGGCACTCATTGAGCGCCCTGTTTGTTGTAAGGAAAAGTGACAGATTTGTGAATCAGTCCGCGTCATACCCCAGATTCGGTGCCAGCCAGCGCTCAACTTCGGTAACGCTCATACCTTTACGGCGGGCATAATCTTCAACCTGATCGCGCTGAATTTGTGCTACAGCGTAGTACTTGCTGTCCGGGTGGCTGAAGTACCAACCCGAAACCGATGCACCGGGCCACATGGCGAAAGATTCTGTGAGTTTCATGCCAGTGTGTTTTTCCACTTCCAGCAGCTCCCAGATGGTGGCTTTTCCGTATGTTCCGGGCAGGCCGGATAGCCCGGTGCCGGACGGATGCCTGGTAGTTTTCGCGGATCAGTTCTTCGTTGCTGAGGTTCTCGTTCGGCGCATAGCCCAGTAGACTTTACGCACACGCTCATGGAGATACTCCGCAAAGGCTTCCGCCAGACGGTCGGCAAGCGCTTTCACCATGATTTTGTTGTAATCATCGTGCTGCGCTTCAAAGGCATCAGCCAGTGCGTCCTCTTCCAGCCCGCCAGTCACGGCAAATGCGCCGATGTAATCTGCTTTACCAGAAAGCTTCGGCGCAACGAAGTCAGCGAGACAGTAGTTAGCGAATCCCGTTTTTTCGGTCTGTTGACGCAGATGGTGGCTGACGTTGATCACATGGGTGCGCGTTTCGTCACGGTAGATTTCAATGTCATCGCCCACACGGTTTGCCGGGAACAGGCCCACCACGCCACGCGGATTCAGCGTTTTCTCGGCGCTTAATTTATCCAGCATGTCGTTGGCGTCTTTAAACAGCCGCTGCGCCTCAACGCCCACCACTTCATCTTCCAGAATGCGCGGATACTTCCCGGCCAGCGACCAGGTCATAAAGAACGGTGTCCAGTCGATGTAATTACGCAGAGTTTCGATGCTGGCTTCAACTTCCTGCACGCCGAGACGGTGCGCCACCGGCGGCGTGTAAGCCTGCCAGTCAAAAGCGAAATCGTTATCGCGCGCCGCTTCCAGCGTGACCGGTGGTGTGCGCGGTTTCTTACGCCCGTGCTGAATACGTACGGTTTCGTACTCCTTGCGGGTACGAGCGACAAAATCATCACGCTGAGTATCGGAAAGCAGCGCCGCCACCACACCAACGGTGCGCGATGCGTTCTGTACATACACCGTCGGGCCGCTGTAGTTCTGCTCAATTTTCACCGCCGTGTGCGCTTTTGAGGTCGTCGCGCCGCCAATCAATAGCGGGATGGTGAAGCCCTGACGCTCCATCTCTTTCGCCACGTTAACCATCTCGTCCAGCGACGGCGTGATAAGCCCCGAAAGTCCAATCAGATCAGCATTCACTTCTTTAGCGGTACGGAGAATTTTTTCCGCAGGCACCATAACGCCGAGATCGACAATTTCGTAGTTGTTACATTGCAGCACCACGCCAACGATATTTTTACCGATGTCGTGGACATCGCCTTTCACGGTGGCGATCACCATCTTGCCGTTGGTTTTACCCTGCTCTTTGCTGGCTTCAATAAACGGTTCGAGATACGCCACTGCCTGTTTCATGACGCGCGCCGATTTGACCACCTGTGGCAGGAACATTTTCCCTTCGCCAAACAGATCGCCGACCACGTTCATACCGTCCATCAGCGGGCCTTCAATCACTTCAATCGGGCGCGTAGCCTGCTGGCGGGCTTCTTCGGTATCCTGCTCGATAAACTCGGTAATGCCTTTAACCAGCGAGTATTCCAGACGTTTATTCACTTCCCACGAGCGCCACTCCGCCTGCTGGGCGTTAGCGGTGTCGTCGGTTTTGCTGCCGCGATATTTCTCGCAAGCTCCAGTAAACGCTCAGTGCCATCGTCGCGACGGTTAAGAATCACATCTTCCACCGCGTCGCGCAGTTCAGCGGGTAGGTCGTCGTAAATCGCCAGTTGCCCGGCGTTGACGATCCCCATATCCATGCCATTGCGAATAGCGTAGTAGAGGAACACCGCGTGAATGGCTTCGCGCACCGGATCGTTGCCACGGAATGAGAAAGAAACGTTAGATACACCGCCGGAAATCAGCGCGTGCGGCAGTTCGCGTTTGATATCTTCACACGCGCCGATAAGTCCTGCGCGTAGTTGTTGTGCTCTTCAATGCCGGTTGCGACCGCGAAGATGTTCGGGTCGAAGATGATATCTTCTGGCGGGAAGCCAACCTCTTCGGTGAGGATTTTGTACGCCCGACGGCAAATCTCGATTTTCCGTGCGCGGGTATCGGCCTGTCCCTGTTCGTCAAAGGCCATTACCACCACTGCCGCACCGTAACGACGCAAGAGCTTCGCGTGATGGATAAAGGCGTCGACGCCTCTTTCATCGAGATAGAGTTAACAATGCCTTTGCCCTGGATACACTTCAGACCTTTTTCAATGACATCCCATTTTGAGGAGTCGATCATAATCGGCACGCGAGCGATATCCGGTTCACCGGCAATCAGATTGAGAAAACGCACCATCGCCGCTTCGGCGTCGAGCATCCCTTCATCCATGTTGATATCGATAATCTGCGCACCGTTTTCCACCTGCTGGCGGGCCACATCCAGTGCCTCGCTGTATTTCTCTTCTTTGATCAGGCGCTTGAACTTAGCGGAACCGGTGACGTTGGTGCGTTCACCCACGTTCACAAACAGGCTATCTTCGCCAATGTTCAGCGGCTCCAGGCCGGACAAACGGCAGGCTACGGGGATTTCCGGCAGTTTGCGCGGCGCTAATCCTTCTACTGCACGACTCATCGCTGCAATATGTTGTGGCGTGGTGCCACAGCAGCCGCCGACGATATTGAGAAAACCCGCTTGCGCCCATTCACGTATCTGTTTTGCCATCGTGTCGGCGTCATTATTCCACCGGAGGGGGTACCGGAAATGGTGACCGCTGTTCCTGAAGAAAAAAAGTGAACTGGAGTTGAAAACGGTTTGGAATCATGCTTATATTGATCTCAAACCTAGTGGGACTGCCATAACT
>ENA-OQER01000704-OQER01000704.1-human-gut-metagenome-genome-assembly--contig:-NODE-704-length-17811-cov-2.334596_pt1 | contig 17811 bp, 24 predicted proteins | sample MGYA00242797_ERZ504639 | MGnify/ENA primary metagenome ERZ504639 (study PRJEB26092, sample SAMD00036306) | human gut metagenome | host: Homo sapiens | study: EMG produced TPA metagenomics assembly of...
GGTTATTATTCCGTTGTCAACGGTTACAAGGGATCCTTTTCTTGATAAGGAAGCCGGAATACGGACTCATGAAGATCAATACCTTCCTAATACGTCGTTCAATGAGTTGTATGCTCTTTTGTTTTCGATTAGAATTTGCGGTTCTTGTTGTTTCGCATGACTACTCTGTCGGAGGCTATTCTGAAGACAATATGCTCATACGAATTTACCAAAGAGTATGCGAATGAGAAGAATCCTTACCTAAATATCGCAAATTATGCGGAGAGCGGTAAAGCGCATGATAAAGCTATGCGGCTCATTCCTAAGTTGGAGAAGATTATTTCGTTGAATAGTGATCCTAACTTTACTGATGGAAAAGAATATCTTCGGCACTGTCTCGAAGAATATGAGGGAGAAGTGCCGCTTTGGGTATTATGCAACGATCTCACTATTGGTCAGGTCTATTGGTTTTTCCAAGCTCAAAATAGCATTGTTCGCGGAAATATTTCTCGTAGCTTTACTGCTTTATATAAGGATTCACATCAGCATGGGGAAGAGATTACCTCGATACAGCTTGATAAAATATATCGACGGATAAAGGATTTCCGAAATATCTGTGCCCATGATGAGCGGTTGTATTGCGCACATCCGCATGACAGAAATATTACTGTATTTCAGCTTGTTAAGGATCTGCGATTAGTCACGGATAAAAAGCGATATCTGGAATTCCTGCAAAGCCTTGAATCTTTGCTTGTGAAACTGAGAAAGAATATCCCCAACCATTTTGATTACGTATGTTCCGAAATGGGCTTGCAAGATTTAGACGTATTGCAATCTTGGATGCAGACAAGCAGACAGTTGTAAGCATTGACAGCGCTTGCTCGTAACTCGAATTTTGAGCACTGGAATCCGATATGAACCCATGAGAGGTAAACATTTTGCTGGAATTCTCAGGGTCTCGCGATTCTCGGTATTTCCATCGTGTGGTGCTCCAGTAATTAGCGTCTAGTTATCGTTATACCCATGCTTACGGGTATCCAGAGCCTCCTTCCAATAGGATTCCCTGGTGAGAACAACGTCTTTGGGCACGGTGAAGTCGTAATGTTCCAGAAGTGTGTAGCGGAAATGCGTCTGTACATACTCCAACCCGTACTGTTCCACAATGGCAATCAGCTCGTATCGTTTCCGTGGCCATCGCGGATGTAATCCTGCCAACGCTGGTATATGCCGTTCCTTCCGGTGGCGCTTCCCACATACAGATTCCCCGTCGCGGTATCGGTGATCACATACACGCCCTGCTGGCGCGACAACGTGCTCTTCCAGCTTGACTTGTCCTTGTCCCATATCGCCTTAAGCTGCGCATAGGAAAGGCTTACGCAGTCATAGCCTGGAAATTCATCGCCGGCATAGGCGTCGGAAAGAACCTTGACAACGTGGATCTTGTCCAGCAGCCCTTCCGCCCATCGTATTGACCCTGTTGCCCCTTGCCTTTGTGATAGCGAAGGATGACCCTCCCATAGAATTTGCGATATTCGGCCAATTCCTCGCCCTCATAGCCAACGTAATAGTCGGTGCCGTTAACCTCTCTCGGTCGATCAAGAGGACCGCTGATGTGCTTAATGCACGTGAACAGCCAAAGATCCTTGTCGTCGGGAGACGCACCAGGCCGATTACGCTCTCTCCCTTGTGCAGATGCTCCGCGTCCTTCCCGCTGTTGCTCTTCTTGCGGGACAGCAGCCACTCGGTGTTGAGCTCGTCAGGGTTGTTCATGAACACATAGATGGGATCGGACTTCGAGAAATGCATGATGAAACGGATTTTCGTACTGCCGATCTCCTCGTCCGTGAGGTGAAGCAGATCATTGAACATGATATCGTCGCTCATACCCCCAATTGTAGGTTGCGAGCAATCACCGAACTGCGTTCCGGTTCCGCCGATTTCGGCTTGGAGCCATATAGGCTCCGGTATCGAAGCAAGCGTCGCCAAAATCCGTAGAAACGAATGTCACCTTGCGTTCTGCGGTCAGAGACAGTGAAATAATCTTTTCCGAAATCAGGTCTCATATACTTGGGTGTGGGAGTTTCCGTGGCAAAAAGGAGGGGCCATGAAGTCAATACAAGTAGCGAATGCTTTCATTCTTCGCCATGGCTCTGATATCGACATTACGAATCTTGTGCTGAACAAGCTCGTTTACTTCGCGCAAGTCGAGTCTCTGCGCGCAACCGGGAAACCATTGTTCGAAGACAAGATTGAAGCGTGGTCTTACGGTCCGGTTGAGAGGAACGTTTATTTCACTTTCCAAAAATACGGACGCAACAGGATTCTCAAGCCCGAGGGCGAAACCGCAAAGGATGAACAGGCCTTATCCGTCGTAGATGGGACAGCAAAGAAATATGGTTTTCTGACGGCATTCGATCTTGTGGGATTCTCCCATCGAAAGAACTCCGCTTGGAAGAATGTCTACAGGGAAGGAGAAAACGTCGAAATCACCAACGATGCCATTCTCGCATCCGACGACGGTCTGACCTTCCCCAAAACACTCTTGCATCTAGTTTGGATGAAGTAAATGCAAAATGGCAGAACACCTTCAGGATTCTGCGCAATGCCTGAGCAATACACTGACGAGTGGTGGCATATCCAAGCGCCGCCACTCGTTTTTCCATCTGATGATTTCGCAGAAGCAATGACACAAGCAATCGTCCGAGTACACAGGAAGCAACTTGACGACATCGGCGGATTTACCGTGGAAAGAGCCAATGACGCCGGTTCCGTAAGTGGCGTTGTAGATTCGACATTTCTGCCGGTATTCGGTCAATCGCCGAAAGAACGATTCGAAGATTTGTTTCGACAAATGGCGCATTTTACCTTTCACCTAGCCAAAAATCATTATTTCGCTGATGGCAACAAGCGCACCGCAATGGCCATATCCTTGGCCATCCTGAAAATGGAAAGAATTGATTTGGATATCGATGATGATCCAGCGCCAGAACGAAATACCCTATATAACTCATTTCCAGACTGGTGACGGAAGAAATCACGGAAGAACAATTTGCCGCAAGCCTGAGGAGAAGTGGACGTTTAATCGATGAATGATGACGGGCTGCCGCTTGTCCGCTACAGCACAAGGTCGACCGGCCCATGCGAGTGCTCGGCTACCGCACGCCTGCCGAGCCATTCGCCGACGAACTGCCAGACCTACAAGCCTGACGAAGGCGTTGCACCTGCAAATGAACAACGGGTAGCATCCATACATCATGATGAACGGGTAGGGTTGACGGGGAGGGGAACCACATGAACCAGGCATGCGCACGCAACGACACCATCGACGCGGGCAACCATCATGGCCGACCGCAATACCGACAGCAATACCGACCGTTCCTGCAATTTCTGACAACGCAGGAAGCAACGTCATTTGGCTGCTGCTGGCCATCCCGGGATGCTGAAGTTCGGCATCCACCTCAACGCCGCGTTCATGAGCATCACCGGATTATTGGGCGTGCTCGCCACTTTGGGTGCGATCGCCATTGCGTTCGGCATCAAACGCATTCCATGGCGTACGCCATTGCGGATTCTCATCGCTTCTTACTGGTTCTCCTTCGGCGTGGGCGTGGTGCAATGGCTATCCATCCATCTGCATATCAACCGTTGACCGACTATTTCGCGCACCTCATGTACCGGCAGTACATCAATGAAAGCTCGGTGTGGGGCGGTGGTCGCCCGCAGTTCCTGTTCGCGGAGCCCAGCTATATCGGCATGCATCTGTTCGGCGTATTGCTGCCGCTTATGTGGCTTATGCGTGGGCGCGACCGTATCTATGCCAAGCTGGTTGCGCAACTCATCGTTGTGGTATGCGATTGCGCTGTGCTGATGCAGGCCGGCACCCGGATCGTTCTTCGCGCGAATCTACCAGAGTCTTGACCCGATATGCGGGCTGCTCGCCCATCCGTGGACGGTGCTTACCGGATATGGCGCCGGCAACATCATCAACGCGGTATGGGCCGGCGCGAAGCATGCGGGACGATTGTTGAATGGCCTGGGCATGAATGGAAGTGCTGCGGTGGGATTCGCGGCTGGCATTAGCAATCATTTGGGGAGGTAATGTTCGACTGTTCAGTTTTTGAGCCTTGCCGCTCTGGAGCTGCCATATGCGAATGAAATGTGTTTCGTTGCTTAGGGTGTAGTGGTCGCGGCCTGTTCGGACCGCAGCTCCTCGATACTTATATGCAAGACGGCAGTCGATGGCCGTCTATGCTGGGGGAAGTGATCTGAAGTGATCTGAAGTGATTTACAAGCTGCGAATCTGCGAGCCGAACGGCCACAAAGCCAGCTTGGCCATCTTGAACGACTGGATACCGAACGGAATGCCAATGATGGTGATGCAGTTGAGCAGCCCGGCACCCACATAGCCAATCGCCATCCACACACCAGCCAGTACGAACCAGATGATGTTCAGCAGCACGGATCCCACGCCGCCGCCATACTCCACGGTCTTACCGAACGGGGTCAGCGTGAGTCCCGCCATCTTGAACGCCTGAATACCCAGTGGAATGCCCACAATGGTGATGCACAACACCAAACCGATAATGGCCCAGCTGGCGGCGAGCAACAACCCACCCAGAATCAGCCACAGAATATTGCCAATAAGTCGCATACGCACATGATACTGACATGCCGTGCCGATGCCGACAAGTGGCAACGGATAACAACAAAAGATACAAAAAGCAGCAAAGCCATGTGGGAAGGATGTATTTTGCCTCGCCATAAGCAAAAATGGCGAGGCGGATTTATCGAACCTTAATCGAACCAAGTTTTAATACGGTTGCATTGCTTGGCGATGCCTCCGAATATGTTGGTCAAATTTTGACTTTGCTTTCCGAGGTGTTGCTGGCAGCAACGTATTGAATGGATTTTTGCAGTCACTTAATTGATGCGGCTGCAAAAGCGATCGGTATTTTTCTGGCTGAATTCCTTAAGTACGGAGCGGCAGAAAACAAAATCTTTGATAAGTGCCATGTAAAACTGCTCAACATCTGTTCGACTGAAAGCCCGCTACAAATCTGCCATACATACCGCAGATAGACCGGTTGAAATGGGAAAGATGCGCAGAGTGTGGGGCGTTCGCCTTGGGAACGGACGCCCCACACTTGTTGTGCGGGAATTTATAGCATTCCGATCAGTCCGTGATCGTGGCCGTCGCGTGCGAAGGCTGGGATCGTGTCTATTCCGGCGTCGACAGTGATTTTTTGCCCCCCTTCATACACTTTGCCAGTGCGTAGATCCGTCCATGTGATGCTAGCGTTTCCGGGAAGCGTCACCTCACGCGATCTGGCTCCGGCCTCAACTACGGGGGCCACTAGGATATCAGGGCCGAACATATATTCATCGGCAATATCGGACACCGATTCGTCTTGAGGGAACTCGTAGAAGAGTCCACGGACCAAAGGCTGGCCATCGGTATGTGCTGATTCGAACAATTCCCGAGTGTAAGGCGCATTTTCTCGCGAATGGCAATGAACTTTCGGAAGATCTGCTCCGTCTCGGGGCCATAGCTCCAAGGCTCATTGTCGGCACCACTTGGCGAACGGTGGTCTCCGGCCGAATTGGTGATGGTCTCCTTGCCGGTTGTCGTATGCAGACTACGGTCGCCATGGTTGCGCATGACCGGTAGGAAGCATGAGAACGCGCACCAGCGGGCCAACAACTCCTTGAAATCGTCCGAATCAATTATCCCATCATGGAAACCGCCCATATCGGTGGTGAACCAAGGAATACCGGCCATGCCCATGTGGATGGCGCAGGTAATCTGGGCACGAAGGTCGGCGAAGGTCGAACCAACGTCTCCAGACCAAACAAGAGAACCATAGCGTTGCGAACCAGACCAAGCGCAACGGGTGAGGTTGACGATGTCACCATCCCTTCCTATGGTTTGTTGCCCCTCGTAGAAGCCTTTGTTATAGTCTCTTGGGTAGATGTTTGCCACCTGCTGGTTTGGGCCGGCGTAATATCGATAGTTGTCGAAATCGTACGTTCCGTATTCAGGTTCCGCTTCATCGAGCCAGAATGCATCAACCCCAAGCTCGGCATAATTTGTTCGGCACTTCTCCCAAACATATTCGCGAGCTTTTGGATTGGTGGCGTCATAGAACTGGCTGGGACCTTCGAACATCATGCCGACGTCTTCACCCTTATCTGCGCGCACGAGAAGGTTCTTTGACTTCATCTCAACATAATTCTCTGAGGCGAGCGCGACCTGGGGCCACACAGATACCATGAGTTTCACTCCCATGCTGTGCAGCTCGTCCGCCATAGCTTTGGGATCGGGCCAGAATTCATTCTCAAAACGGAAGTCACCCATATGCGGCCAGTGGAAGAAATCTACAACGATGAGATCCAATGGAATATTACGCTGTTTAAACCCATGAGCGACGTCTAGGAGCTGACGTTGATTCCAATATCTAAGCTTGCACTGCCAGAATCCCAGTCCCCATTCAGGCATGTGAGGAGCGTGCCCTGTGGCGTCGGCATAATGCTTCATTATCGAAGAAGGTGTATCGCCTGTGGTAATCCAGTAATCAATCTGCTTGGCTGATTCAGCTTGCCATTCCGTACGTTCTTGCCGAACGTACGTTTCCAAGTGCCGGGTTATTCCACAGGAAGCCATATCCGGCGCTGGAAACACGAAGGAATAGATGCCTGTGAATTGCGATGCGCGAGTTCGAGGTACAACCTTTCAGATTGAGGATGTTCTGTTGGTACTCGCCCATACCATATAGTTTCTCATTTTCCGGTGTGGTAAAGGAAGCAACGATGGAATAGTCGCCTCCGGTGATCGGTTTGAACCATCGCGCTCGAAGATTTAGTGATCCGCCAGATGGTATTTCCTGAATGAGCGGTGTGCCGTCTGCCTTATAGAAGCTCAGTAAACAGCGTGGCTCTTCATATCCTGATCCGGAGTACAGGCCGCAGGATGCTTTCGCTTGAACTACAATATCGCCATTGCGTAATTCGGCGGTTCTACTGGGCTTGTCAATGGTGATGCCATAGTTGTGGCTGCCTGAGGCCTGATTGTTTTGTGGCAGCAAAGCTCCGTCTTGTTCTTGTATCTCATGCATTTTCGAGGCGCGGACGCGGACTGAATTCTTTCCCCATGGTTCGATGCGAAGATATTCGCCGTCACCAGTCCACAACAGTGCATCTCCATCGATAGCAAAAGTTAGTTCACTCATAGTTGGTCCTTGTAATTATGTACTTAAGGGTTGGATCAGTCTTTCACCGCTCCGGCTGTTACGCCGGCGGCAACGTATTTCTGTGCGAAAATTAGTAATAGCGCTGTTGGTACTGAGGCCAATACTGCGGTGGCCATCATTGGCCCCCATTCTTGGTTCTGTGAACCGATAAAGTCATATAGACCATGGTGATTGGCCTCATCTTGCCGCCACCGGAATCGAGGGTCGAAGCAAACATGAAATCTGACCATGCCCAGAGGAAAGCGAACAGCGAAGTCGTGACAATGGTATTACGGGAGAGTGGAATCACGATTTTGGTAAAAACACCCCACTGCGATGCTCCGTCGATTTGCGCTGCCTCCACCAACGAGCGTGGCATACCGGACATAAATCCCGTCATCAGAATCACTGCGAACGGTACCGACAAAGTGGAGTCGGCAACGATAAGTCCCGGAATACTGTCGAGAAGACCGATGTCATCGTAGATCTGGTAGAAGCCTAGAGACATAACGACCGCGGGAATCATCTGAGCAACAATCAACAGGAAGTTCATGGACTTTGAGCCTTTGAACTCCAAGAAAACAATGGCGTATGACGAAGGTAATGCAATTGCTAGGGTCAGGATCACGCATCCTATGGCAACTAGCAATGACGTTCCTAGGTAGGGGAGCTGTGAACTTAACGCAGAGGCATAATTGTCGAGCGTGAAATCTTTCGGGAACAGATCACCTGAACGGATGGAGCGACGTTGCGTGAATGATATGTTGATCATCCAGTATACGGGGAAGAGCATAATCAGCGTCAAAATGATGCCTATAAGTGTTTTCCACCATGATGAACGATGTTTCATTTTAGTTACCTCTTCTCTTCATTCCGCTGGGCCCACAGGTAAATCAGGGCGAAAATCAGTGCTACGACAATGAGAATCGTGCCCACAACGGATGCTTCCGAATACCGGATGGTTGCTGATGTGCCCTTTCCGAAAGCCATCTCATAAGCCCAAGTTGCCAAGGTTCTCGAAGATCCAGTGCCCTTGGTCATAATCCAGATGATGTCTACTGTTCGTAACGTGTAGACGAAACCTAGCAGGAGCGTAATCATCGATACCGGCTTGAGCAACGGGAAAGTAATCTTCCAGAAGCGCTGCCAAGCATTGCAGCCATCCAACGCGGCGGCTTCATACAAGTCGCCATTGATGTTTTGCAAGCCCGAATACAGAATTACGAGGTTGAAAGGAATACCAAGCCAAATATTGGCAATGATAACCGCCCACAAGGAATGATCGGCTTGCAGCCACCAAACCGGGTCCAAACCAAATAGTTTGAGGAAATTATTAATAACACCGCTGTCGCGTCCATCATCCATTGCCAGATCGTACCGGAAATCATTGGCGGAAGTAGCCATGGTACAAGGAATGCGCCGCGCAAAGCCGCGGAAAGTTTGAAATTCTGATTGAAGAAAACCGCCAATGCCAAGCCGATAGAGTATTGGAAAACGATAGAAGCGAAGACGAAAATCAAAGTCTGTCCGAGAATAGTCCAGAACTGTTGATTGCTTAATATTTCCTTATAGATATCGAATCCAGACCAAGGGGCATCGCCGGTCACAAAAGTGCGACGTGTGTAGCGGTGCATACTCATGGAAATATTCTGAATCAGAGGCCAAACGTAGAAGATAAGCATGTAAATAATCAGCGGGGCCGCGAAACCAATGGCGGCCAATGTGGTTGGCTTGATTCGCCTTGGTTTATCTGCGGTGATTGTTTGAGACATAGTTCACCTGCCTGTTGATGGAAAAGATGGAATGGGGCGTCTGAATATCGCAATGAATGGCGGGCAGATGCCCCAGAAAAATATGAGACCGCGAATCAGCCTTATTCAAGGCAGCCTGTAGATCTTCAGAAAGCTGTGCAGAAATGTCTTCGTATTGCAGACCGACGTCAGTGGTACGGCCTCAGCATTTTCTACGGCGTCAACCAAGGTGCCCAGGCACTGTTCTCTTCCACCTGCTGCTTGCGGACGTCACTTTTGGCGGCAAGATAAACCATCTCATCATTGGTCTTCTTGAGATTATCTCCGTCAATGAGGCACTGAATGACCTCCGCGGTTGCCTTCATCTTGTCACTGTCTTTGGTTTTCTGGGCTGGAATGGTAATGAACTCGCCACCGCTTGGAACTGGGGCTACTCCGCCATCTTTGGATGGGATGGAAATCATCTTGTAGCCTTTCTCGACGGCCGACTCCATCTGCATGAACCATTTTCGGAGAAGCCGTAATCGCCGCCAAGGAACAGATCCCATGCAGCAGATTGGTTGTCCGTTGCGACCGATTTCGGAGCCCAACCTTTTTGGACCCAGCCGGATACCAGATCAAGCGCATCCTGCTCGGCACTGGAACCTGAAGCGTCCTTCAATTGACCGCCGGCTCCCCAGAACCAGGGAAGGAACTGGAATGTTCCTTCTTCGCCGGAAATGCCGGAGAACGTGATGCCCTTATATCCTGCGTTTACTACTTTTTCGATGGCACTGTTGAGTGAATCCCAATCGGTAATCGATTCTGGGTCGACGCCGGCCTTATTGAGGACATCGGGGTTGTAATACAAGCCCAATGCGTTAGTGCCGTAAGAAACCCCATATTGTACGCCGTCGATGATGCCGGGGCCTTCGATATTCTTGTCGAATCCTGAAACGTCGACTCCCGCTGCCTCGATATCCGTAACAAGTCCTGCGTCGACAGCGGTAGGCATCTTTGGGTTATCGATCAGGGCGATCTGGGGTGCGTTGCCGGCCTTGACAGCTGTTGTGAGATTGTTTAATAGGTCTGACTGCGCATAGCCGATGCGTTTTACGTTATATCCCTCAGGAGCACAATTGGTAACGTATTTCGCCCATGTGCTGCTATCGTTCTTCTGAGGGTATGGGTCCCAGAATTCGATTGTTTTGGAATCTTGACTCGAGTTGCTACCGCAAGCGGCGAGACTGACTGCCGCGGCACTTGCGGCGATTAAAGCTATCACGCGCTTCATATTTGAACCGATCATTTGGTATTTCCTTTCATTAACAGCGCACCTATGCGCTGAATGATTAATTTATTGCGTTTGGGAAGTTTTAATCCCAAACTGTTGAACCGGTTAAACAAGTTAAATAATAAACCCTGATCTTTGAAAAGTCAAATCGACGAACTTAACTAATGTAGAATCTCGTGGTTGTTTTCTGCGCGTAATCTACGTAGCTGCGATGTTACTCGGGCTCTTGGGTTAGTGGATAATCAAGATAGCGGGTGACCGTCGGGGCTTTCGGATTGTTTATTCGACGCAAAAGGGTTCCCACGGCGGCTTCTGATAGTTGTGCAATGTCCGGACGCACTGCGGAGAACGATATCTTCATTGATGTTGCTAGCTGTTTCGGGAAAACGGTTACGACCTGCAAGTTATCCGGTGTTCGGAGGTTCCTGCGTGCCAAGACCTGAGGGGCAACGATTGTTGCTGGCTCGTTGTGAAGTATCAGAGCGGTCGCTTTGGTGTGCGTATCTAGTGCATGCTCAATGAGGGGCGAAGGATCCGAATCGTCGTCTTTCGGATATTCGACATGCATTTTCAGGTCAAGACGTTTGGCGGTCTCTATCGCTGAATCCAGAAAGCGCCAAGCGTAGCCAAGACCCTGATCAAATATTGTGTGTGACCATGGAATAAGAATCACCTCTTTATGCCCTTCAGAGGCTAAGAAATTCAAGATTGATGATGCAGCCTTGGCGAAATCGGAATCCACTGTATCCAAACCGTGTGAGTTCTTTGGCGAGCCGAATGCAACGGTCGGAATGTGCTCTTTTGCGGCATAGCTGACTCGTGGATCCTCATCTTTGACGTCCATCAGGATGAACCCATCCACTTTCTTTGACGACCATGCTTCATGCATTGCCTCGAAGCCGTCGTTCTCGCCAATGAGTAGGGTGTCGTATCCTCTCTTTGTCGCTTCTTCGGATAGCAGGTACACGTACAGTCCGAAGAGGGCTGACAGATAGTTGCCGTGAAAGGCGGGGGAGACCACACCTATTGTTTTGGTTTTTCTTACGGATAGTGCGCGGGCTGCATGGTTCACCGTATAGCCTAATTCGTCAATCGCATGTTGCACCTTAAGTGTTGTAGCTTGGGTGATTCGAGGATCTCCCGATAGTACATACGAGACTGTTGCCTTGGAAACACCGGCTGCGTGCGCCACGTCAGAAATTGTTACCATATATCACCTGCTCTTGCTTCGTCGCTTCGCTAGGTTAAGCAAATAATCAACATGAGACAAGTTTAGCGTTATCTGTTTGCGCGCGTCGTCATGATGGTCGACAAAAGGCAATGACTCTATTCCACGTTTCCTCTCGTCCAATGGAGGTGTGGACGGCTATGCGCGCGAGTATCTACAAACTACTGATGTTGGCGGTTTGGGTTAAGTCGCGTTGCTGTCTTGGCGTATGCCGTTGACGGTGCGAACATTGGTGAGTTTGATTCGCATCGGTGCTTGAGGCGATTAAACGTACATGCGTGTGAAGAAAAGTACATTGAACGCCGTAAGAAAAGCACATTGAACGCCGGGGTAAGACGAAGAGGCTTGTCTGCGGCTCGCATCTCGTCTATGTATGCAGATTCGGAGGCCTGACCGGAGACATCTCACTTACATATGGCAGACACATGCGGCGAAAACCTCAAAAACGTACCCCCGAAGTGGCTGTTTTCGCAGGCGACGTGCCATATATAAGCGAGATGTTTCCGTACGAAAAGCAAAATCTGCCATACATAGCGCAGATAGACCGGTTGAAATGGGGATATTACGCGAAGTGATCTCGCGCGATTGCACGCTGCGGCCTACAGCAGGGGAGCGGTGCGTGGTTTTGCGGTTGAGTTTCGTACTTGCAGCTGAACGGGGAATGTCTCGAATGGTTCCTCGATGGGTTGTCCTTCGATGAGCGCCAGAGCCTTTTGCGCCGCATCGACGGCCATGTCGTATGGGCGCTGTCGAACGGTGGTTAGCTCAGCCTCCTTAGCGAAGGTGCTGTCGTCAAATCCGGTTACGGAAATATCTCCAGGTATGGAAAGGCCACTGCGTTGAAGGCGGAAGAACAATGGAATTGCCTGTGAGTCTGATGGAAACACAATGCGTGGGTGGGTTGTCTTGCGCCATGATCTCGGAAATTGCCGCATCTAGAATGCTGTCGCCTTTTTGCACTGCCAGTGTGCGGGCGGTCAGTCCGTCAATTGCATCGCAGCTTCCTGGAATCCGGAAATACGGTTAAATGAGCTGAATCCCAATGTGGAGGAAAAACTTTCATATAAATACAGCAGGTTACGATGTCCCAGCTTGGCGAGATGCCGAACGATGAGTTTGATGCCTTCTTTGTCGTTGATACCGACAGTTGCATCGAATCCTTCGCTGGTGGTATTGATACCGATAATCGGAATTTTTGCGGTTCCGAGACGTTTGACCTCGTCGGGGCTGATGCCAAATGAGGAAACGAATACGGCATCGGCGTTGCTGCGTACGGGAAGTTCCTCGAAGAATGCGTCACGCGCCTCCGACCCCTCGATGGGGTAGATGACCAGATCGTACCCGGCGTCACGCAAAACATCGTTAAGTCCGGCAATGATTTCGGCGGTGAACCATTCGATGACGCCGCTGCCGACCAATAATGCTATGCGATAGGTTCTACCGGATTTAAGAATTCCTGCCGATCTGGAAACGCTGAAATTCAACGCATCGGCTGCGGCCTGCACTTTCAACCGTGTTGCCTCTGACACCTGTTCAGGGTGTGCGAAAGTGCGTGAGACTGTAGCGTTCGATACGCCTGCCTTCAGTGCCACATCGCCGATGCTCGCTTTCATGGTGCCTCCGAAAGTTTTTCACTGTTTGTTTCAGCCTACCATCATTACCGTCCTCATGGTTACAGAGTCGAAAGATGAATGAAAAGGGTTGCGATACGACACGCCGTATGAAAAACAATGTGTGCACGCTCACAGCGGTGAGATGAAACGGGTTTCAAATGAAACCGTTTACATTTTAAAAAACCTTGAATTGCCAATATGAAACCCTTGTCGTATGCTATTACTTGTCCGCAAGGGGCGGATGAAGGCTTACGAGGACGTAAGGAGAGATATGAAAATCAACAAAGGTATCGCAGTGGCAGTGGCGGCCTTGAGCATCGTCGGCTTGGCTGCGTGTGGAAACAGCAATGCCGCGTCCGGCACAACCGATACGAAAGCCGACAAAGGGCTTGACGTTATCGGCAATACCATTACCTACGACCCCAATCATCTCGTGAACGACGGCAAGCCAATCCAGCTCGAGTACTGGAGCTGGGGCAGCAAGGGCACGGATCCTGTCTACAAGATGATTGAGCCTACACGAAGACGTATCCGAACGTCACCATCAAAACGGTGAATGTTTCATGGGATGATTATTGGACCAAGCTGCCGTTGGCTCTGAAAGGCAAAAACGGTCCGGCCGTTTTCAACATCCACAACTCTTACGATGCGTTGATTCGTCCATACGCAGCGGATTACGATATCGACACCAAGTCTTTGGAATCCGACTACTCCACCGCATCCGTACATGAAGATGAGAACGGCAAAGTCAAGTACATCGACTCCGTGATCAACACCGGCAACATCTACTACAACAAGACATTGTGGAGCGAAGCGGGCCTTACCGACGCCGACATTCCGACCACATGGGACGAATTCATCCAGGTCGCCCAAAAGCTCACCAAGACCGACGGCAGCAAGATGACGCAGGCCGCTTCAACTTCAACGGCGATGCCTACAGCGCCATCTATCAAGGTCTGAACTATCAGAAGGGTGAACTGCTCTTCAGCGAAGATGCAAGAAAGCCAACTACAACAACGATGTGACCAAAGAAAACATGCAGTTCCTCAAGGATTTGTATGACAAGTACAAGGTCGGATCTGTTGACTTCGGTAACGATTACACCCAAAGTTTCGGTAACGGCCAGTCTGCGATGATCTACGCTTGGGGCCACATGGAAGGCACGCTGAAAGAAAAGTATCCAGATATTACTACGGTGTGTTCGCCACCCCAACCTTCTCCGAAGACACTCCGTTTGCATACGACCGTTACAACGGCGAATCTACTCCGGGCGTCAACAAGAACCAGAGCAAGGAACAGCAGGCCGTTGCCCAAGACTTCATCAAGTACCTGCTCGCCAACGATGATTACATTCGTGAAGCGGTATCCGAACTGAACTCCTTCCCAGCCAAGACCTCGCTGCAGAACGACAAGGACATTCTCTCCAAGCCGGTCATGGCCGCCATCCAGCCACGCGTAGACCGACTGATCTGGCCGGGACCGGCACCATCCACCGTTGAATCCAGCGGCACCACTGCTTCCAGACGTCTTCCAGAACGGCATGTCCATCGATAAGGCTCTCAAGGAGGCCCAGGGTCAGATGGATACCGACATGAAGAGCTCTGACTTCACGTCAATGGAAAGCAAGTACGCTTACTTCGACGAACATAAGTAATACCGATATATCCTTTCCGACCCCTTTTCCAATCCGGGCAGTCGCGGTACGATTCTTCTTCCGCGCCGCGGCTGCCTTTTATCTACGAGATACGTTCAATCTTCTTATTCGATTCGATCTGACATTCTGTATTGCGTAACAAAACGGTCGAATCGGCTCACAGAGAGGCGAGATTCAATGAAAAACAAAAATGGTGAATCTCTGGTATCGAGAATTTTCACCCTACGCAACATGGCTGTTGTCTTCTTGGTGGTCTATTTCGCCATTTTCCTGGCCTACCCAATTTTTAAAGCCTTCGCGGGCAGTTTGCATAACTGGAATCCTCTGATTGGCACTTATGATTGGGTCGGACTCGACAACTTCAAACAGATCCTCACAGACAAACTTTTCTGGACTTCCATGGGGAACACGGCGGTATTCGCAGGTGTTTCCACACTCTTCGCATTGTGCTTGGTCTCGGCTTGGCCCTGCTGCTCAGCGCCAAACTCGTCAAATGCAAAGACACCCTCCGAGGTCTGTTCTACATGCCGACCATCACTCCGCTCGTGGCAGTTTCTTTCGTGTGGATGTGGATGTTCGACCCGCAGTTCGGCATGGTAAACAAAATCACAGGACTCGACATCAACTGGCTGCACGACACCAAATGGGCCATGCCGCAGTCATCATCATGACCATTTGGAAGGATTTCGGCTACGCGACCGTTCTATATTTGGCCGGTCTCATGAATCTTCCTCGAGACGTGTACGAGGCGGCCGCCATCGACGGTGCCAACTCAGTGCAGATTTTCTTCAAAATCACCCTGCCGTTGCTTAAATCAACACCTTGTTCATTGTCATCACGTCACTGATCAGCTACCTGCAGGCATACGTGCAGATTCTCGTCATGACCGAAGGCGGACCGGGCACGTCAACCTACACCATCAGCTATCTCATCTTTGATCAGGCATTCCAGAAATACAACTTCGGCGTCGCATCAGCTCAGGCAGTTGTGCTCTTCCTGTTCACTGGTGTGCTCACCCTCATCATGTTCAAGGTTTCTGGAGATTCGGAGGAACTGGTATGAAATCACGTAAAATTGGCGGCATCATTCTTACGATTCTGCTCTTCATCGTCGCCATCATCACCATTGTTCCATTTGTTTGGATGTTCATTTCATCATTCGCGCCAAATAGCGAAATCGTCAAAGTGGCCGGAGGATTATTCCCTAAGCCATCCACGATTGACAATTATGTGAGCATCCAAGAAAAGTTCAATTTCTTGCGATTGTTCGCAAACTCGCTGATCGTAGCAGTACTGAAACCGGTATTGCAATCTACACAAGTGCGGTGCTTGGTTACGTGTTCTCTAAAATGCGATTCCGTGGTCGCAACCTGCTTTTCGGCATCGTTATGAGCACCATGATGATTCCTTGGGCAGTGACCATCATTCCGCAATACGAAATGTTCACCAACTGGGGTTTGCAAGACACCTACACGTCGCTCGTGCTTCCTGGCATGATCAGCGCATTCGGCATCTTTCTGTTCCGTCAATCCATCTCGGGAATTTCTGACGAACTCATTGAAGCGGCAAAACTCGATGGCGCATCCGAAACTAGAATCTTCCATAGCATCATTCTGCCAATGAGCCACAACACCATCGCGGCGCTCGCCATCTTCACCTTCCTGTGGAATTGGGAAGACTACCTGTGGCCATTCTTGATGATCACTGACGAACACAAGCAGCTGCTCGCTGTCGGCTTGAAGCCTTCAACGGCCAATATGGCACCGATTACGGCGGATTGTTCGCAGCGACTTCGTTGGCAATTGTTCCAGTGATCATTGTGTATATGATTTTCCAGAAGCAGTTCATTGCAGGTATTGCGACGGGCAGTGGCAAGTAAGGCAGGAGTAGCATGGCAAACAACGCATTAGATAACGCAACCGGCACGGTATTCGTCGACTATGTGCGCAAGGCACGTCCGAAAATGCGAGAATCGTCGGTTTTACAAGGGGATCATTGGAGGATTGGCATTCTAACGGAATCGCTGATCCGTTTCGAATGGTCTGATTCCGGCGAATTTGAGGACAATCTCACGCAAATGGTGGTCAACCGCGATTTTGGCGCCGACCCGCAATTCACGGTGACGCATCGCGACGGACTGCTCATTGTTGACACCCCCGCGCTGTATGTGACGTACGATGGCAAGCCATTCAGCAAAGAAGGCTTGAGCGTAGCGTCAAGGGCGTGGCCGACACCCAGTTCAATACGTGGCATTACGGCGACGAACCGAAGCATAATCTTAAAGGCACCGCGCGCACGCTCGACGAGGCGAACGGCGAAATTCCTCTGGACGATGGTGTGATTTCGCGAGACGGATGGGCGGTACTCGATGATTCCGCCGCGAACGTGATCGTGGAAGCATACGAAGTGAACGGCAAACCGAATCCACTGGGGGCTTGGGTTATGCCACGCGATCACGCGGAAACCGACTTCTACTTCTTCGGCTATGGCCGCCGCTACACCGAAGCGGTGCAAGACTTCTACAAGCTGGCCGGACCAACGCCTCTGCTGCCGCGCTTCGCACTCGGCAACTGGTGGAGCCGCTACTACCGCTACACGCAAGACGAATACCTGCAGCTCATGGACCGGTTCAAGCGCGAAGGCATTCCATTCACCACATCCGTGATCGACATGGACTGGCACCGCGTGGACGATGTCGATCCGAAATACGGTTCCGGTTGGACCGGCTATTCGTGGGATAAGCAGCTGTTTCCCGATCATGAGGCGTTCTTGCGCGACTTGCACGAGCGCGGCCTGAAAGCCACGTTGAACGTGCATCCGCGAGACGGCGTGCGCGCGTTCGAAGACGACTATGAGGCGGTGGCCAAGCGCGTCGGCATTGATCCCGCAACCGAAGAGGCAGTGGAATTCGACCTCACGAATCCGGATTTCGTAAGCGCCTACTTCGACATGCATCATCGTATGGAAGCCGAAGGCGTTGACTTCTGGTGGCTCGACTGGCAGCAAGGCGGCGTGACCCGCCAGCCCGGACTTGACCCGCTGTGGGTGCTCAACCACTTGCACTACCTGGATTCCGGGCGCTACGAGA
>ENA-OQER01000705-OQER01000705.1-human-gut-metagenome-genome-assembly--contig:-NODE-705-length-17809-cov-10.952042_pt1 | contig 17809 bp, 13 predicted proteins | sample MGYA00242797_ERZ504639 | MGnify/ENA primary metagenome ERZ504639 (study PRJEB26092, sample SAMD00036306) | human gut metagenome | host: Homo sapiens | study: EMG produced TPA metagenomics assembly of...
AAAGAGGAGCTATATCTGGCATGTTTAGAATTTTAGCTACATGAGAAATAGAATTTCCTTTTAAAACCATTTTAATTGCTTTAACTTTAAATTCATTTGAGTATTTAGTCATAAAAAACTGCACCTCCAAAAGTTGTTTTGTGTCCAACTTTTGGGGTGCAGTTCAATAAGTTCCTGAGGCTCTTTTTATTATCTTATACTAAAATATCTTATATGAATATATCTTCTTTTAAAGGAAATATCATATGTACAGCAAACAAGAGATATATATGCTATGATTTCACAGCTTTCTTCTAATAATTGATTATAATTACCAAATTGCACTAAACCTCTATCAAATACACATTGACTCAATATACTTGTTACTATAAAAAACAAAAATTCACCTAATGGAATATACCAGCAAATTCCTTGTCTTCTGCTTTGATAAAAATATACTACCAATAAAATCAAGGCTATTAATATTAAAATCCCTACTATTGGATAAACTACTGAACCATACCATAATTCATGCACTTTTACAAAAATCTGTTCACCATTTTTATCTATACCAATAGGATAAAATACACGACCCCAACTCAATTCTCTGCCAATCATCAATATATAAATTATTATCGAAGCTACATAAAATTTTATACTATCATATAAAATAAAATCTCGTATTTTCCCTATACAGATTACAATACCTAAAAATAAAATTACAACTTCTAAATTCTCTAAAAAATGATTTTCATAACTATATTCTATAGGTAAAACAAATGATAACCCAATAAAAATAACAGCTAAAATACACAAAATAACTAAAGCTTTTGTATATCTAATTTCAAAATTTAACATTTATATTCCTTCTTTATTTCTTTTTAAATGATATATCATAAGTAAAGCATACTAAAGAACAATATGCTAATATCTCTGTGCATTCTTCTAATAATTGACCATAATCTGCTAAAAACTTGATTAAATTTTTCTCAAATACTATCTGGCTCAATATCATCATAATTATAAATAAACGAATGCTATATCTAGGTATACTACAAATAATCTGTTCTTTTTTTATGTATTTATAAGTTTGTATCATTAAAAATAATGCTATTAAAACTAGTACTGCAATTATAGGATATACTATTGGACCATACCATATTTGATGGATATTCATAAAAATTTGTTCACCATTTTTATCAATACCGATAGGATAAAACACTCTACCATAACTTAATTCTCTAGCAATCATAACAATATAAAAAATACCACATGCTAAATAAAACTTATTAATTTTATCTTTATTTAAATTTGCAGTTTTATATAACATATTTATAAAACCAATTCCTAATACAAATACTTCTAGATTTTCTAACAAATGATTTTCATAACTACATTCTACCGGTAAAATAAAAGCTTGAGGCAATAAAAAAACCATCAAACCAATTAAAACATAATATGTCTTATGCATATATTTATCTACACAAACCATCAATACCATCCTTTACAAAAATTTAAATTTATTTTCATCTAAAATTCATTTTTATAAAATATACTATAATTGAGATAGTAGAATATTTTTTATCTATAAACAATAATAAAGAAGTAAATTTTAAATAATTTACTTCTTTATTTTTTATTATTTTTCAAAACTAGATTTTTCTGGCAAAATTCTATCAAATGCCTGTTTTATTCTTTCTTTCATAGGTTCAAAATCCACATTATCATTGTCATTTATACATATCATAGGCATTGCTTGATTTTCTATAATTTTAAATAGTTCTTGATTTTGTTCTACTCCATTATAGATTTCATAAACCTTACCTTTTACATGTCTTCCTATTGGATAAAAATTTCCTCTAGTCAATTGCCAATAACGAATAAGCCAATTATCTAAATCTAATTTACTTCTAAACTTATGTGACGAAGTATCATCTAATGATTCATATTCTTTTTCCCAAATATCTTCATATTCACTTTTCAAAAAAGAAAAAGCTAAATGATTATTTGCAAATCCTTTAAATCTATGTTGCCCATAAAAAATTAAATTACGTAAAGCATTCCAACCATAAGCTAAATTTACCCATTTACTAAAATGCTTTTTCATCTGTTCCTTTTTATCAAAATGTCCATTTAAAATTGTTACACAATTTAATTTTATAAATGGCATCATATCTTCTTTAGTAGTTGTACTAATTGTACTAGTTATCGCAAAATCTGTCGGCAAACAATCTTTACCTGCAAAAAACAATTCTCTTTTTACTGGTCTTAATAAAAACATATCATCATTAAAATAAACAAATCTTTCTGCTAAACCGTTTATTCTATGCAAATTTAATTCAATAGGCTGGGAACTAAATGTAGGTAAATATTTTTGTGGTATAAAATCGCTATGTTTAGCAATATTTAATTTGGGATTATCTATATTTAACCATTTAGGCAAATGACCATAAGTTACAAAATGTATTTTGTTAACCCATGGTGCAAATTTTTCTACAGCTCTAAACCAATATTGCATATTATCCCAATCACGAAAACGCACATTACGATTATCTGCATTTTTATTGGGACTATACTTTGCTTTTTCTGCTTGCCATACTGGATCATTACCATCAACCCAAGTAACTACAAAGTCAATTGGATAATCTTTTTCTATCATAATAATCTACCTTCTATGCTTCATTTTATTTTCATTTTTTAACACTATAATAAAATTGGGTTTTTATACATTTTTAATAAATAACATTAATAAGAAATCATAAAGTATAAAATGATTTCTTATTAATATTATTTATTTTTCAAAACTAGATTTTTCAGGTAAAATTTTTATCAAATGCTTGTTTTATTCTCTCCTTCATAGGTTCAAAATCTACATTCTCATTATCATTTATACATATCATTGGCATCAATTGATTTTCTATACTCTTAAATAAATCTTGATTTTGCTCTACGCCATTATAAATTTCATAAACTTTACCTTTTACATGTCTTCCTATAGGTTCAAAGTCACCTTTTGCTAATTGCCAATAACGCATAAGCCACTGATTTTCATCTGTTTTATTTCTAAATTTATGCTTGCAAGTTTCATCTAACTCATCAAATTCCTTGTCCCATAAATCTATAAAAGTTGTTTTTAAATATGAAAAAGCCAAATGATTATTTGCAAAACATTTAAAATGATGTTCTCCACTTAATATTAAATTTCTTAAACTATTCCAACCATACTCTAAATTTATCCATTTACTAAAATACTTTTTCATTTGTTCTTTTTTATCAAAATGAGTATTTAATATTACTATATTATTAAACTTAACATATTGTACTGTATCTTTTTTATCAGCAACACTCAAAGTACTAGCAATAGCAAAATCCGTTGGTAGGCAATCTTTACCTGCAAAAAATAATTCTCTTTTTACAGGTCTTATTAAAAACATATCATCATTAAAATAAACAAATCTTTCAGCTAAACCCTCTATCCTATGTAAATTCAATTCAATAGAATGTGAACTAAATGTAGGTAAATATTCTTTTGGTATAAAATCACTATGTTTAGCAATATTTAATTTGGGATTATCTGTATTTAACCATTTGGGCAAATGACCATAGGTTACAAAATGTATTTTGTTAACCCATGGTGCAAATTTTTCTACAGCTCTAAACCAATATTGCATATTGTCCCAATCACGAAAACGCACATTGCGATTATCTGCATTTTTATTAGGCTATATTTTGCTTTTTCAGCTTGCCATATTGGATCATTACCATCAACCCAAGTAACAACAAAGTCAATCGGATAATTTTCACTCATCTTTTAACAACTCGCTTTGTCTTAATTTTTCTATGACTTGATTTGGTTTTATACTTGCTAAGCAATCTATATTCTTAGCGCAAGTACGCTTCCAACAACCATCACATTCATGACCTGCTAAAATCACATTTTCACTTTGTCTATATGGACCATTTCTATTAGGATCTGTTGGCCCCATAAGCATAATTGCAGGAATATTTAATGCAGCCGCCAAATGAAGGTTTCCTGTATCTCCTCCTACAACAGCCTTTGATAATTTAATAAGTCTAGCCGTTTGCATCAAACTCGTTTTTCCCACAAAATTTACAATATTATTTTCTCTAGCTAATTTAATAATAGCTTGTGATTTTTGTTCATCATCTTTTCCAAAACCAATTAAGACTACTTTTAGCTTATATTCTGCTAATAAATCACTTAATTTAGCAAAATTTTCCACAGACCAACATTTATTTATCCAATTAGTGCCCACTGCAAAAATTATAAATTTTTGATTTAATATATTCTCTTTAATCAATAAATTATCTACAAAATCAATTTCCTTTTGTGTATTAACTAAAGGAAATACTATATTTTCTGTATCACAATCTAAACATTTAACAGTATCTAAATATCTATCTACAATATGACCATTTTTATTATTGCCTACTATGCGTTTACTGATTAAATTGCTACCTTCACGCATATCTACATAACCTATTTTTTTCTTTGCCTTGGCAGCAAATACTACAGCTGCTGACTTAAATAAACCTTGTAAATCTATAGATATATCATATTTTCTTTTTTGCAATAACTTAGCAAATGGTCGATAATTTTCTTTAAAACCATTCCATGATTTAAATGCTTTTTTATGAAAAATAATTATTTCATCTACATATGGATTGTGTTTCACCAATTCATATGCTGTAGGTTCCACAACCCATGTAATATGCGCATTAGGATATCGTTTTTTCAAAACATATGCTACAGGTAATGCATGAATTACATCTCCTATTGCACTTAATTTTACAATTAAAATATTCATAAAAACCTCATCAAATTCTTATCAAATATTATATATTTTCCATTCTTTGATTTTACCAATATTTTACAAAATAGTAAATACTTATTTACTATTTTATCTAAATAAAAACTACATCTCTAAAATATATACCTTAAAGATGTAGTTTTTTATTTATCAATATATCTCTAAAATTCTCTGTATGATATTTGTAGTAGAACAACCCTCTACTACTTTTATAAATTTTATCTTACCACCATATTTTTTTACTGTTGCTGTTTCTGGAAGAGATTCTTCTGTATAATCTCCACCTTTTACATAGATATCTGGTTTTACTTTACTGATTAATTTATCAGCTGTTGTTTCATCAAAAATAACTACATAATCTACAGCTTTTAAACTATCTATAACCTCTGCTCGCTCTTTTTGCGGAACAATTGGTCTTTTGTCTGATTTATACTGCTTTACAGACTGATCACTATTTAACCCTAAAATTAAATAATCTGCTAATTTACTAGCTTCATTTAAATAACGAACATGACCTGCATGTATTAAATCAAAAGTACCATTAGTAAGTGCTATAGTTTTATTACCCTTACGCAAGATTTCACAAAACTTTTCAATATCTTGTATATCTATAATCATCACTAAAATCCTATCTGTAATTATTATTTTTTCAATACAGCAATTAATTCCTCATCAGAAACTGTAGCTGTTCCCATTTTACGTACAGCAATACCAGAAGCAAAATTAGAAAGTTCGGCTGCTTGACTTGGCATCGCACCTGTGGCTAATGCTGTGATAAAGGTAGCAACACATGTATCACCTGCTCCTGATACATCAAATACTTCTGATTTATCAGATACTGGGATATTATGCACATCTCCATTTGCTTCAAATAAAGTCATACCTTTTTCGCCACGTGTAACTAAAATTCCCTTTGCTCGCATTTTTACTAAAAATTCCTGTGCCGCTTTATATAAAATTTCCTCATTATCTATTTTATAGCCTACAGCACTAGCTAATTCTGCATCATTTTGTTTTACATAATCAGTACCTACAAAATTGAAAATAGCATATCGAGAATCTATTATTGATGGTATATCATATTCTTTACTTAAAGATAAAATTAAATCACGAATTTTAGGTGTAATTGTTCCACTACCATAATCGCTCATTACTACACCTTGCATCTGTGGCATGACCATTTGAATGTAATTCATCAATTCTTTTTCATATATTTCACTGATAACTTCATTACATTCTCTATCAATACGTACTACCTGTTGACTTACTGTAGCTCTACCACCTGCAATAACACGTGTCTTAGTAATAGTTTTGCGATTTTTATCACAAAACATACCTTCAGTATTTACATTATTTTCTTCTAATATTTGCTTTAAATTTAAAGCACCTTTATCTTCGCCTAAAATACCTACAGCAAAAGCTTTTCCTCCCAATGTAGCTACATTATTAACTACATTAGCAGCACCGCCAGCCACTGTTTTTTCTTCTGACTCTATCAATACTAAAACTGGCGCTTCACGAGAAATACGAGAAATATCACCTTTTAAATATATATCAGCAATCATATCACCAATAATTAAAATACGTTTTCCCTTAAATTTTTCTACAAAATCAATCAATTCCGGCTTCATAAATTCACCTTTTTTCTCTATATATTAGAAATTCAAGAAATTAAAATGTAAACTCCATTTATCTTTTTTCTGTTCATATTTTAATTCAGTTTCTACACAATGCCAATCATGATACCAATAATAATCTAAGTCTCTTAAACGAAGCTGATCTGAAGCATCATATCCTGTTGCTACAACAAAGCGATTTTTATCATCGATAGTATAACTTAGACCTGCGGATACTTTTTTTGGAATAATCTTCTAATCCATACTGGAATAAAGTATTTTCTGCACTAACTCTTGAATAATGATATCCTGTATAAGCTACTAATCTATCAGTAATTCACCAAGTAAAGTCACATCATAATACAAACTATTATAATTGCTATCATCATAATCTTCATAAACTAAGCGATAACCTATGCTTGGAAATAATCTAAATTTACCTTCTGTATCTAAATTTATAGGATCATGATGGAGAGATAAATTATGTTCACGATGCCAACTTTTAATATTATTTTCTTCCCATAAACCATATTCATTATAGAAATTAAAACTAAGTGGTGTATCACCTATTCTACTGCCATAATTATATACATATGCTATATTCTTTTCTAACCAACGATCATCATCATCTTCATATTTACCATTTTCTACTTTAAAAGTACTACCTGCATTATTCCAAGCTACACCATAAATATTTCTCATATCATGCTTAGTAGTATATTTTAAATCAGCATAAGCTTTTACATTATCCATCAATGGTGCATCTAATTTATAACCGATAGATAAACCATCATCATCATTTATACGAATACGCAGTGGTATCCATTGATGTTTTCCATCGCTATTAGTACCTATTTTAGTACTATATTCATCTGTTTGATAAATAACTTGACCTTTGATTAAAAATTTCGCATTATATGCTACCATATGATCATCAGGATAAATTTCAATTTTCTCAGCAGTCAAACAGTAATCTGGTTTTTTCGCAGGACAACGTGTCATAGTGCCATTGTAAATTATATAGTAATCAGGATAAAATTCTACTTGTTCTCCTGAAATATATCTATTATCTACACGACCTTTTACATTATTCATTACACCTGTTTTTTCATTATAATTATATTTTGTTTTCTCACTGTTGATATCAAGTGTTGGGTTAGCTACCTGCATAACATGAGCATGAACAGGAATATCCACATCACCTGTATTTAAATTACCATTTGCATCTTCAGTAGTCATGCGTGAATAATTCTGCGTGATTTTTACATTGCCCTTACCATATACTTCACCTGTTACTGAATCATACATAATATCATTGCCCTCAAAAATAATTGGTGCTTCTTGAGGATTTTGTATAACAATGCCTTCTTTTTCATATTGAGCATCTAATTCTGCTTTAAATTCATTAATAGCTTTATTTTTTTCTTTATCTCTAGCTTCACGACGTTGGTCTTCAACATAATTTAAGATTTCAACATCAGTATCTGAAGCTAATACTGGCTGATTATATGTACATAAAGATAATGCACTTAATGATATCGCCCACAATATTTTTTTCTCTATTTTCATTAAAATATTCACCTATCTTAAAATAAATTTAACTAAATACACTTAAATTATTATACCATGATAATATCTTCTTTGCCGAATTACTTTTCGCTAAAATCTAAAAGGACTCTACATTTATTGCAGAGTCCTTTTTATTTATCTATTATATTTTTCTACTAAGGAACACAAATACATTGCTTTTTCATCCGTCAATGCATCTTTTTGCATACGCCAGCCCCAGTTAGTGCCTACTGTACCAGGTAAATTCATTCTAGCATTACTATCCAACTTCAAAACATCTTGCATTGGCAATATCGCCATCTTAGAAGCACTAGCATATGCTAATTTTACCAATTCATCTAATAAAGCCTCATTATCATCAACTTTAACTTCTAATAAATCTGCTAAAACTGCTTTATCCTGCGGAGATATATCCTCTTTAAGCCAGCCTAAAGTTGTATTATTATCATGAGTTCCTGTATAGACAATGCTATTTTTCGGACTGATAAAGTTTAATTTATGATATTTATTTGCATATAATTCAAATTGTAAAACTTTCATGCCTGGGAAATTACAACTATTTTTCAAAGCTTCGACTTCTGGCGTAATTACACCTAAATCTTCAGCAATAATTGGCACATCACCTAGATATTCTTTGATTTTATCAAATAAGTCTTTTCCTGGACCTTTAACCCATTTACCAACACGAGCATTTGTAGCCATACCAGATACTTCCCAATAAGCTTCAAAACCACGGAAATGGTCAATGCGAATTATATCTACTAAATTCAACAATGTAGCTATGCGTTTACGCCACCAACTATAGTCATCTCTTTGCATTACCTTCCAGAGATAATGTGGATTGCCCCAAAGTTGACCATCTTCACTGAAATAATCTGGTGGTACTCCTGCTGCTGTCTTTAAGGTGCCATCAGCATTCAAATTAAATAAATCTTGATGTACCCATACATCAGCACTATCATGTGATGGAAAAATTGGAACATCACCGACTATTTGTATGCCTTTTTCATTTGCATAAGCATGTAAATCCTGCCACTGTTTAAAGAAAATATATTGTTTAAACTTAGCATAAGCAATATCTTGTGCCAAAGAAATTCTGCAAGACTCTAAAGCTTGAGGTTTACGCAATTTTATGTCTAAATTCCATTCATACCATGGTAAGTTTTTATAATATTTCTTTAATGCCATGAATAATGCATAATCTTCAAGCCAATAACTTTGTTGTTGACAAAAAGCTGTATAGTCTGCATCTGCTACAAAATTAGCAAAAGCTTTTGTTAAGATTTTTTCTTTATAAGCTTCTACTTTTACAAAATCTACTTTATCAACATCAGCTTTATAATCTAAAATAATATCTTTAGCTTCCAATAAATTAATTTCCACCAATTTTTCAGGTGAAATAAGCATAGTATTGCCAGCAAAAGCAGATGGAGATTGATATGGAGATGCTCCATATCCCACTGGATTTAATGGCAGAACTTGCCAAATCTTTTGTTTAGCTTTTACTAACCAATCCACAAAATTATAAGCTTCTTTTCCTAAATCACCAATACCATAATCAGATGGAAGTGATGTTGGATGCATGATAATACCAGCTTTTCTAGCATATTCTATATTTTCTTTTTCCTGTTCAAATACTAGAGCTGTGAGCGGTTCAATTTCTATCTTAGCTTTATTATCTATGATTTCCACATCAGGATACATATTAGTTATTTCATGTAATTTACGCTGACAAAAACCATGAACATCAATTTCTATCGTCATAGTCTTTTCTTGATGACGATTTAACACCACTAAAATGCAATCATCATCCATTTTTTGTCCAAATCTATCTTTGCCTAATTTTGTAGTTCTCATATAAGCTAAGACATCATCTTGAGCATATACTGGTATATACCAACCAGTTTGCAATACTTGTCGATGATTGCGCAGTGCTATCATACGTGTAAAGAAATGACGTAAATTATTATCCGCTTCATCCCATTTATAGCTTGCTCTATTATGTGGGTCGCGATATCCTTGCATACCGATTTCATCGCCATAATAAATTGATGGTACCCCCGGCAATGTCATCTGCCAAATAACAGCTAATTTCAAACGAGCAATAGCTAAACGTAAATGAGCATCATCTAATTTGAATTTTGCCTGTACGCTAGCTGGCACATTTTCTACACTTGGAGCTTCGCCTAATATAGTCAAAATACGTTCTACATCATGACTACCTAATAAGTTCATCATAGCATAGAGATTTTCTTCAGGATAATTTTCATGCTGATTTAAAATACTTACTTCTGTTTCTTGAGCTGATTTATTTTTCAAAATAAAATCTAAAATAATTCTGCGCAATGGATAATTCATCGCACTATCCATTTCATAGCCACAAAGATATTCACGATGAACATTGTATGCTATTTTATTTGAAGCATCTTCCCATACTTCACCGATGATAACTGCATCTTTATCTAATTTCTTCAATTTTTGATAAAAACAACGTGTAAATTTCTGTGGCAATTCATCAATTACATCTAAACGCCAACCACTTATGCCTTTATCCATCCAAAAATTCATTACACTATCTTCACTGCGAATGATGAAATCCATATATGATGGTGTTGTTTCCTTTGTGTTTGGCATACTTGTAAAGCCCCACCAACAATCATATTTACAAGGATATTCCTTGAAATCATACCATTCATAATATGGGGACTCTTTAGATTGATATGCACCTACACTATCAAAATTGCCAAAGCGATTGAAGTATATACTATCACTGCCAGTATGACTAAATACACCATCTAAGATAATACGAATTCCCATCTCTTTAGCTTGACTACAAAGCTGTGCAAATTCTTCATTAGTGCCAAACATTGGGTCTACTTGATGATAATCTGCCGTATCATAATGATGATTAGCACGTGATTTAAAAATAGGATTAAAATAAATCACAGATATTCCCAAATCTTTTAAATAAGATAATTTCTCTTTTATACCTTGGATATTTCCGCCAAAATAATCATAAGTGATTACATTTTTAGTATCTGGGTCTAAATAATACATTGGTGGTTCATTCCAATCACAATGAAGCACTGCATGTTTTTTCTGTGGAATATTATTGCCACTACGATAAAATCTATCAGGAAAAATCTGATACATAACGGCTTTTTTAAACCAATCTGGCGTTTTTACATCTTTTTTAAAAACTGTAATCTGATAAGATGGTGGCACCTCTAATGCTTCTTGACCAATACCACCCATTTGCGCCTTATTATTGCCATAATATAATAATTTGCCATCAGCTAATTCAATTATAAAATAATACCAAACAAGACAACCATCTTCAGGCATATCTAAATCAATAAAATAATGTTTTTCATCCCATGAAGATTTTTTTAAATTATAATATATTGAACCACAAGTTTCTTGCCATGTATGTAAACGCACCAAAGAAACTTTATCTTTTAAATCAACATCAATTGCCAATCTCACAAAAGATTGTGTCGGCACTGCCCTATAGGACTGCGATAATATAGATTTTGCGAATCATGAAAAATCATTTATATTATCCCTCCCCTGATTAAAACTTTAATTAAAACTTCAATCATCTATAAAATAATTATCGCTTAATACAGACCTTATTTTGTTGAGTAAGCAAAATTTTATAAAAGTCGTATTAAGCGATAAAATTTTTATTTTAAACTAATTATTAAGCCTTTAAGCTATTATATAATTCTTTATATTGTTTAGCTGATTCTTCCCAGCTATAATCAGCAGTCATAGCATTTTCTACAAGATGAATATGTTTTCTATCATCAGCAATACCATCTATTGCACGTTTGATGGAGAATAATAATTCATGTGCATTGTAGTTATTAAAGCTAAAACCATTACCAGTTTGAGTGTAATTGTTATATGCTTCAACAGTATCTTTTAAACCACCTGTAGCACGTACAATTGGCACAGTACCATAACGAAGAGCGATAAGCTGACCAATACCGCATGGTTCATATTGAGATGGCATCAAGAATAAATCACTTGCAGCATAAATTTGATGTGCTAATTCATTATTAAAGAAGATATTAGCAGATACTTTTTTCGGATAGCGCCATACAAGACCTTTGAACCAATCTTCATATTGTCTATCGCCTGTACCTAAGATTACAAATTGTACATTTTCATATTCAAGTAATTCGTCTAAGATACGTGTAACTAAATCAAGACCTTTAGCTTCAACTAAACGAGTTACCATACCAATCATTGGAATTTTGCGATTTACTGGTAAGCCCAATTTTTTCTGAAGTTGTTCTTTATTATCACCTTTGATAGCAATTGCATTATGTACATCAAAGTTTTTAAAGATGTACTTATCAGTTTCTGGATTATAGTCTTCATAATCAAGACCATTGATAATACCAGATAAATCTGCATCACGTTTTTGAAGCATACCTTCAAGACCTTCACCATAATAAGGATCTTGAATTTCTTTAGCATAACTGCGACTTACAGTAGTAACTTTATCAGAATATACGATAGCACCTTTCATGAAGTTGATATCATCGAAGTATTCCAAATCACCATTGTTGAAGTATTTCCAATCAAGACCTAAAACATCTGGTAAATATCCTTTCCAGAAACGACCTTGATATTTCAAATTGTGAATAGTATATACTGTTTTAATCTTGTTATAGCGTACATCTTCATTATGTTCGAGTTTTAAATAAACGCTAATTAAACCAGTTTGCCAATCATTCATATGAATAACATCTGGCCAGAAATCAATATGAGGAAGCATTTCAAGAACAGCTCTGCAGAAGAAAGTAAATCTTTCTACATCATCTGGATAACCATAATATCCTTCACGATAGAAATATTCCTGATTATCAATGAAATAAAATGGTACATCTTTATAATCGTATCTATCAATACCTAGATATTTTTTACGCCAGGAAACATTGATTTCACCATCATAAATATGTTCCATATTATTGCGATATTCTTCTTTTATACCACTGTATTTTGGTATAACAACACGAACATCTACACCTTTTTGTTTTAATTCTTTAGGTAAAGAACCCGCTACATCTGCAAGACCGCCTGTTTTTACAAAAGGCACAGCTTCTGAGGCTACATATAAAACTTTTAACACTATAACACGACCTTCCTCTATGATTGTATATATAGCCCATATAATAAAAATTATATGGGCTATAACTTAATTATTTCAAGGCATAAGCTTTAGCCTTTTGACGTTGTTTTGATCTATTACCATTAAGTTTTACCTTTTCTGGTTTTTCAGCTTCAATCACTGTCTGTTTTTTAGCTTCAATAGGACGCAATTTCAATCTAAAATATACTGTACCAAGTGGTGGTAAAGTAATCTGAATAGATTGATTTAAATTATGCCAGAATACATCTTCTGATTTAAAGTCACCTTCATTTAATACATTAGAACCACCATATTCTTCTTTATCTGTATTAAATACTTCTTGATAAATACCTTTTTCAGGTACACCAAATGCGGTAACCATGACGCACTTCTGGAGTGAAGTTACATACTACAATGATGAAATCATCTTGGTCTTCAGCATAACGAATAAAGGAAATAACGCTATTTTCATTATCGTTACAATCAATCCAGCGGAAACCACGCCAATCAAAATCTACTTGCCATAAAGCTTTATGTTCACAATAGAATTTATTCAATTCTTTAGAGAATCTCTGCATTTTTGTATGCATTGGATACAATTCAGCTAAATGCCAATCAAGACTATCGTCATATTTCCATTCGATAAATTGACCAAATTCGCCACCCATGAATAATAATTTTTTACCAGGGTGAGTCATCCAATAACCAAAGAAGGAACGAAGACCAGCGAATTTACGCCAATAATCGCCTGGCATCTTTTCAATTAAAGAGCATTTACCATGAACTACTTCATCATGAGATAATGGCAATACAAAGTTTTCAGAGAAAGCATACATCAAGGAGAATGTAATTTTATCATGATTCCATTTACGATAAATAGGATCAAGGCTCATATATTTGAGCATATCATTCATCCAGCCCATATTCCATTTATAGTTAAAGCCCATACCGCCCATATAAGTTGGACGAGAAATCATAGGCCATGATGTAGATTCTTCTGCCATCATTAAAGCATTTGGATGATATTTGAAAATCGCTTCATTTAGATTTTTAATCAATTCCATAGCTTCAAGGTTACCAGTGTCACCGTATTTATTAGGTTCCCACTGACCTTCTTCACGACCGTAGTTTAAATACAACATATTAGCTACAGCATCAATTCTAAGCCCATCAATATGATATTCATTTAACCAAAATAGAGCATTAGAAATTAAGAAGCTATGCACTTCACGACGACCATAGTCGAAGTTAGTTGTACCCCATTGCCAATTTTCACGGCGTTTTTCATTATCAGATTCATATAAAGTTTCACCATCAAAACGGCGAAGACCATGAGCATCGTTACAGAAATGTCCTGGAACCCAGTCCATGATTACAGCAATACCATTTTGATGAGCTAAATCTACTAAATACATGAAGTCTTTTGGTTCACCATAACGACTAGTTACTGCATAATAACCAGTTGCTTGGTAACCCCAAGAACCATCAAATGGATGTTCACAAAGTGGCATAAACTCAATATGAGTATAATTCATTTCTTTAACATAAGAGATGAGCTGTTTTGCTGCTTCTCTATAAGTTAAATAATTACCTTCAGCATCACGACGCCAAGAGCCTAAATGCACTTCATAGATGAGCATAGGTTTATCATAAGAAGCTTCTTGTTGCTGTTTTTTTTGCCATTTTTCATCATGCCATTCATAACCGCGTAAATCATAAACGCGAGAAGCTGTTTTTGGTTTCTTTTCAGCATAAAAAGCATAAGGATCTGCTTTTAAGAAACGTTCTCCACCATTGAATGGCTCTATAGAATATTTATAAATTTCACCTTGCTGTAAATTAGGAATAAAAGTCACCCAAATTTCACCATCAGAAATTCTCTGCATTGGGTTTTCATTGTAATCCCAATTATTAAAATCTCCTACTACACTTATGGCTTTAGCATGAGGTGCCCAAACAGCAAAGCGTACGCCTTCTACTCCGTCTTCTACTACAAAATGAGCTCCTAACATTTGATACGCATAGAAATTTGTACCTTGATGATACAAATACAAATCAAAATCTTTTAATGCGGATACTTCCATATTTTTAGTTCTCCTTTGGAGTCATTTATTTTAATAAATTAATAGGTTCTACATTCCAGATATCTTTTGCATATTCGCTGATAGTTCTATCACTAGAGAAGATACCAGAATGTGCAATATTGATTAAGCTGGATTTTAACCAACCATAGCGGTCGAGATATTTACCTCTAATTTTTACATGAGCATCAATATAAGAATTGAAATCTTTGAATACGAAATATTCATCATTACTATTGAATAAATAGTTGTGTAAGTCATGGAAATCACCATTACCTACGAATGGACCAGTCAATAATTCATCAACTACATTGTGAATTGCTGGATTTGTATTATATTCAGTCCATGCGGAATATAATCCATTTTTATAGTATTCCATTACTTCATGTTCTTTTAAGCCAAAGATAACGCAGTTATCTTCTCCAACTGCATCGCAGATTTCCACGTTAGCACCATCTAAAGTACCAAGTGTGATAGCACCGTTCATCATGAATTTCATGTTAGATGTACCGGAAGCTTCTTTACCTGCAAGAGAAATCTGTTCACTAACATCAGCTGCTGGGAATAATTTTTCTGCTAAAGTAACACCATAGTTTTCTAAGAATACTACATGTAAACAATCGTTTACATCTTTATCGTTATTAACAATATTAGCTACATTGTTGATTAAGCGAATTGTTTCTTTAGCGATATGGTAACCAGGAGCTGCTTTACCTGCGAACATATAAGTACGAGGTAACATTTCAGATTTAATAGATGGATTTGCTTTAATCAAATTATAAATATGCATTACATGTAAAATATTCATAATTTGACGTTTGTAAGAATGAATACGTTTAACTTGAATGTCATATAAAGAGTTAGGGTCAATAGTAAATCCACTACGACGTTTGATATGACCAGCTAAATAAATTTTATGTTCTTTTTTAACTTCTGCTAATTTATCAAGGAATGCTGTATCATCTTTATAATCTAATAAATCGATAAGACGAGATGGGTCTTTACGCCATTTATCAGAAATAGCTTCATCTATTAAGCTAGAAAGCTGTGGATTTGCAGCAATGAGCCAACGACGATGTGTAATACCATTAGTTTTATTATTGAATTTACCTGGGTAAATTTCATCAAAGTCACGCATAGTATGTGCTTTTAAGATATCGCTATGAATTTTAGCAACACCATTTACGCTGTGGCTACCTACAACAGAAAGACGAGCCATATGAACTACGCCATCTTGAATGATAGATACTCTGCGTACACGGTCTTCATCATTTGGATATTGTTTACGAACATCTTCTAAGAAGCGTGCATTGATTTCTTCTACGATCATGTAAATACGTGGTACGAGATTTTTAAACATATCAATTGGCCAAGTTTCTAACGCTTCTGGCATAATTGTATGGTTAGTATAAGCTACTGTATTTTTAGTGATATCCCAAGCAGTATCCCAATCCATACCTTCTTGGTCAATGAGTACGCGCATAAGTTCAGGAATTGCCATTGCTGGATGAGTATCATTGATATGAATAGCAATTTTTTTCGCAAAATCTTTTAAATCACCTTTACGGCGTTTATAATGACGAACAATACTTTGAACGCCTGCAGATACAAAGAAATATTCTTGAGTCAAACGAAGCATTTTACCTTCATAAGAGCTATCTTCTGGATACAAGCAAGAAGTGATTGCTTGTACACGATAAGATTGACGCAATCTTTCTTGTAACTGTTCTCTAGTACCTGATAAAGAAGCAAAATCTTGAGGAACTTCAGCATTCCAAAGACGAAGAGTATTTACTACATTGTTGTGGTAACCTACGATTGGCACGTCATAAGGAACAGCTGCAACTGTATTATATCCTTCATGAACTAATTTTAAAGAACCATCTTCTTGTTGAGCCATATAAGCATTACCACCAAAATGAACATCAACTTCTTTGTTAGCTTTGCGATATTCCCAAGCGAAACCATTTTTAAGCCAATTATCAGGAATTTCAACTTGTTGATTATCTATTATTTTTTGTTCAAACAGACCATATTGATAACGGATAGTACAACCATGACCTGGAAGGCCTAAGGAAGCCAAAGAATCAATAAAGCAAGCAGCAAGACGGCCAAGACCACCATTACCTAAACCTGCATCTGGTTCCTGTTTAAAGAGTTCTGTAATATCAATATTCAAGTCTTTCAAGGCTTCTTTACAGATTTCTTTCATATCAAGATTGATCAAGTTTGTATTTAATAGACGACCTAATAAGAATTCAATGGAAAAATAATATACTTCTTTGCATTGATTTTCTTCATAGTATTTATTAGTCATAATCCAGTTTTCACTGATGTACTGACGAACTGTTCTAACTAAAGTCTGATATAATTCTTCTTTAGTTAATTCATTCCAATCTTTACCAAATAACATATTTGCTGTTTTTAAGAAATTTTTCTGTAATGAAGCTCTCTCTTCAATTTGCTTATTGATTATTCCTACACTCACTATTACTTCCCCCTATAAGTTTTTACCTTAATCGCACTACCCTGAAATAAAAACTCTATATTTCTAAAAAAACCAAAACCTATATAGTTAAATATTTATAT
>ENA-OQER01000706-OQER01000706.1-human-gut-metagenome-genome-assembly--contig:-NODE-706-length-17799-cov-2.570677_pt1 | contig 17799 bp, 25 predicted proteins | sample MGYA00242797_ERZ504639 | MGnify/ENA primary metagenome ERZ504639 (study PRJEB26092, sample SAMD00036306) | human gut metagenome | host: Homo sapiens | study: EMG produced TPA metagenomics assembly of...
AAATAAGAAACAGCAACAGAAAAATAAAAAAGCGGTCACATCTGTGATTTTCATTATCACAGGTGCGGCCGCTTCAGGTATAAGTTTACCACTTATCAAGGATGCAGAATATAGTTATTTTTAAGCTGTAAAGTATGCTGATGATCTAAAGATTCAATTTCACCAAAAGCATTATAATCTATAGAAGAATTGCACGGTGATACTTCGTAATACTGCATCCAGTTGTCCATTGTAATTTCTACTTTCTTTGGAACGATAATGGATCTAACAGGACTGAATTTTCCGTTTTTATTTCCACTGACGGCTCTTACTTTAAAATAGTAGGTTTTACCCAACTGAAAATCTGAGCCAATTCCGAAACTATAATCTGGAGTGCTCGTGGTGCTCCAATACCTTTCAAACTTCCCTTTTTTTGATTTTTTCCAGTAGATTTCGGAGTATTTTGCATTTCGTACTTTTTTCCATTTAAGCTTTACACCGCCATAATAATAATCTGACTTTGCAGTAAAACCGGTGACTGCACCCGGTTTTTGAAGGCTGCGGATACATTTGTTTTTTCATGTTCTCTCTCCTTTTTTTGGTGAAAATCTTTTTTTTTATTATTGTAGAGTCTTAACTCTAAAAGTCAATATAAACAAAAGATGTCAGGCGGGGATTTTTTTATCTGAAAAAAACTGAAATTAGGAATTGACCGCAGAAATATATCTTTGTAAAATAAGAAAGAAACATGGAATATATGTAAAAATTAAGGAGGCTGTTTATTTTATGAAAGCGACAAATGAGAAAAAGGCAGAAGGTTATTCTTCTCCGTACAATTTTGAGGGAAGAATTCCTCTTTCTCAGGCGATCCCGCTGGGGCTTCAGCATGTCATGGCAATGTTTATCGGAAACCTGACACCGCTGATCATCGTGATGGGAGTCTGTGGACTGACCGCAGATGCAGGATTTGGCGAACTTCGTACGGCATTGCTCCAGAATGCAATGATCATCGCCGGAGTTGTTACACTGGTTCAGATGTTTTCCATCGGTCCGGTCGGAGGAAAGTGCCGATCGTTATGGGAACGTCATCCGGATTTCTCGGAGTTCTGAACAATACCGTGGCAGCATGCGGCGGCGGTATTCTTGCTTATGGTGCGATTATGGGAGCCTGTATTGTCGGCGGTATTTTCGAGAGTGTTCTCGGAGCATTTTGAAACCGCTTCGTAAATTTTTCCCGCCGATCGTTACCGGATCGGTTGTTATTGCAATCGGATTATCACTGCTTGGTGTTGGTATCAACTATTTCTGCGGAGGAAGCGGCAAAGCGGACTATGGTTCACTTCCGAATCTGTTTCTGGGATTTGTAGTACTGGTTGTGATCGTACTGCTGAAACATTTCGCACCGCAGAAAGTATCCTTTCTTCGTCTGCGATCCTGTTTGGTATTCTGGCAGGATATGTTGTGGCGATCATTATGACACTTACGCTTCCGCACACCGGTATCGATGCAGATGGTGTTCAGTATACGTACTCCTGGGTTGTTGATTTTGCCCAGGTAAAAAATGCAGCGTGGATCGCTGTGCCGAGTTTTATTGGTTTTGGTGCTCTTTCTGATGTAAAGATCACATTCCAGGCAAGTGCGATCATCCCGATCGGCATTATGTTTATTGTAACGGCGATTGAGACAGTCGGTGATATTTCGGCCTGTATTGAGGGCGGTATGGATCGTGAAGCAACCGATTCCGAGCTGTCCGGCGGTGTGATCTGTGACGGACTCGGATCCGCTTTTGCGGCACTGTTCGGTGTACTGCCGAATACTTCATTCTCGCAGAATGTGGGACTGGTTTCTCTGACAAAAGTTGTCAACCGTTTTGCAATCTCCATGGGAGCGATTTTCCTGATTCTGTGTGGATTCTGCCCGAAGATCGGTGCACTGATGTCCATCATGCCGCAGTCGGTTCTCGGAGGGGCAGCCGTTATGATGTTCGCATCGATTCTGATTTCCGGTATCCAGCTGATCACAAAGCATCCGATCGGCAGCCGTGAGATTACGATTATTTCCGTAGCGATCGGTCTCGGATATGGTCTTGGAGCAACCACAGGGCAACCGCTCATCTGCCGTATTATGTACAGCTGATCTTTGGCGGTTCCGGAATCGTACCATGTTCTCTGGCAGCGATCATTTTAAATATCGTTCTGCCGAAAGAATCCAAACCGGTTCGTGAAATGTGGGAACTGGAAGATAAATAAATGAAAAAATCATATCAGTCATAGGAGCGGGCGGAAAGACGACCCTGATCCATCGACTGGCAGAAGAATATCAAAGGAAAGGAAATGCTGTGCTGGTGACGACGACAACGCATATGTTCGCAGAGCCGGGCACAGACCTCTCCGGCGATGCTTTTTCTATACGGGAGAAATTACAGAGAGATCACTATTGTATGGCGGGCATACAATGCTCCGAAAATCCGCAGAAAATGCAGGCACTTCCGGAGCATACATTAAGAGAATTGCTGCATTATGCGGATATTGCTCTGATAGAAGCGGACGGAGCGAAACACCATTCTCTGAAATATCCTTCCGGGGCAGAACCGGTGATTTTTTCGGGAACGACGGATCTTTATCTCGTGCTTGGAACGTGGGATATTGGGAAACCCTGTAAGAAGGTAATCTTTCGCTTTGATGAGATGCAGAAAGAAGAGCTTATCCGGGATGATATGGAGCTGCCAAAAGAAAGATTCTGCCGGAAGAAGCAGTGACAGAAGAGCATATCCGCAGAATCTTAAGGGCGTATCGGTACAGGCTGAAAAAATCGGTATAATGAGAAAATAACTTGTCTGTTTTCAAAGCAAGATGGGGAAAACATTCGATTCTGTCAGGCAGATACCGCAGCAAGAATGCCAAGGGCATTCTTGAAACCGGGTTTTTCGAAGTCTGAGCGGAACAAATGGAGGATTAAAATGAAACGGAATAGTTTGATCATCTGCCGCGGCGGAGGGGATCTGGCGACAGGATCGTACACCGTCTGCACCGGGCGGGATTTCGTGTGCTGGTGCTGGAAACGGATCATCCGGCGGCGATCCGCCGTCAGGTTTCGTTCTGTGAGGCGGTCTACGAAGGAAAAGCGACCGTGGAAGGCGTGACGGCACAGAGGATTGATTCTGTATCTGAAATGGAAGAAGTTTTTGCCGGAGGATGTGTACCGCTTTTCGTTGATTCCAAAGGAGCGTCGATCGCAGAGCTGCATCCGGATGTCGTGGTGGATGCGATCATTGCCAAGAAAAACCTTGGAACAACAAAAGAGATGGCTCCGCTTGTGATCGGAGTCGGGCCTGGATTTACGGCCGGGGTCGATGTGGATCTTGTGATCGAATCGATGCGTGGACATAATCTGGCAAGAATTTTAGAAGAAGGATCGGCACTTCCGAATACCGGGATTCCGGGCAATATCGGTGGATTTACAAAAGAACGCGTGATCCATGCACCGACAGAAGGATTTATCAAAAATATCCACCAGATCGGTGATGTAGTGGAAGCGGGCACAGAGATTGCCAGAATTTATGAAAACATGGATGAATCCGGAAATTTTAGCGGTGCATCGGTAGCAGTTCCGGCAACAATCACCGGCATTATCCGAGGTCTGATCCGAGAAGGCTATCATTTCCCGAAAGGATTTAAGATCGCAGATATTGATCCAAGAGAAGGTGAATTGAAAAACTGTTTTACGATTTCAGATAAAGCCAGAAGTATCGGCGGCAGCGTGCTGGAAGCGGTTTGTCATCATGTAAATACGTGCAGCTAAAATCGAGTCAGACACAGGTGAAACAATCTGACAGATGGTTTAAAATGAGGATAATGCGGATAAAATAGTCGAAACAGATTAACAGGACGGATAGAAACAGTATGAATGAAAAGAAACTGACACATTTCAATGAAAGCGGCGAGGCACATATGGTGGATGTCCATGAAAAGGCAGATACATACCGTGTGGCGAAAGCGGAGGGCACCATTTTTGTAAATGAGGATGCTTTTGCGGCAATTTCGCAGGGAACGGCAAAAAAGGGAGATGTACTTGGAATTGCCCGCATCGCCGGGATCATGGGGGCAAAAAACAATGCATCCTTGATTCCGCTGTGTCATCCGATCGCAATGACAAAATGTGATGTGGATTTTGAATTAAATGAAGAAAAAAAAGAGCATAAAAGCTGTCTGCACAACGGCCTGCTTCGGAAAGACCGGTGTGGAGATGGAAGCACTGAGCGGAGTGAGCATTGCACTGCTGACCATCTACGATATGTGCAAAGCACTGGATCGGGCCATGGAGATCACGGATATTCATCTGCTGGAAAAGGCTGGCGGAAAGAGCGGACATTATAAGAAATCATGCCGTTAAATGTTGAGATTGGGAGCAAACGGACGAAAACAGAGTGTCCAATATGCTAAAATAAGGGGGGAATCCATATGTATCAAGTGGGAATCGTCACATTGAGTGACAAAGGAGCAAAAGGTGAACGGCAGGATTTGAGCGGTCCGAAGATTCAGGAATTACTGCCAAAAGATAAGTATGAAGTAATTTCATATACGATGCTTCCGGATGACCGGGAAAAGATCCGCAGGGAGCTGATCCGCCTCTCTGATGAGGTGAAATGTGATCTGATTCTGACAACAGGCGGAACCGGATTTTCACCGCGCGATATTACGCCGGAAGCTACGATGGATGTGGCAGAGCGTAATGCACCTGGGATCGCAGAAGGACTGCGTGCCTGCAGCATGCAGTTTACAAAAAGAGCAATGCTCGGAAGAGGCGTTTCTGTGATACGAAAAGGAACGCTGATCATCAATCTTCCGGGAAGTGTCAAGGCAGTAACGGAAAGTATGGAGTTTCTGATCGGAAATATTGAGCATGGACTGGATATTCTGATGCAGACGGACAGTGAATGTGGAAGAGCCTGAAAGACAGGGCAGAAGGAGTGAAAGAAATGAAACGGATGAAAACAACGGAGCGGTCGGACAGGTACTTTGCCATGACATTACGCAGATCATACCGGGTGTGACAAAGGATGCCGTTTTCCGTAAGGGGCATATCATCCGGGAAGAAGATATACCGGTGCTGCTCAGCGTTGGAAAGGACTCTGTCTATATCTGGGAAAACGATGAGACGATGATGCATGAAAATGATGCGGCAGAAGTGCTTTATCGTATGACGGCAAATGAGCATATGCATCCTTCGGATGTAAAAGAAGGCAAGATCGAAGTGATCGCTGATACGGAAGGTCTGCTGAAAGTAGATCGTGAGAAACTGAAGAAAGTAAATGCATTCGGAGAGATGATGATCGCAACCAGACACGGCAATACCGTAGTGAAAAAGGGAGATAAACTTGCCGGAACACGTATCATTCCGCTGGTGATTAAAAAGGATAAAATGCAGGAAGCAGAAAAGATCTGTGACGGAACACCAATCCTAAAAATCCTGCCGTTTACCGTAAAAAAGCAGCGATTATCACAACGGGAAATGAAGTTTATCACGGCAGGATCAAAGATGCCTTTACGCCGGTCATTGAGCAGAAAATCGCAGAATTCGGGGCAGAATGGATGTTCCATGAGATTTTGATGACAATGACAGAAAAATCACAGACGGCTGTTTGCGTGCCATAGAAGCAGGGGCGGATATTGTATTCTGCACCGGAGGCATGAGTGTGGATCCGGACGATAAAACGCCGCTTGCCATCAAAAATACCGGGGCGGAAATGATCTCTTACGGCTCCCCGGTTCTGCCGGGAGCGATGTTTTTATTGTCCTATTACCGGAAAGGTGACAAAGTGATCCCGATCTGCGGACTTCCGGGCTGTGCCATGTACAACAGGCGGACCATTTTTGATCTGGTCCTGCCGCGGTTGATGGCAGCAGATCCGGTCACGGCAGATGAGCTGGCTTCGCTTGGCGAAGGCGGACTTTGCCTGAACTGCAAAGTGTGTACATTTCCGAACTGCGGTTTTGGAAAGCTGGTAGAAGATGCTGGATCAGTTCGGGAGAAAGATAGAATATATGCGGATTTCTCTCACAAACAACTGCAATCTTCGGTGCAGCTACTGTATGCCGGAGAAGCGGATTTCCGATGTACATTTCTTTCCGATGAATCAGGTTCTAAGATGCGTGGAAAGTGCCGTTTCTCTTGGCATCACGCATTCGGCTGACCGGTGGAGAACCCTTATGTTATCCGAAAATCGAAGAACTGCTCTGTAAAATCAAACAGATCAAAGGAGTAGATTCGGTGCATCTGACCACGAACGGCGTGCTTTTAAAAGAAAAGGCGGCACAGCTGAAACAGGCAGGCATCGACAGCATCAATGTCAGCTGGATACGCCGGATGAAAAAGAATACCGGGTTCTGACCGGGGGCGGAAAGCTCTCAAATGTGCTTGATGGGATCAGAAAGGCAGCAGAACTTGAAATTCCGGTAAAAATCAATGCTGTGCTGCGAGAACAGACCGATGTCTGTGCACTGGCAGCGTTTGCAGAACAAAACCACGTCACACTCCGGTTTATCGAGATGATGCCGATTGGTTTTGGAAAGATTCTGCCGGTCGATCCAAAAAGCAAAGTACTGGAAACTTTGCAGGAGCGATATGGCAGGTATGAGAGGATCATGCAAAGAAAAAGAAAAGCAGATTCTCAGGAAAAATATGGATATGGTCCGGCGGTATACTATCGCTTTTCGGATCTGAATATCCCCATCGGTCTGATTCAGGCGATCCATGGAAAATTCTGCGACCGATGCAACCGCGTCCGCATCACTTCCGAGGCAAAATTAAAGCCTTGTCTGGCTTCTGCAAAAGTGATCGATCTGCGTCCGGCACTGGAAGATACAGAAAATCCAGACAAGCTGGCAGAGCTGATGCGGCAGGCGATTTTCCAGAAGCCGAAATCGCATCATTTTGAGGAGCAGAATTCGAAAAAAAAAAGTTCAGAAACCATGAATCAGATTGGCGGATAAGATTAAAGGAGAAATAGATGGGAAAACTGATCGCGATCAATATCAGTGAAAAACGCGGGACAGAAAAAAAAGAAATACAGGAAGCACAGCTGGTTACAGATTTCGGGATTGCCGGAGATGCACATGCAGGTAAATGGCACAGGCAGGTCAGTCTTTTATCTTTTGAAAAAATCGAAGATTTCAAAGCCAGAGGAGCCAGAATCGAAAATGGAGCCTTCGGGGAGAATCTGATCGTCTCCGGATTTGACTTTAAAACGCTGCCGCTCGGAACGAGGTTTCAGATTGGAGATGCACTGCTTGAGATGACGCAGATCGGAAAACAGTGCCATTCTCACTGTGCCATTTATCAGCGGATGGGCGAGTGCATCATGCCGAAAGAAGGCGTGTTTGCCGTTGTCTTAAAAGGCGGCACGATCAAAAAAGGTGATGAGGTGACGATGATACCGGCAAATTTTTATGCGACCGTCCGGGATCGGAATAAGGCAGCGGACACATTGACAGCGACCGTCATTACCGGAAAAAACAGGGGCGAAAAGCTCTGCATGATGGATGGAAAAATCCGTGCGGTACGAAGTTCCGGTGCCGGAATGTATCATGGCCTGCACAAACAAGATATGGATGAAGAGGCAAAAGAATCAATATCCGGACCGGATTTTTTAATGAAAAACATGCCGAAGAAATCTGGAAGGCACATCTTGCAGGCAAACACCGGATCACGATCGAAGAGCAGGAGATTTTTCTTCATTCCATCGGAAACAGGGCAAGACTTGTGATCTGCGGCGGCGGACACGTATCAACTGCCCTGGTGAGGATGGCAAAACTGCTGGATTTTGAAATCTGGGTTCTGGAAGACCGCCCGTTTTTGCAGAACATGCAAACAGGAGGGAGCAGATCACATTCTTTGTGGAGATTATGTGGAAGTCTTGCAAAAATCCCGAAAGATGTGGATAATTATTATGTCTGCATGACGAGAGGACATCGTTTTGATCTGGAATGCTTAAAAGAGATTTATAAAAGAACGTTTGCCTATGCAGGCATGATGGGATCCAGAAAGCGAAGTGTGCTGGTGCGAAAAGATCTGGAAGAAGCAGGCTATACAAAAGAACAGGTACAAAAGCTGCATTCCCCGATCGGTCTGGCAATCGGAGCACAGACTCCGGCAGAGATCGCACTTTCTGTGATCAGCGAGATCGTGCAGTGCAAAAATGAACGTGCAAAAGCGGCAGAAACAGACGAGGCAATTCTGGAAGAACTGACAGAGCCGCAGAGACTTTCAAAATTTGCAGTAAATGATGAAAATGAGATGGAATACCGCATGATTTGTACGATCATTGAAAAAAGGGGCAGTGCACCCAGAAGCATCGGAACCCAGATGCTGGTCACATCGGACAACCGTATTATCGGAACCATCGGCGGAGGTTGTGCAGAAGCTGAAGTGATCACCAGATGTCGCGGATATTTTGCGGAAATGCGAAAGGGCATACATGGGATCTGCGAGATTGTCAAAATCCAGATGAGTACCGATAACGTCGAAGAAGAAGGCATGGTGTGCGGCGGCAGGATTGAAGTGCTGCTGGAGGAGACATGACAGGGCATGCAGCACTATGGTATGCAGGAACTGATCGTAAATGTACAGAATCTTTGTATAAACTTATAGTGGAAATGGATTATAAAAATAAAGAGCATTTAAAAATTGCATCATGAAAGGAAAAAGCAAATGAAAAAAACGATCGCACTAACTTTCGCAATCGTATCACTGGTAACCGCAGGAGTTCTTCTTGCAGGATGTGGAAGCAAGGAAAAGAAAACAGAAGTTACCGTTTTTGCAGCAAAGAGTCTGAACGGTGTTATGGATGAGCTGTGCGAAAAGTACAACAGTGAGCATCCGAATGTAACTTTCCAGACAAACTATGACAGTTCCGGAACGTTGATGACACAGATCAAGGAAGGTGCAAAATGCAACATTTTCTTTTCTGCCGGTGTTTCTCAGATGGATGAGCTGCAGGCAGGTTTTGACGGTGGTGATATCGTGGAAGGAAGCCGGCGGGATCTTCTGAACAATCAGGTATGCCTTGTTACATGGAAAGGCAGCGATACTAAAGTAACAGATTTTTCCAATCTTTCTCTTGCAAAGAACATGGCACTGGCAGATCAGACCGTTCCGGTTGGACAGTATACCAGAAAAGCACTGATCAATGCGGGTATGGCAGGCTCAGAGTACACAGAAGTCGATCAGCTGACAGATGATGTGATATCAAAGGCACTGGGCGGTCTTCTGATCAATAACTGTGCAAACGTAGGAGCCGTTGCATCCGCAGTTGCAGAAGGAGCAAATGAAGTCGGAACGGTTTATTATTCTGATACGTTCGGATATGAAGATCAGCTGGATATTATCGAGCAGCTGCCGAATTCCCTGACCGGTGATGTGATCTATCCGGTAGCAGCAGTAGAAAGTGATAATACTTCCGATGAAGAACTGGAAGCTTCCGAGGATTTCCTTACTTACCTGCAAAGTGAAGAAGCAGTGAAATTGTTTGAAAAATATCATTTTACTGTACAGTAGGAGATATCTATGAATTTGCAGAATCTGGATTTTACACCGCTTTGGATTACAATGAAAACCGGAGTGGCTGCAACGTTTGTTTCCTTTTTCCTTGGGATTTTTGCGGCCAGATTTGTGATGGGCCGGAAGGGGAAAAGCAAGAGCGTTCTGGGATGGTTTTCTGACGATGCCGCTGGTACTTCCGCCGACTGTGGCAGGATACATTCTGCTTCGTACATTCAGTACAAGAAGACCGTTTGGCCGTTTTCTGGCGAACAGTCTTGGCATTCAGGCAGTACATACCTGGCTTGGCTGTGTGCTGGCGGCAACGGTCATCGCTTTTCCGCTGATGTACCGCAATGCGAGAGCGGCCTTTGAACAGGTCGATGAGAATGTGATCTATGCGGCACAGACGCTTGGATTGAGCGAGCGGACGATCTTCTGGAAGATCCGCATACCGATGGCAAAACCGGGCATTTTATCCGGTACAGTCTTGGCATTTGCAAGGGCGATCGGTGAGTATGGGGCGACTTCCATGCTCGCCGGAAATATCGCCGGCAGGACTTCGACGATCTCGCAGCAGATCGCCATGGTGCTCCAGAACGGAGATTTTGCACTTGCCGGTTTCTGGTGTCTGGTGATTTTTGTGATTTCGTTTGTGTGTCTTGTTGCACTGAATCTGTTTGGAGAGAAGAAAAGTAAAGGGAAAAAGCATGTCTTTCATCGTAAAAATAAAAAAACAACTGGCTCTTTATGAGCTGACGGTTGATCTGGAAACGGAAGCCGGGATTCTGGCGGTGATCGGAGGCTCAGGTTCCGGAAAAAGCATGACGCTCAAATGCATTGCCGGGATCGAGACGCCGGACAGCGGATTTATCTCGCTGAATGGCAGAGTTCTGTATGATTCTTCAAAAAAGATCAATCTTCCGCCGCAGAAACGGAACGTTGGCTATCTTTTTCAGGAGTACGCCCTGTTTCCGACTATGACGGCAGCCGAAAATATCAGTATTGTGATGAAACAAAAGAATCCGGTTCAGGTGCAGAAATGGCTGGAAGAATACGGTCTTGGAGATTATGCGGACAGTTATCCTGATCATCTTTCCGGCGGACAGAAACAGCGACTTGCCATGATCCGCATGCTGGCGGCCGAGCCGCAGTGCATTCTTTTAGATGAGCCGTTTCCGCACTGGATGAGCATATCAAGCGGAAAATGGAGCGGGAAGTGATGGAGATGCTGCATGATTTTGACAAACCGATCCTTTTTGTTTCGCATAATCAGGAGGAGGTTTATCGCCTGGCAGACCGGATTGGCAGCATGGAAAACGGCCGATTCAGTCCGATCCGTGAAAAGAGGGCGTTTTTTTGCAGAGCCTCAGACAGTCGGGCAGGCAAAACTGGTGGGCTGCAATAATATTTCAGAGATCGACTGGATCAGCGAAGACCGGGTGTACGCAAAAGACTGGAATCTTTCGCTGAGAGTCCCGTTTACTGAACCGGAAGAGCAGAAAAAATATCGTGCGATCGCCATTTATCCGGGAGATATCACTCTTTATTCAGAAGATGCTATACTGGAAGAAAAACAAGTCAGGAACAAAATTTCAGTAAAATCCTGCGGCATCGAAGAAGAACTGCACAACTGGGCGGTAAGGTGTCAGATAGATGGAAACGATGCGGAACTTATGATGCTTTTATCGAAAGAAAAAATGCCGTCGGTACCGGAAAAAATTACAGAAATCTTTGTGGATGGTGGAAAAATCCATTTGCTGCATTAAAGATGATGCAGTATGTTTTACAGAAAGTGTGGGGATGATAAAATGATTTATCTGGACAACGCAGCGACAACGCTTCAAAAACCGCAGGCAGTTTATGATGCCGTTCTTGATGCCATGAAAACTTTGGGAAATTCCGGGCGGGGATTTTCCGGTGCGGCACTTGGAGCGTCGAGAATGATCTATGAGGCGAGACGGACGCTCTGCGATTTTTTCGGAGGCAGTGATCCATCGAGGCTGGTTTTTACGTCCAATGCAACGGAAGCTTTGAATATGGCAATCCAGGGGATGTTTCTTCCGGGAGATCATGTGATCACGACGCAGCTGGAGCATAATTCGGTGCTGCGTCCGCTCTATGCCATGCAGAAAAAGGGTGTTGAACTTACGATTGCGGCGAGTGGACAGAACGGAACGGCAGATTTTGATGCGATCGAAGCAGCCATCCGGGCAAACACGAAAGCGATCGTCTGCACTCATGCATCGAATCTGACCGGAAACCTGACGGACATGCAGAGGATGGGAGAGCTTGCAAGGCGGCATGGGCTGATTCTGATCGTCGATGCTTCGCAGACTGCAGGTGTGATTCCGATTGATGTAAAACAGATGCATATCGATGTGCTCTGTTTTACCGGGCACAAAAGCCTGTTTGGACCGCAGGGAACCGGCGGACTTACATAGGTGAGGGTGCAGAGATAAAGCCTTTAAAAAGCGGCGGGACCGGCGTGCACAGTTTCCTGAAAACGCAGCCGGAAGAACTCCCGGAGCATCTCGAAGCCGGAACGTTGAATGGTCACGGGATTGCAGGACTTCTTGCAGGTGTACAGGAAATCCAGAAGATCACAGCAGAAGAGATATGGAAAAAAGAGCGAAATCTGATGGAGTGTTTTGTTGCGAAAATCAAGCAGATTCCCAATGTGAAGATATATGGCGATTTTTCGGATAAAAACAGATGCCCGATCGTTTCTCTGAATATCGCAGGCGTGGATTCTTCGCAGGTCAGTGAATGGCTCTTGGAAGAGTATGAGATTGCAGTGCGTTCGGGAGCACACTGTGCACCGCTGATGCATCAGTATTTCGGAACGCAGAAGCAGGGCATGGTGCGTTTCAGCTTTTCATATTATAATACAGAAAAAGAGGCACTGACAGCCGCAGAAGCGATCCGTGAGATCGCAGAAGAAGTGGAGGCGTGAAATGACAGAAGAGATTGTATTTTGTAAGGGTGGAGGATGTACGGCAAAATTAGGACCGGATCTTTTAAGTCACGTGCTTGGCAAAATCAAGAGGGGAAAAGATCCGGATCTTCTGATCGGATATGACAGTCGGGATGATGCGGCTGTTTATCAGATTACGGAAGATACCGCCATTGTCCAGACGCTGGATTTTTTTCCGCCGATGCTGGAAGATCCGTATTTGTTTGGGCAGATTGCAGCGGCAAATGCTTTAAGTGACATTTATGCGATGGGCGGAACGGTAAAGACAGCATTGAATATCCTCTGTTTTCCAGAAAAAATGGATTTAAATATTCTCGGAAAGATCATGCAGGGCGGGGCAGAAAAAGTGATCGAGGCGGGCGGAACGCTGGCAGGAGGTCATTCCATTGCCGATGCCGATGTCAAATACGGACTGTCTGTGATGGGTATTGTAAATCCAAAACAGATCTATGCAAATGACAAGGGCAGACCATCGGATGTACTGATCTTTACCAAGAAACTCGGAGTCGGTCTGGTGTGTAATGCAAACCGTGTCGGACAGGCACCGAAAGGAGCCATGGAAGAGGCAGTCGCTTCGATGACCATGCTCAATAAAAAAGCTGCAAAGATCAGCCATCGTTACGAGATACATGCCTGTACCGATGTGACCGGTTTTGGATTTTTAGGACACTTAAGTGAAATGATAAACGATGCCATTTCGGCAGAAATCGACAGCATTTCCATCCCGGTCATCAGAGGAGCAATGCACTGTGCAGAAGAATTTCTGCTGACGGCCGCAGCACAGCGAAACCGCAATCATGTCGCAGAACGTGTGACATTTTCAAAATATATTCCATTTGCGATGGAAGAACTGCTCTTTGATCCGCAGACCTCCGGAGGACTGTTATTTGCCGTGCAGAAAGAAGACGCAGCGGCATTGAGAAAGAATTAAGAGAAGCCGGAATGCCGGCAGCGATCGTCGGAAGGTTTACGGAGAAAAAAAGAAAAAGATATCTATGTGAATTGAGGAGGAATGTAATATGATCACAGTAAATGCAATGGGCGATGCATGCCCGATCCCGGTTGTTAAGACAAAAAATGCGATTGCATCTTTAAAAGGTGCCGATGTGGTGGAGACACTGGTTGACAATGAAATCGCAGTTGAAAATCTGAAAAAGATGGCAGACCAGAAGGTTATAAGACACAAGTGAAAAGCTTGAAGAAGGAAAATATCGATGTGTGTCATTCATCGTGGAAAATGTGGTGGATAACGTTGAAAAAAAAAGACGGAGACGGTGGAAAATTCTGTGACTGTACGCCGGAAAAAGAGAGCAATAAGGTGGTTGTGATCCGCTCTTCCGTGATGGGAGAGGGTGATCCGGAGCTTGGAAAAGTGCTGTTAAAAGGCTTTATTTATGCGATTTCGCAGCAGAAAGATCTGCCGAAAACCATGTTTTTTTATAATGGCGGTGCATTTATCACCTGTGAAGGTTCCCAGTCGCTGGAGGATCTGAAAGCACTGGAAGAACAGGGCGTGAAAATTTTAACATGCGGGACTTGTTTAAATCACTATGGTCTGACGGACCGGCTTGCAGTCGGAGAAGTGACGAACATGTATGAGATCGCGGAAAAGATGACGCAGGCTTCCCTGATTGTAAGTCCGTAATATGAGAAAAAAAACAAAGCAGCTGGTGATCACATTTTCCACCACGACAGCGGCGATGGCGATGGAAAAGAGGGCACAGGAAATGGGGATTTTCGGGCGGCTGATCCCGCTTCCATCCGAGATTTCAGCAGGGTGCGGACTTTCCTGGAAAACGAAACCGGAAGAAAAAGAAAAAATCCTTGTGTTTCTGGAAGAAGAAAAGCTGAAGTGGGAAGCAATGTATGAGTTAGAGTTGTATTAGATATGAGATAAATTGATATTCGGGATGGGATTTGATTTAAAGCCTGATGCAGCCACCGGCGGATTGCATCGGTGTACAGTAAGAATGTCAGAGATAATTTTTGAATAGGGAAAGGACAGTATGGGATATTTTAATCAATACGTAAGGGCAGAAAGTCTGGAAGAGGCCTATGGGCTTTACCAGAAAAAAAAATAATTTTGTTCTCGGCGGTATGCTCTGGCTGAAGATGCGGAAGCGGCCGTTTGGAACAGCGATCGATCTGTCAGATCTTGGTCTGGATCAGATCGAAGAAGATGAAAAGAATTTCGCATCGGAGCGTATGTTTCGCTTCGGGAACTGGAGACAAACGAGGCATTAAATGCTTACACGAAAGGTGCGTTTGCCGAGTCGGTGAAACATATCGTCGGTGTACAGTTCCGAAATGTGGCTACAGTAGGAGGCAGCCTCTGGGGACGCTATGGATTTTCGGATGTGATGACGATCTTCCGTGCTATGGGAGCAAAGGTACAGCTGCATCACGCAGGCATCCTGGATCTGGATGAGTTTGTAAAAATGCCAAGAAAGACAAGGGATATCCTTGTTTCCGTGATCGTACCGAAAAAGGTAAAAGCAGTCGTGTATTTAAGTCAGAGAAACCAGTCCACAGATTTTCCGGTGCTGACCTGTGCGGTGGCAAAACGGGAAGAAGGATATGTCGCAGCAGTCGGAGCTACACCGCATCTTGCGGAAAACGTCTGGGATAAAGAAGGCATTTTAACAGAAATAAACGAGGAAAGCATCGAAAAATTTGCCGCCAAGGTTGCAGAGCAGATCCGTTTCGGCAGTAATATGAGAGCCGGAGCTGCATATCGCCGGATCGTCTGTCAGGTGCTTGTAAAACGTGCACTGCATATGATTGTGGCAGAAAACAATGGAGAGGAGGAAAAGTGCTGATGGAAGTGACCATTATATTAAATGGAAAAAAGATCACAGATTCGGTGGATGCCGATATGGTGCTCCTTGATTTTTGCAGAAAACATAAATGTTTTTCCGTCAAAAGAGGATGTGAGACAGGAAACTGCGGGCTTTGCAGCGTTTTACTGGATGGAAAACCAGTGCTTTCCTGCAGCGTTCCAATCGGACGTGCATCAGGAAGAAAAGTAGATACCTTAGAAGGCCTCCAGGAAGAAGCAAAGAAATTTACCGGTTTTTTGCAGCTCAGGGTGCCGACCAGTGCGGATTCTGCAATCCGGGTTATATTGTTAATATCGTGGCACTGCTCCGGGAAAATCCAGATCCGACAGACGAAGAGATCCTTGAATATTTATCAGGCAATCTCTGCCGCTGTACCGGATATCAGAGCCAGCTGCGTTCGCTCCGCAACTATCTGAACAGCAAAAAGAAGCGGCACCGCTTGATCTGGAGGCAGAAGTTTATGGTGCGGACATCGGAAGGGAGTGGAAGCATGAGTGAATTTAAGCGAGATCGAAAAGATTATCATATGGTCGGAAAATGTCTTCCGAAAAAGGATTCAGATCAGCTTCTGCTTGGAAAACCGGTCTTTATGGATGATATTGTGCCGCAGGACTGTCTGGTGGTAAAACTGCTCCGCAGTCCACATGCCCATGCTCTGGTAGAAGAGGTCAAAACAGTGGCAGCCGCCAAAGTTCCGGGTATCGAAGCCATCTATACCTGGAAAGATGTGCCGAAAGAACGCTTCTGTATTGCCGGACAGACTTATCCGGAGCCATCTCCGTATGACCGTCTGATCCTCGATCAGAGGGTTCGCTGTGTGGGTGATCCGGTGGCGATCGTTGCCGGTGAAAATGAAAAAGCAGTCGATAAAGCACTGCGTCTGATCAAGGTGAAATATCAGGTTTTGGAGCCGGTCCTTGATTTCAGAAAAGCCCTTGATAACGAAGTTCTGGTACATCCGGAGGAGAACTGGAAATCCTATGGAAATACCGGTGATGTGAAACGCAACCTTCTGCATCACGAGGAAGATACCCACGGTGATGTAGAGCAGATTTTAAGCGAATGCGATGAAGTGATCGAGCACAGCTGGCGGATCAAGGCGGCACAGCAGGCTATATGGAAACCATCCGTGCTTACTGCGAGATCGACCGTTACGGACGTCTCCACTGCATCAGTTCCACACAGATCGTCTTTCATGTAAGACGTATCATTGCCAACGCACTTGGAATCCCAAAATCGATGGTGCGTGCGGAAAAACCGCGTATCGGCGGAGGATTCGGAGCAAAACAGACAGCAGTCTGCGAAGTTTATCCGGCATTTGTGACCTGGATGACAAAGAAACCGTGTAAACTGATCTATAGCCGAAAAGAATGTCAGACGATCGCTTCACCAAGGCACGAAATGGAAGTGACGGTTCGCTTAGGTGCGATGAAGGACGGACATATCCGGGCTATCGACCTTTATACCTTATCCAATACCGGTGCCTACGGAGAACATGGAACTACGACCGTAGGACTTTCCGGACATAAAGCACTTCCGCTTTATACCGGAGGCTGTGAGGCAACCAGATTTTCCTGCGACGTAGTCTATACGAATGTTCAGGCAGCCGGAGCCTACCGCGGCTACGGTGCGACGCAGGGTATTTTTGCACTGGAATCCGCAGTCAATGAGCTGGCGGAGAAACTGCATATGGACCCAGTGGAGATCCGTATGAAAAATATCGTCCGCGAAGGCATGTTTATGCCGGCTTACTTCGGTGAGACGGCAAATGCCTGTGCACTGGACCGCTGTATCGAACACTGTGCCGACAACTTCCACTGGAAAGAAAAATATCCGGTGCGTGACATGGGCAATGGAAAAGTGCGTGCGGCAGGCATGGCACTGGCAATGCAGGGTTCCTGTATTTCCAATGTCGATGTCGGTTCCTGTACCTTAAAACTTGGTGACGGCGGAACGTATAACATGATGATCGGAGCGGCCGACATGGGAACGGGATGCGATACAATCCTTGCACAGATGGCAGCGGAAGTGCTCGACTGTGATGCAGATCAGATTTCCGTTTTCGGGGCAGATACGGATGCCTCTCCGTACGACTCCGGATCATATGCATCTTCCACCACTTATGTGACAGGAATGGCAACGCAGAATGCGGCACTGCAGCTGCGGGAAAATATCAAAAAGATCGGTGCCGGCATGCTTGAGTGTGAACCGGAAGAAGTCGATTTTGACGGTGAGAAAGTTTACCTGACCGACGGCGAAAAGTCCGTCAGTCTTGCGGATATTGCCACAAAATCGCAGGTCAACAATACGATTCCTGTGGATGTGACAGCCACGTATTCTTCCCCGGTATCCCCGCCTCCTTACATGGTCGGAATGGTAGAGATCGAGCTGGATAAAGAGACGGGGAAGCATCGAGATCCTTGATTATCAGTCTGTGATCGACTGCGGTATCCCGGTCAATCCAAA
>ENA-OQER01000707-OQER01000707.1-human-gut-metagenome-genome-assembly--contig:-NODE-707-length-17797-cov-3.204075_pt1 | contig 17797 bp, 28 predicted proteins | sample MGYA00242797_ERZ504639 | MGnify/ENA primary metagenome ERZ504639 (study PRJEB26092, sample SAMD00036306) | human gut metagenome | host: Homo sapiens | study: EMG produced TPA metagenomics assembly of...
CACAAACTGGTCTTTATAGTCTTTGCAGTCTTGCGTGACCAGAAGCCCTTCGAACTGAAAACGCCAGAGCAGCATGCTGTTGAACAGGGATTTGTAAAAGCAGCCTGAAGTTTTTGAGAGATTCAAGTCCTGAAACAAACACAGGGCCTTATTTGGTATGCGAAAATTCGAATTTGGCATCTTTCACTGCCCTTGTTCTTTACTTGGTGTAAGCGATGGCAGAGTTATAAGTGGTGAATACTGAACACAAACCGTTCGATTTTGTTCTTATCAGCCACACGTACTATTGACTTTGCTTAATTGGTCTACAATGGTGTTGGTTCTGAGAAGTTCACAGCCAGTGAGCTATACAGATGCCCAAACCTAAGCTACAATGAAGATGTGCTGAGAGAACGAAGCATTGCTTGAGCTGAACGCTCGTACGCGCAAACTGTTCTCCGCCATCTCCATTGCAGCGTTCGATTGACGCAGGTTGAGTTATCGGCAGATAAAAATGTTGCCGTACATTCGTGTCACAAAGCAAGCTGAATCGGTAATGGGCATAGGCGGAACCGGCATTAATATCCTCGACCGCGTGGGCGGCGGCGATGCCTTCGCCAGCGGCCTCATCTACGCCATGCTGCACGACTACAAGGCCATGGATATGATCAACTTTGCCGTGGCCAGCAGCGCCATCAAGCACACCATCCACGGCGATGCCAACATCACCGACGAAGTAAGCTCCATCCGCAACCTGATGAACATGAACTACGACATCAAGCGTTGAGTTTCGCCTTAGCGCTTCCGTCTGCCGGGAACCGACCGCTGCACGTTGGTTTCCGGCTTTTTTATACCGTCAGCGTCACAAATTGACACCAATTTATCATTCTTCACGAAGTATGTGCTAAAATCTCTTGACAGCACCTCACAAAATATGTTATCTTTTGTAAACATCCTTGAAAAGATATGACATTTTCTGGGGACCGAACACAAACCGATTTTTCTCTGGAGGAAAGACCCATGAAACAGGAGATCATCCGCAAACTGAGCGCTGCCGTGGCCATGAGCTCGTTGTTGGCGTCTCTCTGGCCGCCTGCGGCGGCAGCAGCAGCTCCACCGCTGCCGGTGTGACTAAGACCGGCTCTGCCGAAGGCTTTGGCGGTGCTGTCACCGCCACCCTGACCGTGGATGCCAACGGCACCGTTACCGACTGCAAACTGGAAGGCGCACAGGAGACCGAGAGCATCGGCGGCGCTGCACTGGAAGAGCTGTCCAAGCAGGTCGTGCCGCCAACGGCCCCGCCATCGACGGCGTTGCCGGTGCCACGGTGACCTCCAAGGCCGTCCGGAAGGCCGTTGCCGCCGCACTGGGTGTGGAGCTGGCCGAAGAAGCCCCCGCCGACTCTGCTGCCGCAGCCCCCGCTGAGCCCGCCGCCATCGTCCCGGTGGAAGCGGCATCCAGATCGGTCAGGCCTATGCTGCCGCCCACGGCACCAAGTGCTTCACCGAAGCGGTGGCTGTGGTGAAGGATGACGTCATCCTCGCCGCCTACCTCGACGATTTTCAGTTCACCAGCACCGATGCAGGCGTGACCGCCGTGCCCAACTCCGACTCCGACTTTGCCGCAGCTACGCCGAGGGCAAGGTGCTGATGTCCAAGCGGGCCAACGCCGATTATTACAGCAAGATGATGGCTGAAAAGGGCGGCTCCACGGTCGCTCTGGATGCAAACTTCGACGCCATCCAGAACTTTGCCGTCGGCAAGACCATCTCCGAGCTGGAGGATGTGGCCGCCAAGGTGCCGAGGCTGTGGACGCCGTCTCCGGCGCAACGCTGGTGGATACCGCCGGTTATCTCTCTGCCATCGTGGATGCCGCCAAAAACGCCCAGACCACGCAGGCCGTGGAGTTCAACGGCAGCTCCGAGGACCTGAAGCTGAATGTGGTCTATGGGGCCGCACACGGTACCAAGTGCTTCACCTCCGGCGCTGTCGCCACCGCCGGGGACACCATCGTGCTGAGCTACATTGACGAGTTCCAGTTTGCCGGTTCGGACGCCGGGGTCGTCGGTGTGCCCAACTCCGATTCTGACTTCGGCGCAGGCTACGCCGAGGGCAAGGTGCTGATGTCCAAGCGGGTCAACGCCGATTACTACAGCAAGATGATGGCCGAAAAGGCTGGTTCCACCGTTTCGCTGGATGCCAACTACGACGCCATCCAGAATCACGTGAACGGCATGAGCATTGCCGACGCCGAGGCTCTGAGCAAAGATGAAAAGGCTGTGGACGCCGTTTCCGGTGCCACGCTGGTGGATACTGCCGGCTACGTTGGTGTGCTGGTGGATGCCGCAAAGTAAGGCAAGAAAAATAACGTTCCTCTGAACACAGCAGCGCCCGCCGAGATCTCCCGGCGGGCGCTGCTTATTTATTATACGCAGTTAGCACAATCTAACCATCTGGTGGAAGAAAAGGCAGGCCACCTGTATGCAGTCTGCCTTTTGCCTGATGCGAAAGCCCGCAGACGCGCGGGGCTTACAGCACCAGCGAGGGCGCGGTGTAGACCCGTGCCTTCAGCTCGCTGTTTAGCATATACAGCCCCTTGCTGTCACCGCCGAACAGATCCATCTTGGTAATGAGGTCAGCGGCGTTCTTCTCCTCCTCACCCTGTTCCTTGATGAACCAGTCCAGCATCTGCATGGTGCGGAAGTCCCTGACCTCGTATGCGGCGGCGTAGATGGCATTGATGCTGGCGGTGACCAGCATCTCGTGTTCCAGTGCTCTTTTCAGCGGGGCCATGTGGTCGCCTCGTTCCCACTCCGGCTTTGCGATAGCCTCAAAGGTGACGCCCTCGCCGTTATTCTGCAAATACTGACAAAACAGCATGGCGTGATCCCGTTCCTCCTGCGCCTGTACCCGGTACCAGTTCTCAAAGCCGTCCAGTCCGACGGCGGCGTAGTAGTTGGCAAAGTCCAGATACAGATAGGCGGAGTAGAACTCCTTATTGATCTGCTCGTTGAGCAGAAGAGATACGTTAGCGTTCATGATACTTCTCCTCCATAAGATTGTCTTTTCCTGCTCCCGGCATGGGGGCAGATATACCGTACCCAGAGCGATGCTGGGATGCTCCCTTTTTTCATCTCCAGGAACACCTGCTCCGCTTTGGGATGCTGCTGCAGCTCCGTTACGGCGGCCAATATCTCCTCTGCGTATTTTGGCATACCGCCAATTCTCCAAATGCAAGAATGAACCTTATTATTTTGCTTTTATTATACCTATATTTTTTTCTCTGTCAACAACCACAAAGGCTTGTGCTCCAAAAGCTGCCTCGAAGCCGATTTTCTCAAATTATGTGACGCCGTCACAGTAAAACCGCTTGTCACGCGGTAATACTACGCATAAAAGCACAGCCGCAGAGTACATCTGTGGCTGTGCTTTGTGTTCAGTTGCTCACTGTTGTGTGGACTGGATATGGAGAGACAACATATCTCCCGATCCTACATGGGTTATCTTATCTGCCATCACTCTGGCAGTTTGCCTTGCAGATATGTCGGCATCCCCACTGCGGTCGTATCCGGCCTGACCTTAAACATGGCTTTTTCAATCTACCTCCCTTATCGGTTTTCCGCGATATATTTCTCCGCCATGTGGACTGCCACCGCGCCGTCCGCCACGGCGGTGACCACCTGACGGAGGGGCTTCGTCCTCACGTCGCCCACGGCGTATACGCCGGGAATACTGGTTTCCGTGGTCTCTCCGGCCACGATATAGCCGCCGCCGTCCAGCGCCAGTTGACCCACCGCCAGCGCCGTGGCGGGCTGTCGGCCCACGCTGACAAATACGCCGTCGCAGTCCACCACGCTTTCCTCACCGGTGACGGTGTCCCGCAGGCGGACGCCGGTCAGCCTGTCCCCGGAAAGCAGCGCGGAAACGACGCTGTTCCAACGGAATTCCACGTTTTCGGCCTGTGCCAGCGGCTCGTGATAGATCTTGGTGGCCCGCAGGGTGTCTCTGCGGTGGACGAGGATCACTTTTTTCGCCACGCGGCTGAGAAGGAGGGCATCTGCCGCGGCGGAATTGCCGCCGCCCACCACGACCACCGTTTTGCCCTTGTAAAACATCCCGTCGCAGGCGGCGCAGTAGGCCACGCCCCGGCCCACCAGTCCGACTCTCTGGCCACGCCCAGCGTTCTGGGGTTCGCACCGGTGGCCAGCACCACGGTTTTCCCCAGAAAGATCCCCTCGCTGGTCTCCACGAGCTTTGGAACCGCCGTCAGATCCATGCGGAGGACTTCTGCGTATTCGCTGCGTGCCCCGAAGCGCTCCGCCTGCTTTTGCATCTTCTCCGCCAGAGAGAAGCCGTCGATCCCGTCCTCAAAGCCAGGATAGTTGTCGATCTGCTCGGTCAGGGCCATCTGCCCTCCGGCGGACAGTTTTTCCAGCACGATGGTGTCCAGCCCCGCCCGTGCCGCGTACAGGGCGGCGGTGTAGCCGCCCGGTCCGCCCCCCACCACGAGCATATCATAAACATGATTGTTGTTCATATCTGAACCCTCCGTTATTTCGCCAAGGCTTCCTGAATGAAACGGTCGATTTCTGCCTTTGAGCCGGGCGCGGTGATGGAATCCACGGCCTTTCCGTTCCGGTACAGCACCAGAGTTGGGATGTCCTCGATCCCCTCGGCCCCCGCCAGCCGCGGCTCCTCGTCAATGTTGATCTTGCCGACGGCGAGGCTGTCCGCGTATTCCTCTCCGATCTTCTCATACGCGGGGCCGATCCTCCGGCAGTAGCCGCACCAGGCGCCCAGAAATCCACCAAAACGGGCTTTTCCTCCCGGATCGCCTGCTCAAACTGCTCCTGATTCATGTTCATAGCTGCCATATCTGCCAGCTCCTTTCCTTTGTTTGGGTATTCTCAAGACTCCGGTCTCGCCCCACACCACATCGTGACCTCAACCTGAGATGACGGTACTCTGCCCTTGGGACATAAAGCAGATGAGTAAGACCATCATCTGTACGAGAATAGCTGCGGTTTGTTGCAGCTTATTCTGCGCAGAGCTCAGCCACCAGAGCGTCCATCTGCGCTTCGCTGGTTTGGTTCAATGCACCACGCAGAGACACTACCGTTTCGTAAAGGTGGATATCCTTCATCTCCTCCAATTTGGTGCGCATCAGCCGCGCGGCAGCAGGTGCCCAAGAGCCGTCTTCAATAAGGCCAACCCGGCGGTTTCGGAATCCCTTTGTCCGTAAATGTTCCAAAAACTCCCTCATGGGCGGAAACAGTCCTCCGTCATAGGTGGAGCTGGCTAAAACCAACTTCCCGCAGTAGAATGCACTGGCAACAGCGTAGGAAAGGTCTGTTGCCGTCAGATCGCATATGGTGACTTGCGCACCTTTGCCCTCCAGCTTGCTCTTGAGGGTCTTCGCCGCATGGGCAGTATTTCCATGGATCGATGCGTGAGCGATCAGGATGCCCTCCGGTTCTTCCGGTTTCCATTGTGACCAGAGATCATAGAGCCGCAGATACTCCCCCAAGTCTTCTGTGAGCATGGGGCCATGGAGCGGGCAGATCGTTTTGATCTCCAGCGCGGAGATTTTTTTCAGCAGCGCCTGCACCTGTGCGCCATATTTCCCGATAATATTGTAATAATACCGTCGGGCCTGCGCACCCAGGGGGCACGGGCAGTCCGTTCCAGTGAGCCAAAGCGTCCGAAGGCATCCGCCGAGAACAGGATTTTTTCCGTTTCCTCATACGCCGTCATCACCTCCGGCCAGTGTACCATCGGCGCCAGCAGAAAGCGCAGCCGGTGCAAACCCAAGGAAAGCGTATCTCTTTCGCCAACCTCCAGCATACGGTCTTCCGACAATGCACCTGTGCCGAAGAACTGCTTGATCAGGGTAAATGTTTTCGCGTTTCCCACGATCTTCATCTCCGGGTACTTTTGTGCCAGCCGCATGAGGCTGCCGGAATGATCCGGCTCCATGTGTGTGACCACAAGATAGTCGGGGCTGCGCCCCTCCAACACCCGCGCCACATTGGAAAGCCATTCTTCCGTTGCCCGTGCGTCCACGCTGTCCATCACGGCAATCTTCTCATCCAGAATGACATAGGAGTTGTAGCTCACTCCCATAGGCTGGACGGGGTACTGGTTTTCAAAGAGTGCCAATGTGTTATCATCCACCCCTACATAGCGGATGGCATCTGTTACCGTTTGGATAGCCATATAAAAAATACCTCCTATTTTCCTTACTCAGACTCTGACTGATAGGTTCTTCTTTTCTAATGAAACATACGCTCAACCGCGGATCGGCGGTCGCGCATTTTACCGTTGCCTTGCTTCCCCCAGAGTCGTTACATGTGGTACACCGCAGCGGAGCGAAGTCCTTCCGGCAGGCCGTCGGGCGCAGCAGGTGAAAGTTCCCAGCGTACCTGCCCCGCCCACTGGGAGGCGACGGCGGAGAAGTGGAGCATGACAATACCGAGATCCAATGCGGCATCCAAATTATCGGTGTAGGCATCCTCCTGCTGCACCAAATAGATGCTGTGATCCTGCACAAGGAAGCCATAGGGCTGACGGTTGAGATAGCTGGGGGAGAGCGAAGCGGCGTAGAAGGACTGCCAGAGCATATCGTCGTAGAAGTCCATCATCTCGTCAAGCCCAGACTTGTTGCTCCAGCTCCCCATGTGAACCAAATCGTGCACGCCCTTTTTGGGCGCGTAGTACTGCTGTTCGGCCCGCACATCGATCTGAGACATACTTAGGATATTCAGCCGCAGCTTTTTGCGGTCTTTTCCCCGTAGCCAAAGGCAACGATTGCCGCCACCTCTAACGGGGTGGCGAGAGACAGTGCCTTTTTGATTTTGTCGCTGTCGGTGAAGGTCATCCAGCAGGTGTCAATGTCCAACTCAGTCAGCTTGAGGACGAGATCTTCCATCATGTAGCCGGCGTTGATGGCCGCATAGGAATGCGGGGCAGACATAAGGAGCAGGTAGTGCGGTGCTCCGATGAGAAATTGATTATAGCCCGCTGAGCTCTCCAGCGCCGGCTGTGCATCCTTGTCCAAGACGATCAACTCCGTTGCAATCTCCGGGACAAGACGGGGGCAGGTCTTTTCATAGTAGGATCGGAGCTGGCCGATAGCCTCGCTCGGAACTTCCTTTTCGCGGAATGCGCGAACGGATCTGCGATTTTGAATCATAGCGCTGTAATTCATAGTAGTATCTCCTATTCTGATGTCTTTGGTTTTCTTATAAATCGTCTATCAGTGCGGTGCTCTTGGCGTAGGCGGTACTGCGTGCCTCAAAGAAATCGGTCTTGACCATGTTGCGTCGGCGTACTGGCTGACCCATTCCATGCTCTCCGGTTCGCTCTCAAAGCCTGGATACAATGCGGGATAGCCAAGGCTCGTCCAGCGGAGGTTGCCGAGATAGCGGATGTAATCGCTGATCATCTGCCGGTTCAGCCCCGGGATGTCGTCGCCGATTACATAATGCCCCCATGCGATCTCCTGTTCCACGCCCTCACGCATCATCTCGCGCAGCGCTTGTACGCTCTCGGCGGTGAACAACTCCGGCTGCTCCTTTTGCAGCTCCGTGATGATATTGCGGAACAGCCACAAGTGCGTGTTCTCATCGCGGTTTATGTAGCGAATCTCCTGCGCCGAGCCGGGCATCTTCCGTTTCGGGAGAGATTGTAGAAGAACATAAAGCCGCTGTAAAAATAGATGCCCTCCAAAATATAGTTTGCCATCATCACGCGCAGCAGCGTGGGAGCGTCCTTCCTCTCCTGAAACTCGTTGTAGCAGTCCCCAATGAAGGTGTTGCGGCGCAGCAGATGCTCGTCCGTTTTCCATTGGTAGAGGATGTCATTGCGCTCCACGGGGGAACAGATGGTGTCGAGCATATAGCTGTAGCTCTGTGAGTGGACACACTCCTGAAACGCCTGAATGGACAGGCAGAGATTGACCTCGTTGGCGGTAATGTAGGCGCCGATATTAGGCAGGTTCGCTGTCTGAATGGAATCCAAAAAGACAAGAAAACTCAGAATTTTATCGTAGGCGCTGCGCTCGGCTGACAGCAGGCGGGGATAGTCCTTCACATCCTGCGAGAGATTGATCTCCTCAGGGATCCAAAAGTTGTTCATGGCCTGCCGGTACCAGTCGCTGACCCAAGCGTACTTCATATTGTTGAAGTCGTTGAGGTTGGTGGTATTGCCGCCGATCATGCGCCGCAGGCGCACATCAGGGTCGCTCCGGGTTAAAAAGGGGCTTTTTCTTCAGTTCCGTCATGCTATCCTCCTTATGACGAGCAGCTTTCGCAGGCCTCGACCTCAAGGGCTTGCTGCGGACATAGTAAATGGTCTTGACGCCGGCCCTCCACGCCTCCAAATACAGGCTGAGCACCTGACGCATGGAATAGTCGTTGGTGATATAGAGATTCATGCTCTGCGCCTGGTCAATATGTCTCTGGCGAAGGCCCGCGGCGCGTACCGACCAGCTTTGGTCGATCAGATGCGCCGCCTTATAGCACCACCATGTATCCATAGAAAGCTCCGGAGCAACGCGGGGCAGCATGCTGCCCTTTTTTTCCTCTAAAAAGAATTTCTTCATAATTGGATCTATACCCGCCGACGTGCCGGAGAGGATAGATGTGCTGGAGGTCGGTGCGACCGCCAGCAGATAGGCGTTGCGCATTCCCTGCACCGCCACCGTTTTCGCAAGCGCCCGCCACTTTTCGGAGGTATAACCCCGCTTTTCAAAATACGCGCCCGTCTGCCAGTCGCTGCCCTCAAAGAGCGCGTAACGACCCTTTTCCCGTGCCAGAGCTGTGTCCGCCTTGACAGCGGCGTAGTTGATGAGCTCGAACACTGCGTCGGTGAAGGCAAGGTGCTCATCGCTCTCCCAGTGGATGCCGCGCTTTGCCAGCATGTGGTGGTAGCCGCTGACGCCAGGCCGATGCTGCGGTACTTCTGATTGGTAAGCCGCGCGTATTCCAACGGGTAGAAGTTGAGGTCGATCACATTATCCAGTGCGCGGATGGCCGTTTCCACCGTGCGTTCCATATAGCCTCGTCCTCCACCGGCAGATTACCGAGAGACAGACTCGCCAGATTGCAGACCACAAACTCACCTGGGCGTGTGGCCGTCACCACAATTGTGTCGCCGTTCTCCGTGTGCACCTCAGTGCTGATGTGCTCGATGGGTGCCATGTTCTGCGCGATCTCCGTACAGAGATTGGAGCAATAGATCATTCCCGTGTGGCCGTTTGGTTCATATGATTTACACTGTCGCGATTGAAAGCGAAGGGTGTGCCGGTCTCCACTGCCGAGCGAAGCACCAGCCGCACGATGTCCTTGACGGTGACGCTGCGCTTTTCGATGCGCGGGTCATTGACGCAGTCAGATACCGCTTCTCCCATTCTGTACCCCAGTAATCCTCCAGTGCGTAGCCCTTGACCGTGAGGATCTCATGCGGACACATGAGATGCCACGGCGCGTCTATGTTCTCCTCCGCCAGTCGCCAGAAGAGATCCGGATAGCACACGGCGGGAAACACATCATGTGCCTTCATGCGGTCGTCGCCGTTGTTGGTGCGCAGTTGAAGGAATTCCGGCAGATCCCGGTGCCATGCGTCTAAGTAAACCGCCACAGCGCCCTGCCGCATCCCCAACTGATCCACCGCCACGGCGGTGTCGTTGACCAGCCGGATCCAGCGGATAACACCGCCTGCCGCCCCTTGAAGCCGCGGATGGTGCTGCCTGCAGCGCGCACCTTACCGAAGTACATCCCCATTCCACCGCCGAATTTAGAGACCTTTGCGAAGTTGTCCAGCGAGCGGTAGATGCCGTCCAGACTGTCCGGCACAGTGTCCACAAAGCAGCTTGAAAGCTGATGGTAGGGCTTTCGTGCGTTGGACATGGTAGGTGTCGCCATTGTGACCTCCATACGGCTGAGCATATCGTAAAAGCGTTTTACCCACCCATGCGGTCAGAGCCTTCGTTCATAGCAAGATGCAGCGCGATACCCAAAAACATCTCCTGCGGTGTTTCCAGCGGCACGCGGCTGCGTGACTGGATCACATAGCGTTTGAGCAGCAGGTCAAGGCCGGAGTAGGTGAACAGCTCGTCCCGTTCCGGGCAGAGAAAGTCCTCCGCCATGCAATCTCCTCGTGGGTATAGTGGGCAAGGATATAGTCACCGTAGAGTCCCTTATCCGTCAGATAGCGAAGCTTGCCATAGAGGTCGCAGACGCCGCGCCCCTCCCATTCCTGTGCGTTGCGACAGCGAAAGGAGTGGTTCAGAAGCCGCGCCGCGATGAACTCCCACTTGGGTGCCTCTGCCGTAGTCAGCTCTACCGCTGCCTTGATCAGTGCCTCAGTCCGCTCATCCTCCGTCATGCCCAGGCGACAGAAACTCTCAAACTTCATTTGAAGCGCCGCGAGGGAGTAGACTTCCTCGGTAAAATCCATCTGGATGCGGCGCAGCACCTCGTCAAGCGAGTCATCCCCCACCGTCCGCGCGATGGTATGCCGGACACGGCGCAGCGCAGACCGCTTTTCGCGGTAGAGGATGTACGCCTTGGCCACCTCATAGTGTCCGCGCTCCATGAGCGTTCGCTCCACCTCGTCCTGCACACGTTCTACGGTGAGCGGCACTGTGACGGAGAGATTGTTGAGAACGGTGGCGAGGATCTCATCCATCTCTCTGCTCCCGATCTCCTTGCTCTGTCCGTCAAACGCCTTTTTCATGGCGTTGAAAATTTTCTCCTGTTGAAAGGGAACAGACTCCCCGTTTCGTTTTCTGATCTCCATTTCGATCCTCTCATCTTCTCCGGTCACTTCTCATGTCCTTTTGAGCAAAGAGCGGGCAAGCGCAGTATCACGCTTGCCCGCTCTGTTTTTGAAAGCCGGTTTTTCTGCAGCCGACGCGGCGGGGCTGTTTGTTGTCTGTTGTCTTGGTTTTGGCTTTCCTGCCAGTTACTTCATAGATTCCAGAATGCGTCCGCCAGTGCTTCCAGCTCAGTGCGCTTGTCCGTGCCCATGGACGAGGCGAGGCTGAGCCGCTCGTTGAGCACCGTCATGTTCTTAAGCTCATTGTTGACGAATTTCTGCATGAGGTCACCGGACTTCACCGCCCATGAGCCGTTTTCAATGATGGCAAAGGTGCGGTTTTGCAGATTCAGTGCCTTCATATCCATGAGGAAGTCATGCATGGCAGGGTAGATGCCGAGGTTGTAGGTCACAGAGGCCAGGACAATGTGACTGTACTTAAACGCCTCGGAGATCAGCTGGGAGACATGAGTGGAGGACACATCGTACATCGCCACCTTGCTCATGCCCTTATCGCAGAGCGACGTCGCCAGCGCTGCGCCGCGTTCTCCGTGTTGCCGTACATAGAGGCGTAGACGATGAGCACGCCCTGGGTCTCAGGGGCATAGCGGCTCCATGTGTCGTACTTTTCGATGAACCAGCCAGATCCTTGCGCCACACGGGGCCGTGGAGCGGGCAGATGTACTTGATCTGATCCAAAACGCGCCGGCCTTTTTTCAGCAGGAGCTGGATGTGGGGGCCGTACTTGCCCACGATGTTGGTGAGGTAGCGGCGGGCGTCGTCCAGCCAGTCCCGCTCGAAGTCCACCTCGTCGGCGAACAGCTTGCCGTCCAGCGCGCCGAAGGTGCCGAAGGCGTCGGCGGAAAAGAGGACGCCGTCGGTGACGTCGAGGGTCACCATGCCTCCGGCCAGTGAACCATAGGCGCGCCCACAAAGGTGACGGTGTGCTTGCCGAAGGAGAAGGTGTCGCCCTCCTTCACCTCGATGCACTCATGTCCGTCCACATGGAAGCCGAACTGCCGCATGAGCATGAATGCCTTCTCGTTGGAGATCAGTTTCACCTTGGGATGGCGTAGCAGGATCTCCTCGATGCAGGCGGCGTGATCCGGCTCCAGATGGTTGACCAGCAGGTAGTCCAGCTCGCGGCCATCCAGCACATACGCCAGATTTTCCAAAAGCTGGCGGCAGGCAGACCAGTCCACCGTGTCAAAGAGCACCGTCTTTTCATCCAGCAGGCAGTAGGCGTTGTAGCTTACGCCCCGGGGAATGGGAAAGCAGTTTTCAAACAGGGCCAGGCGATGGTCGTTGGCGCCCACCCAGTAGAGGTCGTTCGTTACTTTACGCACGCAATACATCTTATCTTGCCTCCTTCACGGCCTCAAGTTTACAAATTGATCCTTCGTCTCCGCGCACTCGGGACACACCCACTCGGCGGGAAGCTGCTCAAAGAGCGTACCGGGTGCGATCTCGCCGTCCTCGTCGCCCAACTCCGGCACATACTCGTAGCCGCAGCCGCTGCAGACGTAGCGGTCGCCGATGGGGGCGGGCTTCGGCGGCGTGGGCCGCTTCATCTTTACCATGGGCGGCGCGGGCAGCTTTTCGCCGCTATCCAGCGCGGCAGTGAGCAGGGGCAGGATCTCCTCCACATCGCCCACGATGCCGTAGTCGCAGTTCTTGAAGATAGGCGCGTTACCGTTCTTATTGATGGCCACGATGGTGGAGGCGTCCTTGATGCCCTTAAGGTGCTGGGATGCGCCGGAGATGCCGCAGGCGATGTACAGATTGCCGGTGAACTTCTGACCGGACATACCCACATAGCGGTTCAGCGGCAGATATTTGAGAGTCTCCGCCACAGGGCGGGAAGAACCGATGGCCGCGCCGGCGTTGGCCGAGCGACTCTACTAGTTTCATGTTCTTTTTCTCCCCGATGCCCTTGCCCGCGGAGACCACCCGCTCCGCCTGCGGGATGGGCGTATCCATAGGGATGCCCACGGAGAAGTCGTGACCATCCTTCTTCAGCGCCGCCACAAGGTCGGCCACCTGCTGGGCAGCATCCCCCTCCCGGAAGATGGTCTTTTTGCGAATGCCCGTGATGGGCGCGGGTTTCTTGGCCGCCGAACGGCTCTCGCCGCCGGAGCTCTTGCCCAGCCTGCCCAACAGATGAGAGGCGATGACCACCCGCTGGATCTCATTAGTGCCCTCGTAGAGGGTGGTGATCTTGGCGTCGCGGTAGGCCCGTTCCACCTCCATGCCCTTGAGGTAGCCGCTGCCGCCGTGGATCTGCAAGGCATCGTTGGTGACCTCCAGCGCGATGTCCGAGGCGTACATCTTCGCCATGGCGGACTCCATGCCGTAAGGCGCGTGCTGCTCCTTCAGCTCCGCCGCGGAGTAGATGAGGAACCGGGCGCAGCGCAGCTTGGTTGCCATATCCGCCAGCTTGAAGGCGATGCTCTGCTGGGCCGCGATGGGCTTGCCGAACTGGACGCGCTCCTTGGAATAGCTCAACGCGTGCTCAAACGCGCCCTGGGCGATGCCCAGCGCCTGCGCGGCGATGCCGATGCGTCCGCCGTCCAGCGTGGACATGGCAATCTTGAAGCCCTCGCCCTCCTTGCCCAATAGGTTTTCCTTGGGAACCTTCACGTCGTTGAAGATCAGCTCCGCCGTGGAGGAGGAGCGAATACCCATCTTGTCATAGTGGTCGCCGAACTCAAAGCCTTCCAGCCCTTCTCCACGATGAAAGCGGAGATGCCCCGGGTGCGATGTCCGGCGTGGTGACGGCGAAAACCACATAGGTGTCCGCCTTAGGGGCGTTGGTAATGAAGATCTTGCTGCCGTTGAGGAGGTAGTAGTCCCCCTTATCCAGCGCCGTGGTCTCCGTGCCGCCGGCGTCGGATCCGGCGTTGGTCTCCGTAAGGCCGAAGGCGCCGATCTTCTCGCCCTTGGCCAGCGGAACCAGATATTTCTTCTTCTGCTCCTCGGTGCCATAGGCGAAAATGGGCCATGAGCCGAGGGAAACGTGGGCGGAGAGGATTACGCCCGTGCCGCCGTCCACACGGGCCAGCTCCTCCACCGCGATGGCGTAGCTCAGAGCATCAAGACCGGCACCACCGTACTCCTTGGGGTAGGGAATGCCCATCCAGCCCAGCTTACCCAGCTTCTTGACAGCCTCCTCGGGAAACTCATTGTTCTGATCCATTAAAAATGCGAGGGGCTTGATCTCCTCCTCCGCAAAACTCCGGATCTTCGCGCGCAGCTCTTCGTGCGCCGACGTGGTTTGAAACAGCATACGGGTACCTCCTTTTAAAATTTTACAGCTTGCTTGTATCTTGGGGATCGGATCCGCCGGTCAGCAGCCTGCGCAGGCTCACGGCACGGAACGCCTCGTCCTGCTTTTGCTGCAAGGCCGCCAGCTGACAGTGGATGGCGCACCGCCCATGCTTGTCCTGCCAGCGGCATTCATATCCCGGCTCCATGCAGGCGCACAGGATGCCCCGCTCCCCCACGACCCCCATGAGATCGTAGAGGGAGGTCGCGTCCAGATCGCAGGACAGCTCGCAGCCGCCGAGAGCGCCGCGGCTCACCCGCACCAAATTGCCGGCGGAGAGCTTGCGCAGAATCTGGTAGGCAAACTGATTGGGGATCAATTCCGTTTCCGACATCTCGGCCACCGAATGCTTCTCCCCGTCCATCAGCACCCGCAAAATGCGCAGCGCGTAGTCCGTCTCTTTGGTGATGATCATGCTCCACATCCTCTTTTCGCTTGCTTGTTAATACCATAATATCAATCTTGATAAATTTTGTCAAGATAGTTTCAAAAAAAAATATCGCTTTATTACAGACCGCCCCAGCCCGGTCAGTTTCGCTTTCCATTCAGCGAAAAGCCATGTTCCTTACAATTATAGAAGCCGAAAAAGCTGTGCCGTGGCAGTCCGCCGAAAGCAGAAAAGACTATGCCTGAAAACCAGAAAGCGGAGAAATTGGTTGGGGCTCGCAGGGGTCGCCCATCCAAGGCGGATGAGGCGATCCCTGACAAGCCTAAGCCATCCAACCGAAACAAGCAATAAAGTGCGTGCTTTTCATTTTATTCATGCCGATCATTCTTGGGAGACAGTAGAAAAATTTCCATTGTTATTGACATGATGTGCGTTACAGAGTAAAGTATTCATCAAGACTGATTCGCAATAAAGAATATCATGGTCGTTCCGTGATCGAGGTCGTTATGATAAAAGGAAATGTAAAAATAGATCGCAAAAATCTCATCAGCATCCTGCAAAGCTGCCTTGTGCTGATTTTGGTGATCCTTGTCGCTCTGATGATGGTCGAGATCGGCAACCTGAAGGGCACGGCCCGCGTCATCAATTATGCCGGGCTGGTGCGCGGAGACACGCAGCGGGCGGTAAAGCTGGAGATCACAGGCACCCGAAACGATGAGTTGATCGCGTATTTAGACGATATTTTAAGCGATCTGACATCCGGGGATGGGCACTACGAATTGGTAAAGCTCAAGGACGCGGCCTATCAGGAAAGGCTGGACATCCAGAGTGCCTACTGGGAGCGGCTCAAGGCGGAGGTCGCGGCGGCCAGACAGCGTGGATATGAGAACACCCAAATCGTTGCCATGAGCGAGACCTATTTTGAAATGGCGGACGAAACGGTGTCTGCCGCGGAACACTATTCAGAAAAGATCGCCATGAAGATCCGCACTATTGAGATCCTCTCGGCACTGGATATGCTGTGCCTGGTGATCCTGATCATGCTCCAGACCGCCATGGCACTGAAAATGGCCCGGAAAAACCAACTGCTGGAGCAGAAGGCATACATCGACATCCATACCGGCCTGCCCAACAAAGGCTCCTGCGAGGAGCTTCTCAACAACAGGGAAATTCTCCGGGAGCCTACGGCCTGCGTCATATTTGACTGAACAATCTGAAAACCGTCAACGATACGAGGGGTCATTCGGCGGGTGACCAACTGATCCTGAGCTTTGCCCGGCTTTTACGCCGGGTGATCCCGGAAAAGCATTTCGTGGGCAGATACGGCGGCGACGAATTTATGGCGGTCATTTACCATACGGACCGGCAGGAGGTGGAGGGCATACTGGACAGTCTGCGCAGGGAAGCCGACGCTGCAAACCGTGACGGCAATCAGCTTCCTCTCAGCTACGCCTACGGTTGGGCGATCTCCGCCGATTATGAAGGCTGCATCATGCAAACGCTGCTGGACAAGGCCGACTATTGCATGTACGAAAATAAGCGAGCCTACTACGCTACCCACGACCGGAGAGCGCCCAGGTCATAAGGCTCTTTTCAAACGAAAAACAGCAAGAACGAATTCGTCGCCACTATTGCGAAAAAAGCCTGGCCTGACGAAGAAAGGACAGGGAGGCGGCACTGAACGTCCACGTCGCAGTTGTGATGGAGGTACTGAAGGCTGGTGGCAGCGTGCAGTTCATTAGCTTCGTTAGCTTTGAGGTGAAGGGGTGCGCTGCCCGATCTGCCGGTTCAATGGTTTGCTGTACAGGAAACTCACCAGCAGGTACTTTACGATGAACGCTGGGGCGAGGGGCGGACGACTATCTTCTTTGCTGCACAACTGCACCATTTTCTCATACACGGACGGTAGATCCAGCACTGCCTCACATTTCCGGAGGATGGTCTCCTGCTGCATTAGATACTCGATTAATCCGCCAAGCTGATCTGGCCATTGCTGTAACGATACATAGCTGCCCTCCAGGTACAAGGTTTTTGCTGGATTTTTTCCAGTTCTCTTGCTCCAATTATACCACAGATTGGCCTCTATAGATTGAAATATAAGGCTTTTTCTTTTATTCAGTGCATATTAAGTTAGGATGTGCAGTAGATGCTCCATTTTAGCGTTTATCTGGAGATTGCCAAAGGATAAATAGAAGCAGTATTATGATGAGCAGCTTGCCGCAGAAAAACAGCGCACCGAGCGGGTGACCAAGCGCATTTTGACCGAGGAAGAAATGTCGCTCTGTCCGATCGGCTGATGCAGGTCACCAAGGGCATGACCATCACGGTGCGGTACTTCAAGGAGGATACCGCCCACCCGGAGATTCCCGCAGTGGGCAACTACGTCACCCTGACTGGCAAGGCAGACCGCATCGACCCGGTGTTCCGCACCTTGCAGGTGGGCGACACCGTAGTGCCCTTTGAAGATCTGGTGGAGGTCAGTGGGGAGGGTATCATGAGATCGACCAATATCCTCGGCATCTCCGAGGAATAAAAAACGCTGGGAGAAATCTCCCAGCGCAAGCAGCCCTAATCACGGTACCGATATGTGCCAAGCCAAAGCGGACCCAGCACCCACAACCAAGGCAGTGAAACCGTTCTCGTCACTTTTAATACCGTAAGCACCAGCGTTAAAGCAAATAAGAGGGTCATTGCAATTATTTCGGAACGGTCAGGTTTCTTCTCCATACGCAGATCACCTCGAAAGTCCGGTCACATCTGAGAAATAGTATAAAAGTCAGTATGCTTCATCCGGTTCGGTAGGTGCTGCGGTAATATCACGGTAGAAAGTGGCCCATGCAGCTTCCTCATAGGGGCGTACAAAAAAGAAGCCAATGCTCAATGGAATTGTCAGCAGAAGAAAAAGAGAAATCGCCATAGCCTCTGAACCGGTGAAATATTTGAGAACCAGAAAACCCCCGGCATACAGTGGCAACGAACAGAGCAGCTCCCAGCCAATGAAGCTGAAATCCAGACAGAACAGCCGCCATTTGTTGCCGTCCATAATCCGCCGGGATTCTGTGATCGCTTCATTTGCAGTCAACGAAGGATGCTCGGACATGATGTAAGGTGTCATGCATAGCTGTATGTTTTCACGATTCCCGGAATCACCAACAGCAGCGACCAGAGGGCGATGTACAGACCCTGCAGGAATTTCATGCAGAAGCATCCCACAGACGGTCTTTCTGAGAGAACAAGTCCGAGATGGCAGCATCATTCCATCTACAAGGTTCAGATTAAAATGAGCAT
>ENA-OQER01000708-OQER01000708.1-human-gut-metagenome-genome-assembly--contig:-NODE-708-length-17791-cov-4.353601_pt1 | contig 17791 bp, 20 predicted proteins | sample MGYA00242797_ERZ504639 | MGnify/ENA primary metagenome ERZ504639 (study PRJEB26092, sample SAMD00036306) | human gut metagenome | host: Homo sapiens | study: EMG produced TPA metagenomics assembly of...
CCTTACCGAAAACAGGGGAAAAATTATCCAAAGCTTGATCTGATCCGCGAGGAAAATGATCTGCAGGACCGTTTTCTACACATGATGTACGGCCATGCCGCCGGAAGAGCCGCGATGCAGCCGCTGGTTCAGTCATTTGTATCTCGTGCGGCAGGCTGCTTTCTGGACAGCCGCTTATCGGTGCCGCTGGTTGCACCGTTTGTAAAGAAAAATCATATTTCACTGAAGGAATGTACCGCAAAGCAGTTTATCTCGTTCAATGATTTCTTTGTGCGGAAGCTGAAAATGGATGCACGTCCGTTTTCCAATGCGCCGCAGGATTTTATCAGCCCGTGTGATGCGCGGCTTACGGTTTATCCGATTTATGAGAACGGGAAGTTTGAGATCAAGAACACAGAATATACGCTGGAACAGCTTCTGCGCGACCGGAAGCTGGCAAAACGGTATGAGGGCGGAACGTTATTTCTGTTTCGGCTTTCCGTGGACGATTATCACCGGTATCTCTTTGTGGATGACGGCGTCTGTTCGACGGAACGGCGGATTGAGGGTGTGCTCCACACGGTCAATCCGGCGGCGAATGATTTTTGCCCGATCTATAAAGAAAATACGAGAACCTACACGCTGCTGCAGTCCGCAAATTTCGGCACACTGCTGCAGATGGAGGTCGGCGCGATGATGGTCGGAAAGATTGTCAATGAAAATGCCGGAGCGGCGAGACGTGTACAGCGCGGCGAAGAGAAAGGCTATTTTGCCTTCGGTGGTTCGACAGTGATCGTTCTGGCACAGAAGGGAAGCGCAGTGCCGGAAAAACGGATCTGGAATTATTCGCGGCTTGGAATCGAAACGCGGGTACGGCAGGGAGAAACGGTTGGAACGGCCGGAAGAACAGGGTAAAAGCAAAATGGATTGTGAGGAAATGACTCTTCACAATCCATTTTTTGTTTAAACGTTTTTTATGCCTGCAGCCGTGCCAGATCCTGGTAGAATGTCGGATACGAGATATCCACACAGCCGGCGCGCAGGATTTCCGTCGGTGTCTCTGCGGCAAGCGAAGCGATTGCAAACGACATCGCAATGCGGTGGTCGAGGCGGCTGTCGATTTGGGCGCGTGGAACGGTTTTCCGCCCTCAATGATCATGCCGTCGTCCGTGCCTTCCAGGGAAACACCCATCGCGGTGAGTTCGTTTACCATGATATCAAGACGGTTCGATTCTTTGACTTTCAGCTCCTCCGCATTCCGGATCACGGTTGTACCGTTCGCTGTGGCGGCAAGAACCGCGATGATCGGGATTTCATCGATCAGGGTCGGGATCAGTTCGCCCTCGATGACGGTGCCGGAAAGAGACGGCGTATAGCGCACGAGAAGGTCTGCAACCGGTTCTCCGCCGGAGTTCTGCTCATTCAGAAGTGTGATGTCAGCACCCATGGCGCGGCAGACGCGGAGCATACCGTCGCGGGTCGGTTGATGCCGACATTTTTCAGGAGCACCTCAGAGCCTGGAACTATCAGCGCGGCGGCGATGAAGTAGGCGGCGGAGGAAATATCTCCCGGCACACGGACGAGATTTCCATGGAGATCCGGGTTCGCAGAACCGATGCGGTCAGCCCTTCGGAGGCAACGTCGGCGCCGAAGAATTTCAGCATCAGCTCCGTATGGTTTCTGGAAAGAGCCGGTTCGGTAACGCTTGTTTTTCCGTCAGCATACAGTCCGGCAAGCAGGACACACGATTTGACCTGTGCGGATGCGACCGGCGAAAGATAGGAGATGGCGTGGAGCGGATGGCCGTTGATCGCAAGCGGCGCACAGCCGTTTTCCGGAATACTGCGGATGGAAGCGCCCATCTGGGTCAGCGGATTGATGATGCGTCCCATCGGCCGTTTCTGAATGGAGGCGTCACCGGTCAGTGTACTGGAAAGTTCTGGCCGGCAAGAATGCCAGAGATCAGGCGTGTCGTTGTTCCGCTGTTTCCGCAGTCGAGAACGGCGGACGGAGCCGAAAGCCCGTGCAGACCTTTTCCATGAATGAGGATGCGCTCCGGCGTGTTCTCGATCTCAATGCCCATACTGCGGAAGCAGGAGATGGTGGAGAGACAGTCGGCACCCTGTAAAAAGTTTGTGACTTCTGTGGTTCCCTCTGAAATGGCACCGAACATGACGGCGCGGTGGGAAATGGATTTATCGCCCGGCACGGAGATTTCTCCGCGCAGAGGACGTACTGCTTTCTGGAACTGCATAACGTAACTTCCTCCTGTCAAGATATACGCGCTTTTAATTGCGGATATGAATGGTATAGCCATGGTCTTTTAAGACCTTCCGGGCAAGAATGCCTGCCTGCTCTTCATAAAATTCAATGCGGAGAGCACCCTCTTCGAACTCGCGGTTATGCGTAATGCCGATATTTTTAATACTGATCTGGTTGATGGCAAGAATTGTTGTAACGGCTGCGATTCCGCCGGCTTCATCGAGCAGGTCGCAGTAAACGACGTATTCTTTCTTTGTCGGTCCATAGGAAGAATCTTCCATGGAATTCCGGTATTCGCGGGAACTCTCAAACATATTGTAGAGCTCGTGGCCTTTTTTGTTGTCAACCAGGTATTTTGCCTGGACGAGAAGGCGGATATAGGAATCCAGCACATTCGAGAGCTGCTTCTGGTTTGAGAGACAGATCTGCTGCCATACCTCCGGGGAGGAGGAAGCGATGCGGGTGATGTCCTTGAAGCCGCCTGCAGCAACGGTTTTCATCTGCTCTTCCGGTGTGTCCAGGGATGCGAGTGCATTGACCAGGGTAGCGGCAACGATATGCGGCAGATGACTGACACCTGCGGTGATGTAGTCGTGCTCTTCGTATGTTAAAACCATCGGGATCGCCTTTAAGGACTGGACAAGATCAACGAAAGCGGAAACTGTCGCGATCTCAACATCTGGTCCGGGTGTAATCATATAGTAAGCATTTTCCAGCAGGTAATCGGTGGCGCTGGAATATCCCGTCTTTTCGGAGCCTGCCATCGGATGGCCGCCGATAACTGGTGCGTCATGCCGAGGGTCTCAACCGCCTGATGGATTTCTCCTTTTACACTTCCGACGTCTGTGATGATACAGCCCGGTTTTGCGATGCCTTTCACGAACGGAAGATAGGAGATGTTGGTGCTGACAGGAGCACATAAGAAGATATAGTCACAGTCGGCAAAGCGGTCGTCCCGTTCTTCCAGCGCGATATCAATCACGCCTTCCTGAATTGCCTCTTCGATCGTCGCTTTGGTGCGGCAGTAGGCCATCAGTTTATACTCCTGGTGAACCTTTCTGAGGGTTTTTGCAATGGAGCCGCCGATGAGGCCAAGGCCGATAAAGCCGATACAGATTTTTTCGGATGTATCACACATAATTCAAGTAGTCCTTTCTGACAATTTTCGTAGGTAAATCGTATAAAAGACATTGTAAAGCATCTGAAATCAAATGTCAAAGATTTCTTGCTTTAAAGCAACAAAGCATTTTTGAAAGGCAGCAATTTTGCTTGTTTTGCAAAATCCGGCAGATTCCACAGAAAAGCCAGACAGAAAAGCGGAAGAAGGGCAGAATAACCAGCTAAAATACATATAAAATTTAAAAATTCAGAAATATAATTGTGAAATATGAATAATATACTTGCAAAAAAGCAAAAACTTTAGTAGAATAGTGACTATGATAAGAGGAACGGAAGACGTGAATCTTGATAAAAAGCAGAAAGGCGAATAAGAGCGGCCTTGCAATCTGCAAATTTACTTACATGGGAGGTATTACATATGGACGTTTTTAGAACTGACCGAATCAGAAATGTGGTGCTGCTGGGGCACAGCGGCTCCGGAAAGACAAGTCTGACCGAAGCTATGGCTTATCTTTCCGGTATGACAAACCGTCTCGGAAAAGTGACAGACGGAAATACCGTCAGCGATTTTGACAAAGAAGAAATCAAGCGCAAATGCTCTATTTCCACAACGCTTGTCCCGGTCGTATGGGGAAAAAATAAGATCAATGTTCTGGATACTCCTGGAATGTTTGATTTCGTAGGAGAAGCACAGGAAGCCGCTTCCGCAGCAGATGCCGCTGTAATCGTGGTATCCGGAAAGGCCGGCGTGCAGGTCGGAACCCAGAAAGCATGGGAACTCTGCGAGAAATACAATCTTCCGCGTATGATCTTCGTAACGGAAATGGATCAGGACGATGTCAGCTACCGAGAAGTCGTTGAGCAGCTCACCGAACTGTACGGAAAACGAATCGCACCGCTTCATATGCCTCTGCGTGAAAACGGTAAATTTGTAGGATATATCAATATTGTAAAGAACAAAGGCCGCAGATATATCGAAAAAGATAAAAAAGAAGAATGCCCGATTCCAGATTACTCCGTAGAATATCTGGAGAAGTACCGTGAAACCCTGATGGAATCCGTGGCAGAAACAAGTGAAGAGTTTATGGACCGCTACTTTGGCGGAGAAGAGTTCTCGGTAGCAGAGATTTCCGCAGCGCTTGCCATGAACGTAGGAGACGGCACCATCGTTCCGGTATGCATGGGATCTCCGGTGAACCTGCAGGGCGTATCGAACCTTCTGGATGATATCTGCGGATACTTCCCGGATCCGTCCACCCGTCCGTGTGCCGGCATCAATCTCGATACGAACGAAATTTTCGAGGCAAATTACGACTTTGCGAAACCGAAGAGCGCGACCATTTTCAAGACGATCGTGGATCCGTTCCTTGGAAAATATTCAATGATTAAGGTTTGCTCCGGCGTTATTAAAAGTGATGATGTGCTCTATAATGTAGATCAGGAATCCGAAGAAAAACTGAGCAAGCTGTACGTGCTCGAAGGCTCCAAGCCGATCGAAGTACCGGAGCTTCATGCAGGAGATATCGGTGCCATCGCAAAACTCGGCGATGCAAGAACCGGCGATTCCCTTGCGACAAAGAACAATCAGGTCCGCTACGGAAAACCGGATGTTTCGACTCCGTACACCGCAAAACGATATAAACCGAAGAACAAAGCCGATGTAGATAAGATCTCCCAGGCCTTTGCCAAGATGATGCAGGAAGACCTGACTATGAAGGCAGTCAATGATTCTGCAAACCATCAGACATTGCTGTACGGCATGGGCGACCAGCACATCGATATTATCGTCAGCAAGCTGCTGGAGCGCTACAAAGTAGAAGTAGAGCTGTCCCGTCCGAAGGTAGCCTTCCGCGAGACGATCCGCAAAAATTCGGATGTAGAAGCAAAATACAAAAAACAGTCCGGCGGCCACGGCCAGTACGGTCATGTAAAAATGCGCTTCTCCGCTTCCGGAGATCTCGAGAAACCATACGTTTTCGAGCAGGAAGTTGTCGGCGGCGCCGTTCCGAAGAACTACTTCCCGGCTGTTGAAAAAGGTATCCAGGAAGCCGTACAGAAAGGCCCTCTGGCTGCTTATCCGGTAGTCGGCGTCAAAGCCGTTCTGTATGATGGTTCTTATCATCCGGTAGACTCCTCCGAGATGGCATTCAAGACCGCAGCGATCCAGGCGTTCAAGAAAGGCTTTATGGAAGCATCCCCGGTTCTCCTTGAGCCGATCGTTTCGATGAAGATCACTGTAGACGATAAATACACCGGCGATATCATGGGCGATCTCAACAAACGCCGCGGCCGTGTGCTCGGCATGAACCCGGATCACAAGGGCCATACGATTATCGAGGCTGATGTTCCGGAACTGAGATCTACGGATACGGCACAACACTCCGCTCCATGACAGGCGGAAGCGGTGATTTCTCCTATGAGTTGCGAGATATGAGCAGGCTCCGTCCGATATCCAGGCAAAAGAGATTGAGGCAAGAGCTTCGAAGGTTGAAAAAGCAGAAGAATAAAGCTTTATAAAATAGTGTGATAAAACAGAGAAAATCCGGTTTCGGGAGCAGAATTCGCCCGGAAACCGGATTTTTCTGCGGTTTTTGAAGAAAAACGGAGGATATAGGAAAAAATAAATTGTAAAAACAGGGAAAGAGTGATAGAATACAGCTATATGTTCAAATGCGCATGCTGTCCTATGCGGCGGTGTGAGAAAAAAAGAACTTTGAACTTGAACATGCAGGAGGTTACCTATGAGTAAAAGATATGAGCCACAGGACATTGAAAAAAAAGTGGCAGAAGATCTGGCAGGATGAAAAAGCCTTTGCCGCCACAGATGATTATACAAAACCGAAATACTACGCACTCGTTGAGTTTCCGTATCCGTCAGGACAGGGACTTCACGTAGGCCATCCGCGTCCGTACACTGCACTGGACATCGTAGCCAGAAAGCGCAGAATGCAGGGTTACAACGTTCTGTATCCGATGGGCTGGGATGCATTTGGTCTTCCAACGGAGAACTATGCGATCAAAAACCACATTCATCCGAAGATCGTTACCAAAAACAACGTACATCACTTCAAAGACCAGCTTCAGTCTCTTGGATATTCCTTCGACTGGGACAGAGAGATCAACACGACGGATCCGGAATACTATCACTGGACCCAGTGGATTTTCCTGAAACTTTTCAAAGCCGGACTGGCATATAAAAAAGAGATGCCGATCAACTGGTGTACTTCCTGTAAGGTAGGCCTTGCAAACGAGGAAGTTGTAAACGGCGTGTGCGAGCGCTGCGGAAGCCCGGTTGTCCGCAAAGTAAAGAGCGAGTGGATGCTGAAGATTACCGAGTATGCAGACAAGCTGATCGACGGTCTGGACGGCGTTGACTATATTGAGCGTGTCAAAACTTCCCAGAAAAACTGGATTGGACGTTCCCACGGAGCAGAGGTTGATTTCTCCCTGAAAGATAAACCGGAGAAGCTGACCATCTACACCACACGCCCGGATACCCTGTTCGGTGTTACGTACATGGTACTCTCCCCGGAGCATCCGTACATCGACCAGTACAAAGATGAGATCAAGAACTGGGATGAGGTCTGCGCATACCGTGAGATGGCAGCCAGAAAATCCGATTTCGAGCGTTCCGAGCTTGCAAAAGACAAGACCGGTGTCATGATCGACGGACTTTCCGCAGTCAACCCGGTTAATGGAAAAGAGATCCCGATCTGGATTTCCGATTATGTACTGATGAGCTACGGCACCGGCGCCATCATGGCAGTACCGGCACACGATGAGCGTGACTGGGAGTTCGCAAAGAAATTCAACATGCCGATCATCGAGGTCGTTGCAGGCGGCGACGTACAGAACGAAGTTTACACCGACGTTGCAGAGGGAACTCTTGTCAACTCCGGTTTCCTGAACGGACTTTCCGTTGCGGAAGCAAAAAAGAAAATTCTTGAGTGGCTCGAAGAGAACCACGTTGGAAAAGCAAAAACAAACTATAAGCTGCGTGACTGGGTATTCTCCCGTCAGCGTTACTGGGGTGAGCCGATTCCGATCGTACACTGCGACAAATGCGGTTACGTTCCGGTTCCGGAAGAATCCCTTCCGCTGGAGCTGCCGGATGTAGAGAGCTACATGCCGACCGATAACGGCGAGTCTCCGCTGGCTGCCATGACAGACTGGGTCAACACCACCTGCCCGTGCTGCGGAGGACCTGCAAAACGTGAGACCGATACCATGCCGCAGTGGGCTGGTTCTTCCTGGTATTACATCCGCTATACCGATCCGAAGAACAAAGAGGCTCTGGCAAGCAAAGAAGCTATGAAATACTGGCTGCCGGTTGACTGGTACAACGGAGGAATGGAGCACACCACCCTTCACCTTCTGTATTCCCGTTTCTGGCATAAATTCCTGTACGATCAGGGCGTAGTTACCTGCCCGGAACCGTATCAGAAACGTACTTCCCACGGAATGATCCTCGGCGAGAACGGCGAGAAGATGAGTAAATCCCGTGGAAACGTTGTCAACCCGGATGATATCGTAGCTGAGTTCGGTGCAGATACCCTGCGTACGTACGAGATGTTCATCGGTGCCTTCGACTTAAGTGCATCCTGGTCTCAGGAAGGCGTAAAAGGATGCCGTCGTTTCCTCGAACGTGTATGGAAACTGCAGGACAGCCTGGTAGACGGAGATCCTACTCCAAAGAGCTGGAGTCCAAAATGCACCAGACCATCAAGAAGTATCCAGCGACTATGAGTCCCTGAAATACAACACAGCGATCGCAGCCATGATGACCCTGGTCAACGAGTTCTACAAAGCCGGAAAAGTAACGAGAAAAGAGTTCGAAACCCTTCTGATCCTGCTGAATCCGGTTGCACCGCATATGACCGAGGAACTGTGGGCAGACCTTGGATACGAAGGCCGTCTGTATCAGACCGCATGGCCGGAGTTTGACGAGGAGAAGACCGTAGAGGCAGTAGCCGAGATCGCTGTTCAGATCAACGGTAAAATGCGCGGAACGATCAAAATCGCCAAAGATGCAGATAAAGAGACCGCAATCGCCGCTGCAAAAGAGGCAGTTGCAGACAAACTGACCGGAAACATCGTAAAAGAAATTTACGTACCGGGAAGAATTGTGAATATCGTTCAGAAATAATAATTATGTAAGCTGAAGAAAGGAGGCTGATTCTTGGAAAAAGAGTCAGTCTCCTTTTGCATAAATATTGCTGTTTAGTAAGGAGGGATACAAAATGGATCTTGAAACAATCAGACAGGAAGCGCGTGCCGCCGCAGAGGAGCTGATTACGACGGCGCAGATGAAACCGGGACAGATTCTGGTAGTGGGATGTTCTTCGAGTGAAATTCACAACAGTAAGCTCGGAACGGATTCCAGCCAGGAGATCGGGCAGGCGGTGTTTGAGGCGCTGTATGCGTGTACGAAGGAGCACGGGCTGTATCTGGCGGCGCAGTGCTGTGAGCATCTGAACCGCGCGGTTGTTCTGGAGCGTGCGGCGGCAGAAAAATACGGTTACGAGCCGGTCTGCGCGGTACCGTGGCTGCATGGCGGCGGATCGTTTGCGATGGCGGCATACTATGGATTGGAGGACGCTGTCACCGTAGAGCGTGTGCAGGCGCATGCAGGTATTGATATCGGTGATGTGCTGATCGGCATGCAGCTGAAGGCAGTAGCCGTTCCGGTCCGGGTATCGCAGAAAACGATCGGAGATGCGCACGTTGTCTGCGCGCGGACAAGACCGAAATACATCGGCGGCGAGCGGACGCATTACGCGGAAGATCCGGAGATGAGAAGTAAGAAACTGTGATTTGTAAATCAAAAAATGCCGTACAGGCGGAGGAAAAATTTCCAACGCTGTACGGCATTTTTGATGGTTGGTTTTACGTTTTATTTCGCTTTTCTCGCTTCCCGTTTTCGCAGGAAGAAAATTTTCTGCTTCCGGTAAAAAGAGGAAATGGAATCCACGAGGATGCTCAAATATCGCAGAACCGGCTCTGTTGCGACAGAGAATACGACCAGCAGCATGATACATTTTCTGGACATATCAGAAATGGCGAACAGTTGGTTCAGATAGGTACTGCAGAAAATGAAGGCAATAATCGAGCCGATCAGGATCGTCCAGCGCATCCAGTTGAGCGGCTTGCTGATCCGGTAGAGAATCATAAAACCGACAATGGCGAGCAGTACGGTGGAAGCGGTCGAAATATCTTCCGAGCCGACCGCAAATTCCTGGCCGAAGACGACGAGTGTTGCGACCATCAAAAAGTCGGTCAGCGCCGCAGGCAGGGCCCGTGTCAGAATGTTCGTGATAAAGTGGCCCGCGATCCGGTTTTTGTTCGGCATTAGCGAGAGCAGGAAGCCTGGAATACCGATCGTAAACATACTGATCAGCGAGATCTGGGACGGCTCCAGCGGATACGTCACCATCGAGATCAGTGAGAAGATGGACAGCAGGAACGAGAAAATGTTCTTTACCAGGAACAGCGTTCCCGAGCGCTGCAGGTTGTTGACAACGCGGCGGCCTTCCAGTACGACAGAAGGCATCTTCGAAAAGTCGTTGTCCAGCAGAACGAGCTGTGCAGCCTGTGCGGCAGCGTCACTTCCGGATGCCATCGCAACGGAGCAGTCGGCATCCTTTAATGCGAGCACATCGTTGACACCATCGCCGGTCATCGCAACGGTCTTGCCGTTTTTCTTTAAAGCCTGGACAAACTGGCGTTTTTGGTCTGGTGTGACACGGCCGAACACGGTGTATTTCAGGATTGCTTCTTCGAGCTCTTCCGGTGTCTTTAGAGTGGAAGCATCAATATAATCCTCTGCGTGTGCAATCCCTGCCTGGCGGGCAACCTCAGATACCGTTACCGGAGTATCACCGGAGATGACCTTGACATGGACACCCTGATCTTCGAAGTAGCGGAACGTTTCCGGTGCTTCTTTTCGGATCGGATTGGAGAGAAGCACGTAGCCAAGCGGCGTGACACGGCCGGAGAGTGCTTTTCCATTCGGTACAGTTTCGGATGTGCCGAAGACGAGGAGACGGAATCCCTTTGAGGTATACGCTTCAATTTCACTCTGATAGCGTGCAAAATCATCGCGGAGAACGAACTCCGGGGCACCGAGCACGTAGGAGACATCCGAAAATGTCACACTGGAATACTTGAATTCCGAGGAGAACGAAGTCATCGAAACGGCAGTTTTGCCGTTGCTGTCTTTAAAATATTCTTTCAGTGCCGCCATAGTAATGTTGTCGTTTGACATGGCAGATGCGAAATCACCGACCGCAAGGGAAAGCTCTTCTTTCTGCAGTGCGGGAGCATTTTTGCCGGATTCTGTATCAGGGACTGAACTGGAGCCGACCAGAATCAGATCATGTACTTTCATATTTGTCTCGGTGATGGTTCCCGTCTTATCGACACAGAGCACGTTGACGCGAGCCAGCGTCTCGATACATTTCATATCATGCACGAGAACCTTCTGCGAAGCCAGCCGCATAACGCTGACGGCAAGGGCAACGCTTGCAAGCAGGTAAAGACCTTCTGGGATCATGCCGAGCACGGCGGCCACCATCGAGGTAATGCTCTCACGGAACGTTTCGTGGGAGACGAAAAACTGCTGGCCGAAGAGCAGAAGACCGATCGGAATGATCAGAATGCCGACAACCTTTACCAGCTTGTTGAGGGAGCGGATCATCTCGGACTGTTCGCCCTCTTTCATGGCCTTTGCCTCGAGGGTCAGACGGGAAATGTAGGAATCTTCACCGACCTGGGTCAGACGGCTCTTGCAGCTTCCGGAGACGATAAAACTTCCGGACATCAGCTCGTCGCCCGGGCGCTTGGTAATCTCATCGGATTCACCGGTAAGCAGCGATTCGTTGACCTGTACCTCACCTTCAAGCACGACGGCATCAGCGCAGATCTGTTTTCCTGCGGTAAATACAACAATATCATCGAGTACGAGATCTTCCGCGGCGAGTGTTACCTCAGCCCCGTCACGGATCGCAGTAGCCTTCGGCGCGTTTAAAACAGACAGCTTTTCCAGCGTCTTTTTCGCCTTGATCTCCTGTACAATACCGATCAGCGTGTTCGCGATGATGACCGGCAGAAACGTAAGATCCCGGAACGAACCGGCAAGGATCAGAAAGATGGCAATAATCAGAAAAATCAGGTTGAAATACGTACAGACATTGCTCTTTACGATCTCGGCCGTTGTCTTGGACGGAGGTTCCACCGCACGGTTGGTCCAGCCGTTCTCGCGGTACTCGGCAACCTGCTCGGCGGAAAGGCCTCGGAAGGGTCTGCCTCATAACGCGTCGTTGGAACACGGCGGTGAATGATTTCGGGAATTGTTTTGTTCATAACAGTTATATTCCTCTCCGGCCGTCCTGATAAAGAAGAGACAGCCTCACTGTGGTTTGTTTGAAAAAGATCACGTCTGGAATCTTTTTCCATACTAAGAAGTATACCATAGAGCATCGAAAAAGAAATGAAGGAAGTATTAAATTTTACGAAAAAAAGACTTTTCGCAAAGAGGAACAGATAGGAATGTGCGAAGTCTTTTGTATTCTGAATTTAGTCCTGTACTTCCTGAAGATTGCGGATGTTCGGCTCCGCCATCATGGAGTAATTGGTGTAATAAACAACGAAGCCCGGTTTGCTTCCGTTTGGTTTGCGCAGGTTTTTCTTTAAGGTGTAGTCGATTTCCACCTTCGGTGCCTGTCTGCCTTTCGAGTAATAGGCGGCGAGAGCAGCGGCCTCTTCGTAGACGGAATCCGGCAGCTCTTTACCGTTCGTCTTTACGATGACATGGCTGCCCGGCTGGCCTTTCGCGTGGAACCACCAGTCGTTGCCGGAGGCGAATTTAAACGAAAGTTCTCGTTCTGGAAGTTGTTCTTGCCGACATAAATGTCAAAGCCCTCGGAAGAGCGGTAGTGGAACGGATGGGAGGTGATTTTCTGCTTTTTCCCTGTCGGTCCCTTGCGGCGGATGTAGCCGTACTCGATCAGCTCTTCTTTTAACTGCACCAGATCCGCCTCATCGAGCGCAATATCAAGCGCCGTGCTGATGGATTCGAGATGGTCGATTTCCTCTTTCGTCTCGACAAGAAGTTCCTCGAGTGCCTCACGGGTCCGCTTCAGCTTTCCGTAGCGGTCGAAGTATTTTTTTGCATTTTCGCCGGCAGAGAGCGTTCCGTCGAGTGGAATCGTGATTTCCTCGCCGTTATAGTAATTGACGGCGTTCAGCGAAGTATCGCCCGGCTGGCAGCTGTAGCCGTACGTATTTAAAAGCTCACCGTAAATCCGGTATTTTTCCCGCTTGTCGGTGTCTTTTAACTGTTTCTGCTGCAGGTCGTATTTTTTGACATTCCGTTCGAGTGCGGTATTGACGACACGGCGCAGATCGGAAGATTTCTGACGGATGCGGGTGATGCGGTTTTTCATGGCATAGTATGTTTCCAGTACACCGGAGATCGAATCGTATGTTTCCTCCCGCAAATCCTGATACTGCGTCAGTTTCAGTGCGGAAAATTCTTTCGGCTCATCGCCTGGTATACGATGTTCGGCGTAAATGCGCCGTTTTTGATATCCTCAATCAGATAAGAGAAGGTGCGGAACAGATGAAGCTTCGCATTTTCTTCGAGTGCATTGACCGCAAATCCGCCGTCGATGCCGGCGCGGCAGCAGACTTCCTCCGCCATCAGCGGGCTGAAGCCGGTAAGGGAAGTGTAGATTGCCTTTGCGGCAGCCATCGGTTTCGTGCAGACGAAATCGAAAAATTCTTCTTCTGTGATCGTGAGCGGATCTTTCTTATCCTGCGTGTGCGGAATGAACCAGGTGCGGCCCGGAAGAACCTCACGGACAGAACTCATGTTGGCGGAAATATGTTTGATACTGTCAAGGATCGTATTGTCCTCCTGACAGAAGATCAGGTTGCTGTGTTTTCCCATGATCTCCACAATCAGCTTCTTGCGGCAGATATCGCCGAGTTCGTTCAAATGCTCGAGCTCAAAAATAAGAATACGCTCGAGTCCCGGCTGGGTAACGGAGAGAATGCGGGCGCTGCCGATGTGTTTGCGGAGCAGCATACAGAAATTCGGTGCGGTCATCGGGCCGGGCTTATTGTTGTCCGTCAGGTAGATCAGCGGAAGCGAAGCACTTGCCGAGAGGAGAAGACGGTAAACGGTACGGTTGTTTTTTATTGTAATCATCAGCTCGTCGTTTTCCGGCTGTGCGATCTTGTTGATCTTTCCGCCGACGATGGTCTGATTCAGTTCCTGTGCAATATTTGCAATGGTAATTCCATCAAAAGCCATAGAAAATATCTCCTTTGTTTGAAATTCTAGTATTTTCATTATAATACAGAAAAAAAGATTTGACTAGGCTTTCTGAATGAATTATAATAAATCCGTATGGGTAGATGTATTTTCTGAAAAAGACTTCAGAAGGTACAGGAAAGGACGGATTGTGGCAAAACTGATCAACATCGGATTCGGCAATGTCGTAAATTCGGATAAAATAATAGCAGTGGTGAGTCCCGAGGCGGCGCCCGTCAAGCGTATGGTGCAGCGTGCAAAGGAAAGCAACCGCATCATCGATGCGACGCAGGGAAGACGCACGAAAGCAGTGCTCATCACCGGAGAAGAATTTATCATCCTTTCGGCTTTGCAGCCGGAAACGATCAGCCGTAGATTCAACGGCGGCTGGGAAACAGAAAAAGAGCGAGGGGAATCTGAAAATGAGTAGAGGAATACTTACTGTAGTATCCGGTTTTTCCGGAGCAGGAAAAGGAACACTGATGAAACGCCTGATGGAGGAGTACGACAACTATGCGCTGTCCATCTCCGTCACCACAAGAGACCCGCGTCCGGGCGAGGAAGACGGCGTATCGTACTTTTCCGTACAGAAGAAGAGTTTGACCGCATGGTAGAAGAGGATGCCTTCCTCGAGTATGCGCGTTACGTAAAACATTCCTACGGAACGCCGAAGGCATACGTAGAGGAGCAGCTGGATGCCGGAAAAGATGTTCTGCTTGAGATTGAAATCCAGGGAGCACTTCAGGTCAAGGAAACGTCCGGACACCCTTCTTGTGTTCATCACACCGCCGACCGCCGAGGAGCTGGAACGACGCTCCGGGGACGCGGAACGGAAACAGAAGAAGTTATCAAAGGCAGAATGGAGCGTGCAAAAGAGGAAGCACAGGGCATGGACCAGTACGATTATGTCCTGATCAACGACGACCTCGAAACCTGCGTAAAACAGATGCATGAGACCATTCAGAGCCAGCATTTCATGAGCAGCAACCAGAAAGACTTTATCGAACAGATGAAAAAAAGTCTGGAAAAATAGAAAGGAGCATTTATTATGATTCATCCATCTTATCAGGAACTGATTGCAACTATTAACGAGGGCCAGGATCTGGACGAGGCACCGGTTGTCAGCAGCCGTTACTCTCTGGTACTTGCAACAAGCAAACGTGCAAGACAGATCATCGGCGGAGCTGAACCGCTTGTAAAAGTGAAAAAAGGCATGAAACCGCTTTCCATCGCCGTAGAGGAGATGTACAAAGGAGAGGTTACAATCCTTCCGGAATCTGAAGTTGAAGCGGAAGAGGAAACAAAAGAGGAGCCAGTAATTGAATAATATGAAAATTCTGTTTATTTCCCTTGGATGCGATAAAAACCTGGTAGATTCCGAGCATATGCTGGGTCTTCTGGTAGAGCATGGCTTCGAGATCACCGATTCCGAGGAAGATGCAGAGGTTATCGTGATAAACACATGCTGCTTTATCCACGACGCCAAAGAAGAAAGCATTCAAAATATTCTTGAAATGGCGAAGTACCGTACAGCGGGAAGCTGTAAGGTTCTTCTGGTAACGGGCTGTATGGCAGAGCGCTACCGCGATGAAATCATTGAGGAGATTCCGGAGGTTGACGCCGTACTTGGAACGAACAGCTATGACAAAATCCTGGATGCCATTCAGGATATCCTCGGCGGCGACCGCTTCCAGGAGTATGCCGATCTGAAAGGACTGCCGAAAATTGACGCACAGCGCGTTGTAACGACAGGCGGCCATTACGAATATCTGAAAATTGCAGAGGGCTGTGACAAGCACTGTACCTACTGCATCATTCCGAAGCTGCGCGGACCGTACCGCTCCGTTCCGATGGAGGAACTGATAGCAGAAGCGAAGACGATGGCAGAACAGGGTGTCAAAGAGCTCGTTCTCGTTGCGCAGGAGACAACCATTTATGGTATCGATCTGTACGGAAAGCCGTCTCTCCACCTTCTGTTAAAAGAGCTCTGCAAAATTCAGGAGCTCTACTGGATCCGGATTCTGTACTGCTATCCGGAGGACATCTATCCGGAACTCGTTCAGACGATGAAGGAAGAGCCGAAAGTCTGTCACTACCTGGATCTGCCGATTCAGCATGCCAACGATGAGATCCTGCGCCGCATGGGTCGCAGAACATCCAAACAGGAGCTGATCGACAAAATTGATTTCCTGAGAAGCGAGATGCCGGATATCACACTGCGCACCACGCTGATCACAGGATTCCCGGGAGAGACAAAAGAGCAGCACAAAGAACTCCTCGAGTTTATCAACGACATGGAGTTCGACCGTCTCGGCGTATTCACCTACTCTCCGGAGGAGGGAACACCGGCTGCTGCGATGGAGCATCAGATCGACGAGGAGGTAAAACTGGACCGTCAGGCAGAACTGATGGAGCTGCAGCAGGATATCTCTGCAGAACTCGGCGAGCGCAGGATCGGCCAGGAGCTTCTTGTTATGATCGAGGGCAAAGTGGCGGATGAGGATGCCTATGTGGCAGAAGCCAGGCGGACGCACCGGGTGTAGACGGCTATGTATTTGTCAATACACCGGAAACACTCGTATCCGGCGACTTCGTAAGAGTGAAAATTACCGGTGCTCTGGAATATGATCTGATAGGAGAGATAAGCCAATGAATTTACCAAACAAATTAACGATTCTGCGGGTAATTATGATTCCGTTTTTCGTGTTCTTCCTGCTGTCTGGCGTGGGCGGAAGCGCGTCCAAATGGATTGCACTGGTAATCTTTGCCGCTGCCAGCATCACGGATACTCTGGACGGCTACATTGCAAGACGTGACAATCTGATTACCGATTTCGGAAGTTATGGATCCGCTGGCAGATAAGCTGCTGGTATGCTCTGCACTGATCTGCTTTGTAGAGCTGGACAAGCTTCCGGCGTGGATGGTTATTATTATCATCGCAAGAGAATTTATCATCAGCGGTTTCCGCCTGGTTGCTTCGGACAATGGAATTGTCATCGCAGCAAGCTGGTGGGGAAAATCGAAAACAATCAGCCAGATGATTATGATCATTCTTCTGATCGCCGACATTCCGGCACTTTCCGTGCTGAATACCGTGCTGATCTGGGTTGCATTGATTCTGACCGTTGTTTCTCTGATTGATTACCTGGTAAAAAATAAAAACGTGCTTTCCATGCAGAACTAGGCAGGAAAAAGCACAGAATAAAAACGCTGACCGGTTTGGGATTCCAGACCGGCAGCGTTTTTTGGTTTGTAGTTTTTCAGCGTTTTTTCCCGGAAGCAGCGGAGCGGAAGAGGCGTACCATCTGGTCAATTTTTGCCGCTTCCTGTTTGGATTTTCCGGCTTTGATGGCAGAGATGATCAGGTCCGCCTCGGAGGCGGAAAACTGTGCGCCGCCCTGATTTCCCTGCATCAGGGAGAGAAGAAACGGCATCATTTCCGCCTGGGATTTTCCGCGGCTCTGAGAGCCATCTGCTGCAGTGCCTGAAGCCGGGCGAAGTCAATTCCGGAAAGAGAGGGGTCCTGCGACCAGTCGTTTTGCTTATCATCTGAACTCATAGCAGATCCTCCTCATTTCCGGGATTTATATTCTGAAGCATCTGGACCATCTGCATGGTCTGAAACATCTGGGAGAGAAGATCCCGCTGCGGACCGGCGGCAAAACGGGAAATATCCTGCAGCATCTCAAGCGGAGAGACGTGCGGGGCATCAACAGACATCATGGAAAGGTCGGCCGGACGGGAAAAAAGCTGAATGGTCCGCTGGAGCTCGAGCCATTTGCTCAAAATCGCAAGGGAGGGCTGCAGGCCGAAGGAGGCGTAGGGAATGGCAGCCTTCAGCATCTGAAGCTGATCCTGTGCGATCATCTGGTCCAGCGGTGTCATCTGTTCCACATTTTGTTCCTGTTCCTGATTCAAATTAAGATCCTTCCTGGCAGCATTCCTGCATTTGTCTTTTTATTTCTCTTTATCTTATGTTCCAGGCCGGAAAAAATGACAGAAGGCGGGAAAAAACATATGATAAGAGGAAGAAAGAAAAAGGAGACCGCCGGAAAATGGATGGAAAAGAAACAGCAAAAAGAAACAGGTACTCGAAGGGAATGCCTTTTATGAAAT
>ENA-OQER01000709-OQER01000709.1-human-gut-metagenome-genome-assembly--contig:-NODE-709-length-17788-cov-2.487005_pt1 | contig 17788 bp, 16 predicted proteins | sample MGYA00242797_ERZ504639 | MGnify/ENA primary metagenome ERZ504639 (study PRJEB26092, sample SAMD00036306) | human gut metagenome | host: Homo sapiens | study: EMG produced TPA metagenomics assembly of...
GACGGAAAAAACACCATATAATTTCCCGGCCTCTGCCAGACACACCTGGCAATATATCCGGCGATCTTCCGGTATTCTGCACGATTTCTCCGGGTATACCGGCTGCTTACATCGCTGCCGATATGATTCAGCAGGAATTGCTGTTTTTGAACATGGAACTATTAAAGTAGAAAAATGTAAGGGAAGACTTTCTAATCTTGTTGATAAAATGGCGAGGGATGGCAAGCCTGTTGGACACTGTGGAATTGGTCATACAAGATGGGCAACACATGGAGAACCATCAGATATTAATTCACATCCACATGGAAATAAAAGAGTGTCAATAGTACACAATGGCATTATTGAGAATTATAAACAGATAAAGGAGTTTCTTATAGGTGAAGGATATAGCTTTGTGAGTGAGACTGACACTGAAACAGTGGCAAAGCTTCTTGATTATTATTATGATGGAAATCCACTTACAACTATATCTAAAGTTATCGGGGAGATTAAGGGTTCATATGCTCTTGGCATACTGTTCAGGGATTTTCCTGATACATTATATGCTGTAAGAAAAGACAGTCCGCTTATAGTAGGTACAGGAGAAAATGAAAACTTTATAGCATCTGATGTGCCAGCTATTATTCACTATACAAGAAATTATTATCTTCTTGATACGAATGATATAGCAGAAGTAAAGAAGGATTCAATAAGATTTTTTGATGTTCATGGAAATGAAGTTTATAAGGAAATCAATACAGCTGACTGGGATGTTGACGCCGCAGAAAAGCGGATACGAACATTTTATGCTTAAAGAGATTCATGAGCAGCCTACAGCTGTTAAAACAACTATTACACCAAGAATACAGAATCATATGCCAGATTTTACAGCAGAAGGTTTTGATAAGGAAAAATTAAAGGATTATAAGAATATATATATAGTAGCCTGTGGAACAGCTATGCATGCAGGAATGGTTGGAAAGTATGTTATAGAGAAGCTTGTAAGGGTTCCTGTTGTTGTTGATATAGCATCCGAATTCAGATATAGGGATCCGCTTATAGGTGAATGTGATCTTATGATAGTTATATCACAGTCGGGAGAAACTGCTGATACAAAGGCTGCTTTAGAGCTTGCAAAGCAGAGGGGTGCAGATACTATGGCTATAGTTAATGTTAAAGGCTCATCTATAGCAAGAGAGGCTGATATGGTTGTGTATACACACGCTGGTCCTGAAATATCTGTTGCCTCAACAAAGGCATATATGGTACAGATAGCTATAATGTACCTTATAGCATTTGAGATGGCATTTGCAAGAAACAAAATAACGAAAGAAGAATGTGAAAAATATACAGAATATCTTGAAAATATGCCAGCTGTTCTTGAGGAGGCTATTACTCTTAAGGAAAAGTGTCAGTATGCAGCCTCTAAGCTGATGAACGCAGACAGTCTTTTATATATAGGAAGAGGACTTGATTATGCATCAAGTATGGAAGGCTCGCTGAAGCTTAAAGAAATATCATATATTCATTCAGAATCATATGCTGCTGGTGAGTTAAAGCATGGAACTATTTCTCTTATTACTGAGAATATGCCGGTTATTGCTGTGGCTACACAGATGGATCTTGTTGAAAAGACTATAAGTAATATTAAAGAAGCCAGGGCAAGAGGGGCATTTGTTATTCTTGTTGCAGGATCAGAGGTGGAGATAGAAGAAGGAGTTGCAGATATAATAATAAGCCTTCCGGATACTCCACAGATATTTATGCCTATGACGGCAGCAGTTCCACTTCAGCTTATAGCATATTACACAGCAGTTCTTAAGGGCAACGATGTAGATAAGCCAAGGAATCTTGCAAAGAGTGTTACAGTGGAGTAGACTTAGAACCATTGTACATGGCATCATTATAAATATAAAGAAAAGAGGATTGATATCATGAATGAGTCTATAACTATAAAGGAGCTATATAGTCTTGACAGGACAATAGCAGCATCTGTTTTTGATGGATGCATATATCCATGGGAGGTACTGTCAAAGATAGGAGACTATATAGTAGAGCTTGGCAGAACCCTTCCGGAGGATGAATATATTAAAAAAGATGGAAATGTATGGATTCATAAAGAAGCAGATGTGTTTGAATCCGCATATATTGCAGGTCCGGCAATAATATGTAAAGGCGCACAGATAAGACATTGTGCATTTATAAGAGGAAAAGCTATAGTTGGTGAAGGTGCAGTAGTTAGGTAACTCGACAGAACTTAAAAATGTAATATTATTCGATGGAGTACAGGTTCCTCATTATAACTACGTAGGTGATTCAATACTTGGCTATAAGGCACATATGGAGCAGGCTCAATAACATCTAATGTTAAATCAGATAAGAAGTTAATAACAATAAAAGGACCAGATGGAAACGTGGATACTGGAATTAAGAAGATAGGTGCTTTTCTTGGCGATTATGTCGAGGTTGGATGCGGAAGCGTTCTTAATCCAGGAACAATAGTAGGAAAAGAGAGTAATATATATCCGCTTTCAAGTGTAAGAGGCTTTGTTCCAGCAGGTTCAATCTACAAAAAACAGGGTGATATCATTAAAAAATATTAAAAATGTTAATATAATAACATACAGAAACACCCCTTGTAAAATAAATATTTTATGCTATCATAGTATAGTAGATATGCAAAAGTATAGTTATTTTGCAAAAAAGTATTACATGGTTAACCATATAATTAATCAAAGTATCATTTATTATGGTTAATATTAAAGGATAAGGATAGTGAGGTAAAAGTATGAAAACTTTCAAAGGGATTGGTGTTCAGCTTGTATTATCTTTTGTAGTAGCGATATGTGTATCAATAATTCTTGTATCGCTTGGTTCTCTAAATAAGACAAGAACAGCTATTAACGGAAATACTAAAGTGACTAGTGAGCAGACACTTGAGGCAGCACAGGAAGGGTTTACAACATATTTAAAGACTCTTTCACAGCCAGTTGATCTTCTTACGCGTAAGAATGAGATAAAGCATCTCGAAGACAGAGGCGATATTGATACCAATGTAACAGCAATCAAGGATTCACTTGTTGCATCAGTAAAGGTAACTAATGGAGCTGAGCTTGCATTTTTTACTACTAAAACAGGTCTTAGAGTAGATGGCTGGACAGAGATTAATCCAGATACAGGTAAGACAAGCAACAAGGTGGATTAACAAGAGATGTTAATGATACGAACCAGTCATGGTATAAAGCATGTATAGGTTCAAAGGCAAGGAATTCTATATATTCAGTTTTTTCGGATCCATATAAGGATTCAAAATCTGGAAAGACGATATTTACTGTGTCTCAGGAAATAAAGTATACAGATAACAGTAACTATGGAGCGGTAGGCCTTAATATTGACTTCTCAGAGGTCGAAGATTATGTAAGAAATATAGGTCTTCTTGATACAGGTTATGTCCTCCTCGTTAATAAGGAAGGCAAGATTCTTGTTAATAATGACAAGAATACATATGTAGATGATGTTACTAAGCTTGAATGCTGGAATACTATAAAGGGACTTGGTGATGACAAGCTTGATACAACATTTTCTTTTGATGAAAAAGTAAATGGTGAAAGCCTTCATATTGTAACGTCTAAGGATGCAGTTACAGGCTGGACTCTTATGGGATTTATAAGCGAGTCAGAGACACAGACAATTGTAGATAGCATCAGAAACAGGACAATGCTTCTTTCAATAATAGGAATCATAATAGGTGTTGCTATTGCTCTTATAACAGCAAGGTCAATCTCTAAAGAGCTTAAGAAGATTAACACTGCTATGGGTAAGATGGCTGATGGTGATCTTACACACAGAATAGAAGTAAAGAGGAAGGACGAATTCGGACAGGTTGAGAAAAACTACAATGATATGGCAGATCAGATAGCTGGTCTTATCAAGGGAGTTGAGGAAAAGTCAGGTGTCCTTATAGATGCATCTAAGAAGATATCACAGGTAAGTGAGTCAACAACTGAGACTGTTAATCAGGTATCTGAGGCTATTCAGAGTGTGTCTATTGGTGCTTCTGGTCAGGCAGAAAGTACACAGAAGGCAACATCTGAAGTAGAACTTCTTGCATCTAAGCTTCATGAAACTAAGGCTTATGTAAGCGATATAAACGATATGTCAGTTGAGACTAAGACACTTAGTGATAAGGGTATTACAATAGTTGATGATCTTATAGATAAGGGCGAGAAGTCTAAGGATAACTCAAGATTCTCAAAGAATGTAGTTAATGAGATGATTGAAAGCATAGAAAAGATTAACTTATATCAGATGCGATAACAGAGATTACAGAGCAGACTAATCTGCTTTCGCTTAATGCAAGCATCGAGGCAGCAAGAGCTGGTGAGAGCGGAAGAGGTTTTGCAGTAGTAGCAGATGAGATAAGAAAGCTTGCAGAACAGTCACAAGCATCAACCGATGAGATTAAGCAGATTGTAAAGGAAATCTCAGCTAAGTCAGTAGTGGCAGAAAAAACTATGGATGAAAGTGTTGATATTATTGATGAACAGAATAAGTCTATCAATGCAGCCAAGGAGCTCTTCGGACATATATCAGATGCTGTCAATGCGCTTAAGGAAGGACTTGATAACATAGCCTCACTTAATGAGCAGATGGATGCAAGCCGTGAGAATGTTGTCAAGAGCATGGAGGATGTAGCTTCTGTATCTACAGAAACAGCAGCAGCTTCAGAAGAAGTATCAGCTTCAGCAGAAGAGGTTAATGCTACTATGCATACACTTAACCAGTTTACAGTTGAACTTGATGATATAGCTTCACATCTTACAGAGGCTATTGATAAGTTTGAACTTTAATGGTTTTAGTTATATAATATTTATGATGTAATTACATTTTTGATAATTTTTGATATTTTTTACACAATCATAATTGACTTAAGCATTGTGATGTGAGAAAATAACACAAGTGATAAAGGGGTTCATAATTATGTATGAATCCCTTAACTAACGAAAGGAGTAATAAGATGATTTATACACAGGAAGTTGAAAACATGTGTCCAGTAGCACAGGGCGTTCATCATGGCGCTGCTCCAGTTCCTACAGAAGGAAAGTGGGTACAGAATAAGGAAGTTAAGAACATTTCAGGTTTTACACATGGTGTTGGCTGGTGTGCTCCTCAGCAGGGTGCATGTAAGCTTACATTAAACGTTAAGGAAGGTATTATTCAGGAAGCTTTAGTTGAAACAATCGGATGTTCAGGTATGACACATTCAGCAGCTATGGCAGCTGAAATCTTACCAGGCTTAACTGTTATGGAAGCTTTAAATACAGACTTAGTATGTGATGCTATTAATACAGCTATGAGAGAATTATTCTTACAGATTGTATATGGCAGAACACAGAGTGCTTTCTCAGAAGGCGGTTTAGCAGTTGGTGCTGGTCTTGAGGATCTTGGTAAGGGACTTCGTTCACAGGTTGGTACTATGTATGGTACTCTTGCAAAGGGACCACGTTACTTAGAGATGGCAGAGGGATATGTAACAGGTATCGCTCTTGATAAGGATGATCAGATTATTGGTTATAAGTTCGTTAACCTTGGTAAGATGACAGACTTCATTAAGAAGGGTGATGATCCTAACACAGCATATGAGAAGGCAGCTGGACAGTATGGCCGTGTTGCTGATGCAGTTAAGATTATTGATCCTAGAACAGATGAAGAGGTTAAGTAAGGAGGACGAATATAATGGCATTATTTGAATCATATGAAAGAAGAATTGACCAGATCAATGCTGTACTTAACAGCTATGGTATCTCATCTAATAGAAGAAGCTGAGAAGATTACTAAAGATGCTGGTTTAGATGTATACAACATGGTAAAGGGCATTCAGCCTATCTGTTTTGAAAACGCTTGCTGGGCTTACATCGTAGGTGCAGCTATTGCAATCAAGAAGGGTGCTAGAAAGGCTTCAGAAGCTGCTGCAGCTATTGGTGAAGGTCTTCAGGCATTCTGTATTCCAGGTTCAGTTGCTGACCAGAGAAAGGTTGGTCTTGGACATGGTAACTTGGTAAGATGCTTCTTGAAGAAGATACAGAATGTTTTCGCTTTCTTAGCAGGTCACGAGTCATTCGCAGCTGCTGAGGGTGCTATCGGTATCGCAGAGAAGGCTAACAAGGTTAGACAGAAACCTCTTAGAGTTATTCTTAACGGTCTTGGTAAGGATGCTGCTAAGATCATCTCAAGAATTAACGGATTCACATTCGTTGAGACAGAGATGGATTATGCTACAGGCGAAGTTAAGGAAATCGAAAGAATCGCATATTCTGACGGACTTCGTTCTAAGGTTAACTGCTACGGCGCTAATGACGTAACAGAAGGTGTTGCAATCATGTGGAAGGAAAATGTTGATATCTCTATAACAGGTAACTCAACAAACCCTACAAGATTCCAGCATCCAGTTGCAGGTACATACAAGAAGGAAAGACTTGAAGCTGGCAAGAAGTATTTCTCAGTTGCTTCAGGTGGTGGTACAGGTCGTACACTTCACCCAGATAACATGGCAGCAGGTCCTGCTTCTTATGGTATGACAGATACTATGGGACGTATGCACTCAGATGCCCAGTTCGCAGGTTCATCTTCAGTTCCTGCCCACGTAGAATGATGGGTCTTATCGGTATGGGTAACAACCCAATGGTTGGTGCTACAGTTGCTGTTGCTGTTTCTGTACAGCAGGCTGCTGATGAAGGCAAGTTTTAATTAAAAGATAGTAAATAAGCGGTTTTGAGGACTTTTAGATATTTTCTAAGAGTCCTCTTTTTATGTCTGAAATTATAAAACTGTGTTGATTTATGTTCTGTGGACACATCGTGGACGCGTAATCTGAAAATGTGTCCACAGAATTTTTTCTTGTAGACTTCAGATTGTTGTAGACTTAAAAAGAAACTGCAAAAGGGGTGTTATTTTAACACGCAAACAACGCAAAAATAAAAATTTTAGTTGATATGATTATTATCGTGTACTATAATACATACTTAGTGATTGGTAAATAATAAATTTTCTTTTTTATATGTTATAGAAAGAATAAAAAACAAAGTTAAGCGTATTTTGTTAATCATGATATCAATATATAAGGGAATACATAGTGGGAATTGTAGTGGAATATAGATTGATTTAGGAATGTATGATTATGGAGTATGGAACAAAAAAATATTCTGGTAACAGGTGGCGTATATTACCATTAGTAGTGTTAATATGTGGTATAATAATATTACATGCTATAGTTGCGGAAATTAACAGAATGGAATATGAGAAGACAAGAACTAAAGCAAGTCTGAATGCTGTTACATATGCTGACCGTATGATAAACAATCTTAATTTAGGAGCTGGAATAACATATTCTATTGAACAGCTCCTTATAAGTGAGAATGGTGTGGTCAATAAGTTCAGTACAATCGCTAGTAGTATGATGGCAGATTATGTACAAAGTATTCAGTTAGCACCAGATGGTGTTGTTAATGAAATATATCCAGAAGAGGGAAACGAAGCGGGTAAGATAAACCTTGTTAATGATGAAAAAAGAGGAGCGATTGTCAGGTATGGAATAGAAAACGATATTGTTGTTATGCAGGGTCCTTTTACGCTTAATCAGGGAGGCGATGGGATTGCTATACGTAAACCGGTTTATCTTTATAATGAATATGGAGAACGTTATTTCTGGGGGTTGGCGATAGTTATAATCAAGGCTCCGGAGATTTTTAATGATTCGGTGAATGCACTGGAGAGTTTTGGATATGATTATATTCTATCTAAAACCGAGTCGCCTTTATCGTCAGATTATAAAGTGATAGCTGGTTCAAAACAGGAATTAGATAATCCGGTTTCATACAAATTTGGGCTTGGTGGCTGCAAGTGGCAGCTTGATGTTTCACCAGTGAATGGATGGAAAAACGATAAAAATAGCAGTCCTGTTATAATTGGAAGTGTTATCATAATAGTATTGCTGGAGGTTCTGGTATTTGTATTCATGAATATGGAAAAACAAAGAAAAAAGTTCAGGCAGATGTCTTTGACAGACGGACTTACGGGGCTATTTAACAGAATCGGATTTAATGAGCAGGTTGAGAAGTATTTAAATAATAATGAATCAAAGAAGTGCATCGCAATATTACTTGATGTGGATAATTTTAAGTTTATTAATGATGTATATGGTCATGAGGTAGGAGATCAGGTGCTTATTCAACTGGCAACGGACATGAAAAAAGAGTTTCCAGAAAATGCTGTCATTGGAAGAAATGGTGGCGATGAGTTTTGCATGCTTATAAAGGATTGTAATGAGGAAGAGGCAAAGAATCTGATAGAAGGCTTTACAATGAAAAAACGTACGTTTCCAGCATAAAAGGGAAAGAATATAAGTATAGCATCTCTTTAGGTTATGTGGAGTATCCTACATATGCACACAAGGGTTCTGAATTGTTAAGGTATGCAGATATAGCATTATATGAGGTTAAGCTGCGTGGAAAGCATGGATGCCTTCCATATAGGGCAAGTTATCGTGTATCAGATTCTAAGCGTTCACAGCTTGGTTTTAAGCTTAATGATATTTCAAACAATCTTCCGGGGGCATTTTTCATATATAAGGCTGATAAAAGTGATGAACAGATTTTATATGCTAACAATGAAATGCTAAGACTTGTAGGATGCGATGATTTAGATGATTTCTTTGAATTTTCAGGAAAGCATTTTAATGGTCTTGTTCATCCTGATGATTTTAAGGGTGTTGAAAAGCGTATATGGGAACAGATATCGATTAATGACAATAAAGTAAATGATTATGTCAGATACAGGATGGCTACTAAAAGTGGTGAATATAAGAATGTCCTTGATTATGGCAGATTAGTACATAGCGAGAATTATGGTTTGGTATTCTACGTATTGATTGTTGATTTCGATTTTATCAATACATCAGCTGACTTTGAAGCCTAGTTTATTTAATGTTGAAAGTCTTATTAAACATGCATAATGTTGAATGAAATTAAGTAAAATTGAAAGAAATTGAATAAAATCGAAGAAAATTAAAGAAAAATTGAAAATAAAGCCAATTTAAAGTATCATAGAATATAGATTTTAAGGATAATAGAATAATGCCTTCAGAGAGGATTATATATGAAGAACGTTGAAATGGTTAACAGAATTATGTATTTCTTTTTTCTATTTGGCTTTTTGTTTTATCTTTTTTCAGGTTTTATATTTAGCAAAGTAGATATTAAGACACCAGCGGATGACAAGATAAAGATGGTGATAGAACCAGATAAAAAAGAATACATAGGAGACGGAACAGTCGAATATAGTCTGAAGTTAAGTACTGCATCAAGTGATAACATGGCTATATATTTTATCAGCAGGCACCAGGAGATAGAAGTATATGCTAACGATAATCTTATATATTATGTAAAAGCACATAAGTCGGTATATGGTACAACAACAGGAACTAATTATTCGATTGTTACATACCATCATATACAACCGATGTGAAAGTAAAACTTACTAATGTGTATGAAGGTGTTAAACAAAAAGAAACAACATTTGAATATGGTGATGAAGCACGTATATTAAAAGAATTAATTTCTGAGGCTTTTTTACCAGCGGTGTTAAGTGCACTAATTATACTTGTTGGTATAGCTATGATTATGTTGTGGATTATATGTAATAAGAGGATTTCACAGACACAGGCACTGCTTTATTTTGGTATATTTGCGATGCTGATAGGTGCATGGTCGCTCAATGAAACAAGTATTGCCATGCTTTTTATAGCAGACAGAAAGCTGGCTTCACTTATGGGTTATGTGCTGCTTATGCTGCTTCCAATACCTTTTGTTCAGGCTGAAAAGAATTCTTTCATATACATACAGCAACAGTGAGCAATGCATTATGTACTATATTTCATTAATGGATATTGTGCTCATTATACTACATATTACAGGAATGGCAGAGTTTAAAAGAACTGTTTTGTTTATACATATAATGCTTATTATTGCTTTATTATATTTTTGTGGGGTTGTTGTTGACAGAATTATAAAAAATGGCTTTGACAGAAAAGTAAAGTCGAATATTATAGCTGTAGCTGCATTGAGTAGTTCTATGCTTGTGGATTTATATGCGTACTATAGGCATGTGCAGGAAATAGATGTGATAGGTAAGTTTGGTGTACTTATATTTATAGTTCTTCTTGGATATGAAATTGTATCTGAGGTACTTGAAATGATAAGGGATGGACAGAAAGCAGCGTTTTATAAAGAAATGGCTGAAAAAGATGCCATGACAGGTCTTTATAACAGGTCAGCGTTTGAACAATGGGAGCAGAATACAAAAGATTATAACCGATATGCTATTGTTACGTTTGATCTTAATAATCTAAAATACTGTAATGATAATATTGGACATGCGGCAGGTGATGTTTATATAGAAGCATCTGCAAAGCTTATCAGGGAGATATTTGGAAAGTACGGAAAATGTTATCGTATAGGAGGAGATGAATTCTGTGCTATAATCAGGAAAAATAAGCGGTTTGATATAGAAAAATATAAAACGCTTAGATGGCGTGAAAAGCAGATAACCGAGAAGCTTGGAATAGTTGGTTTTAATGTACATATAGCCTGTGGATATGCAGAATATGACAACGAGAAGGATGAAGATTTCGAATCAACCAGAAGCAGCTGATAAGAAATGTATGAAAGTAAGAAAATGCTAAAAAAGGATAAGTGATAAGCTGAATAGCAGCATTATCACTTATCCTTTTATGTTATTACTAGTCTGTCAGACTGCTGATTATAAGTCAAAACCAAAGTAACGAACTGCATTGTTGTAAGAGATACCTTCAACAATCTTCTTAAGAGCCTTTTCATCGTTAGGGTATTCACCGTTCTCAACCCATCCACCGATGAGTTCACACATGATTCTTCTGAAGTATTCATGTCTTGTGTAAGATAAGAAGCTTCTTGAATCTGTAAGCATACCGATGAAGTTACCAAGTAAGCTTAAGTTAGCAAGGCTTGTCATCTGATTAGTCATACCAACCTTATGATCATTGAACCACCATGCTGAACCCTGCTGAATCTTACCAACAGCCTTAGAATCCTGGAAACATCCAATAACAGTACCAATAGCAGCATTAACTGATGGGTTAAGTGAGTAGATGATAGTCTTAGGAAGTTCATCTGTGCTGTTAAGAGCATTGAGGAACTGAGCCATCTCTGCTGAACAGTCATATGTGTTGATGCAGTCAAAACCTGTATCAGGACCTAACTGATTGTATCTGAATACATTGTTATCACGGATTGTACCATAATGTATCTGCATTACCCAGTTAAGCTTGTTGTATTCCTTTCCAACAGATACCATGAATGCTGTCTTGAACTTGTTCATTTCTTCTGTTGTGATAGCTTCACCTGATAATCTCTTAGCAAATATAGCTTCGATTTCTGCATCTGTGTAAGGCTTATACATAACATATTCAAGAGCGTGGTCAGATACTGAACAGCCCATTGAATCAAAGAACTGCATTCTGTTTCTTAAAGCATCAATAAGAGAAGCGAAAGAGTTAACCTTGATTCCGCTTACATCTGATAATGTGTTAAGATAGTCAAGATATTCAGGCTTTTCAATGTTCATAGGCTTGTCAGGTCTCCATGCTGGAAGAACCTTTACATCAAATGTATCATCAGCAGCTAATACCTTATGCCATTCGAGTGAATCAACAGGATCATCAGTTGTACAGATTAACTTAACGTTAGACTTCTTGATAAGGTTTCTTACTGACATAGAATCTTCCTGTAACTTAGCGTTGCAAAGATTCCATACTTCTTCAGCTGTATCACCGTTTAAGATACCGTTGTAACCGAAGTATCTCTGAAGCTCAAGGTGGCTCCAGTGGTAAAGAGGGTTACCGATAGCCATTTCAAGTGTTTCAGCCCATTTCTGGAACTTTTCACGATCAGAAGCATCACCTGTGATATACTTCTCATCAACACCATTAGTTCTCATCTGACGCCACTTATAGTGGTCACCGCCGAGCCATACCTGTGTAATATTCTCGAACTTTCTGTCTTCTGCGATTTCCTTAGGGTTGATATGACAGTGATAATCAACGATAGGCATCTTGTCAGCATAGTCGTGGAAGAGATGCTGTGCTGTAGGTGTTGAAAGTAAAAAGTCTTTGTCCATGAATTGTTTCATAGTTCTTAATCCTCCTGTGAATTAAAAATGTGTTGTATTGCGTTTTATAATATCAGCAGTGATAATGCTGTGTTTATCAGCAGATTCACCGCACAATACCTTCATAAGAACATCTACTGCTTTAGTTGAAAGCTGTTCAACGTGGCTGTCAATAGATGTAAGCTCTGGTTCAGTGCATATGGAAAGAACCGAGTTGTTATAACCAATAATCTCAAGCTCATCAGGAACACTGATAGAGTGGGCGTGTGCATATTTAACTGCGCCAGCTGCAAGTGAGTCATCAGAGGTTACTACAGCATCAAAAGGAATATTGTTATCATGAAGTTCATTAAGATATTCCTTCGCATGGGAAATGTTTTTTCCACATAGATGGCTGTATTGGTGTGGGAGACTGATAGCAGCTTCTTTTTAAAGCTTTCATATAACCGGAATACTTGTTCATTCCACTATATGACCTGCTTGTATATAAGTAGACTATATTACGATGTCCGTTATTAATCAAGAGTTTTGTTGCGTTATAAATCGCAATTTCATCATTGCACATAACAGAATATATATTAGGGGCATCAAGGTATCCGTTGGCAAGAACTATCGGGATATCTCTAGCAGCATCAATAATATAATCATTGGTGTGTGAACCAGTGTTTTCAACAAATTGTGAACCAGTAAGGATAACACCATCAACACGTTTGCTTAAGAGAAGCTCAAGATATTTCTTCTTATTGCTATAATCTTTACCCGTGCAGCAGAGTATGGAATCATATCCATATTTTCTTAATTCCTGTTCAAGATAATATACTGCATTGGCAAGATAAATATCTGATGAATCAATACACATGATACCGATGGTTTTCATTGTATTAAGACCTAAGCCTCTTGCAAATACGTTAGGTGTGTAATCAAGCTCTTTAATAGCGGCAAGAACCTTATCTTTTGGTTTTTGAAGATACATTGGCGTTGCGTTAAGAACTCTTGAAACAGTGGCAATGGAAACACCAGCTTTCTTGGAAACATCATATATATTCATATCCGACTCCTGTGGGTGCATAAATGTTAAATGTAAGCACTTACATATTGATAATCTGATTATACAATGGTATTATTATAAAAGCAAGTGTGTAAGTGTATTTTTATTGTACTTTAGCCATATGACCATTTATGTCGTTAATCATGTATACGCTAATCATGTATACAAAAAATAATTATTGACGAAAAGTCATATTTAAGTATATCATAGTTATTGAAAGATTATGAAAGCGCTTACATGCACTTCAAGATACCATTTACTGGTTAATAATCAGGGATAAGATACCCTGTAGAAAAAGGAGATTTAATATGCAGAGATTAAACAAGAGTATTACACATGCAGTTGACAGACCTGTAAAGGTTATGCAGTTTGGTGAAGGTAACTTCCTTAGAGCATTCGTAGATTATATCTTCGATGTTACTAACGAAAAGACAGATTTCAACGGTGGTGTTGTTATCGTTAAGCCAATCGAGTTTGGTACACTTGAAAGATTCCACGATCAGGAATGCCAGTACACACTTCAGTTAAGAGGTTTCGTAGATGGACAGCCTAAGGAAATCACACGTCAGATTACATCTGTTGTTGATGCTGTAGCAGCTATCGAAGATTATGACAAGTACATTGAATATGGTACAAGCGAAACACTTAGATTTATCGTTTCTAACACAACAGAAGCAGGTATCGTATTTGACGAGACAGATAACGATCCTAATGCTCGTCCTCCTAAGACATATCCTGGTAAGCTTACACAGCTCCTCTACAAGAGATACCAGAAGTTCAACGGAGCAGCAGATAAGGGACTTATCTTACTTCCTTGCGAACTTATCGCTGATAATGGTATCGAATTAAAGAAGTGCATTATGAAGTTTATAGAACTCTGGGGTCTTGAAGATGGATTCAAGGATTGGGTTAACAATTACTGCTCATTCTGCCCAACACTTGTTGATAGAATTGTTCCAGGTTATCCAAGAGAAGATGCTGCTAAGCTTTGCGAAGAGTGGGGCTATGAAGATCAGCTTATCGACAGAGCAGAAGTGTTCGGTCTCTGGGTTGTAGAAAGTGATTCTAACCTTCCACTTGAACAGCTTGAGAAGGAACTTCCATTCAAGGAAGCTGGACTTAATGTAGTATTTACAAAGGATCATCATCCATATAAGGAAAGAAAGGTAAGAATCCTTAATGGTTCACATACATCATTCGTATTAGCATCATTCCTTGCTGGTAACGATAACGTAGAGAACTCTATGAAGGATCCAGTTATCAGAAAGTATATGGAAGAAACACTTTACAATGAAGTTATTCCTACACTTTCACTTTCTAAGGAAGATTGTGAAGAATTCGCTAAGGCTGTTATCGACAGATTCCTTAACCCATTCGTAGATCACAGATTATTAAGCATTTCACTTAACTCTGTATCTAAGTGGGAAGCTAGATGTCTTCCTTCATTCTTAGGATATGTTAAGAAGTTTAATAAGCTTCCTAAGTACCTTACATTCTCTATCGCAGCACTTATGAGCTTCTACACATCACAGACAGAAGCTGAGTTCAACGGCGGTATTGTATTAAAGGGTGACAGAAACGGTGAAGAGTACAACATCACAGATGATAAGGCTGTACTTGATTTCTTCAGAGATAACTCTGGTAAGACACCAGCTGAATTCACACACGCTTACTTAAGCAATACTAAGTTCTTCGGTGGCGAAGACCTTACTAAGGTTCTTGACCTTGAAGAAGTTATCACAGGATATATTGCAGATATCAGAGAAAGAGGTATGAGAGCTGTAGTTAACGATTTAGCTCTTGATGATGAAAAGTTAGCATAATTGCGTTGGCAGTTTGCAGCAGAGTATTTATAAGCCTTAGCTGAATATTAAGTTTCGGCATTGATTTATATCGTATTTTAAAGCATTAATAAGGGCGGGTGTTCTTTTTCATCCGCCCTTAAGTTATGTAAGATGTATTGTGTATTTATACCCTTTTATTGTTATAATAAAAATGATATGATATGAATGTAATCATTGAATTTCATAATTCTATGATGTACGTGGTTAACGGTACATAGAGATTATATTAATTACAGGAGGTAGTTATGCAGGATTTTATTAAGATTAATAAAGATGATAATGTTGCAGTAGCTCTTAAGCCAATCGCTAAAGGTACAACACTTAATGTTGCTGGTACAGAAGTTACTACAATAGAAGATATCCCTCAGGGACATAAGTTTGTTATCAAGCCTATCAAGAAGGGTGATGCAGTTATAAAGTATGGTTTCAGAATCGGTTTCGCACAGGCTGATATTGAAGTTGGTGGATGGGTTCATACACACAACTTAAAGACAGCTCTCGGTGAACTTCTTGAATACACATACAATCCAGAAGGACACAAGGACGTTGAACCAACAGAAGAAGCATTTTTCGATGGATATATGCGTGAAAATGGTACAGTTGGTGTAAGAAATGAAGTATGGATTATCCCTACAGTTGGCTGCGTTAATTCTATTGCAAGAGCAATCGAAGCTACAGCAAGAGCTAACAAGCCAGAAGGTGTTGATGAAGTTGTTGCTTTCCCACATCCATACGGATGTTCACAGGTAACAGAGGATCAGGAGAACACAAGACATGTACTTGCTGACCTTATTAACCATCCTAATGCCGGTGCAGTACTTGTACTTGGTCTTGGCTGCGAGAACAGCCGTATTGAGGTTCTTAAGGATTATATCGGTGAAGTTAACCCAGACAGAGTTAAGTTCTTACAGGTTCAGGATGTAGAGAATGAGCAGGAAGCTGCTGAGGGCATTATGAAGGAGCTTATGTCTTACGCTGCTACATTTAAGAGAGAAAAGGTTAGTGCTAAGCACCTTATCGTTGGTATGAAGTGTGGTGGTTCTGATGGTTTATCAGGTATCACAGCTAATCCAACAGTAGGTCTTTTCTCAGATATGCTCGTATCTAAGGGTGGTACAACTATCCTTACAGAGGTTCCGGAAATGTTCGGTGCAGAGACTATCCTTATGAACAGATGTGCTAACAAGGAGCTTTTCGAGAAGACAGTTCACCTTATCAATGACTTTAAGGAATACTTCATCAAGAATGGTCAGGAAATCTATGAGAATCCATCACCAGGAAACAAGGATGGTGGTATTACAACACTTGAAGATAAGTCACTTGGATGTACACAGAAGTCTGGTTCATCACTTGTTAAGGGTGTATTAGCTTATGGTGAAAGAGTATCTGATAAGGGACTTAACCTTCTTAGTGCACCTGGTAATGACCTTGTTGCTTCAACAGCCTGCGCAGCAGCAGGAGCACAGATGGTTCTTTTCACAACAGGACGTGGAACACCATTTGCATCACCAGTACCTACAGTAAAAATTGCCACTAACTCAAGACTCGCTGGCAATAAGAGCAATTGGATAGACTTCAACGCAGGAAGAATTGTAACAGATGACCTTCCACTTGAAGATGCAGCTAAGGAACTCTTCCAGCTTGTATTAGATGTTGCTTCTGGTAAGAAGGTAAAGGCTGAAATCGCTGGCTTCCACGATTTAGCTATATTTAAGCAGGGTGTAACCTTATAATCAGCAAAGTTTAGGAATTCGTCAAGGCATGGAATCGCATTGACGGCAGACTATTGAAATACTTTGTATACAAGGTTAATATATAAATATAGTGACATATAAGATTAAGGCGGGCAGATATTTGCATTTCTGTCCGTCTTATAATGTGTGTTCGAAACCTTCCACACATAAAACAAAACTAAAGGAGAATAAAATGGATAAATTAAATCAGGGTAAAAAAGCTGTCTTTATTACGCAGGCGGCTGTCATTGCAGCACTTTATACTGTGCTCGTTATTATATTTAACTATTGCAGCTTCGGACCTATACAGTTCAGAATAGCAGAGGCACTTACAATTCTGCCATATTTTACACCAGCAGCGATACCGGGACTGTTCGTAGGCTGTCTGTTATCTAACATCTTAGGTGGTGCAGCTATATGGGATATAATATTTGGAAGTATTGCTACACTTATTGGTGCAATAGGAACTTATGCGTTAAGAAAGAATAAGTGGCTTGCACCATTACCACCAATTATTGCCAATACACTCATAGTTCCATTTGTATTAAAATATGCTTATGGTTCAGAGGGCATATTTGCTATGTTCTTTGTGACAATCGGAGCAAGTGATTCATAGTGTGTGGTGTTATTGGAATGATACTTTTATTTGCGCTTAATCCGGTAAGAAATGTTATATTTAAGGGTGTGGAATAAGATATAGAACGATATGGCAGAGTATAAATTATATAAATAGAAAAATACAAAAATATAATATGCTTTGAGTAATTAATATTGTATATAAACCGGACGGAACATTAAATCTTCAGGAAAGCTACTGGCATTATGAAGATGGTGACTCATTATATAAAAGTAATACAAGCACGCCAGAGTTCAAGCAGGCTATAAATGGATTTCGAAGTGAATATCATTTCTTATTTGATAGTTATAATTATTGTAAAATGCCTTTGTGGAATGATTAATATGTATAAATAAAAATACATTAA